>ERZ772812.1217-NODE-1217-length-19468-cov-5.261680_pt1 | contig 19468 bp, 18 predicted proteins | sample MGYA00511343_ERZ772812 | MGnify/ENA primary metagenome ERZ772812 (study PRJEB29015, sample SAMEA2737706) | human gut metagenome | biome: human gut; feature: human-associated habitat; material: faeces | place: China | collected 2012 ...
CGTCCTTCCGGATCGGCTCGTCCACAGGCTGGTCGCCTGCATTGTCAGGAATGCTTGCGTCCGCAAGGTTGATGGCAACTCTTTCCGGCGTGATGGCGGACCGCCCGCCTGCCTGCCCGACACAGATGACCGCATCGGGCCGGTGCTCGTTTACGGCGGCTTCCAGAACGGTGCCGGAAAGAGCAAACCGGGTGGGAACCTGCAGTTTGATGATCTGTGCCCCGGCAATGGTGTCGGGCAGCAGTTTGACAGCCTCATAGGCCGGGTTGACGGTCTCTCCGCCGAACGGGTCAAAACCGGTGACAAGGATCTTCATGAAGGAAACCTCCGCGTATTATTTTCTGCGCACGGCAAAACCAAACACAGTGCCGCAGGCGCCGCCGACGATGTGCATAAAGTTGGCTACATTGTCCTGCACGAACAAAATATCATATACCTGCTGGCTCAGGTAGAGCGCACCGACAAGGATCAAAGTGATCGGAATACCGCCGTTTCGGCTGCCGGCCAGGCTGGACAGCATGATGAGCATAAATACAATGCCGGAGGCACCCAACAGGGCGGATGCGCCTCCTTTGTATGATGGTACCAGTATAGCATATAAGCAGCCGACCTGTCGAGAACAGAGGAAGCGTGCAAATAAAAAGGGCAGACCATAAAAGGTCTGCCCGCATGCACCTGTGCGCAATTGATAAGCAAATAAAGGGCCTCGCTATGACTGCGGCAAAAGCGGTCATGGCGGCTCAGCAGGGTTGGGTCTGCCGCTGCTTTAAAAAGTGGATCGTCATAACGGCGCAAGCAGCCAGACGGAAGTGTGTTTTTAGGACCTACTTTGTATCAGTGCTTTATGCATTGCGCCACGGCATATTTCAATTTCTGCAAATCCGTTTCGTCGGGGTGGGAAACAGCAGTATCAAAGTTTTCAATCATTTTGTCAACGTTTGGAATCGGCAGAGGGCTGTTTTTCATCTTTACATAGCGCTCCCGCACCGATTGCGGCATTTTCCCCTGGCACATGTAGGTGCCGATGACAGTATTGGAAGCACCGAGGCACTTTTGAACGGAAGAAAGGATTTTGTCAAAATATTCCTGACTGCCGCCGAACCCGGCTGTGCCAAACAGGAACACCTCTTTGCCCTTGAGCGTTTTCAGGAAATCGGTGATTTCCTGATTGCAGCGCCCCTTGTCCGTCCAAAAGCCGATGAAAAGACGCTCTGCCTGCAGGGCCTCCTGTGACGGGGAACCGAAGAAACACAAATCTGCCTGAGGGAGAACGGAGGAAACAGCCTCGGCAAGCTGTTTAGTATTGCCGGTCTGGCTGCTGAATACAATAGCGTATTTCACAGGTCATACCTTCTCATAAATGCAATGGGTGCCCTGATGCTGCTGCAAGCCGCCAAGGCATTTTTTGTTGCAGCGAACACAGCGGTGAATCTCCTTGATCTGCCCGGAGGCCACTTTGTTCGGCCATTCCGGGTCAGCCAACAGCTGGCGGCTCATGGCAGCACAGGTGATGCGTCCGCTTGCAAGCTGCTGCTCTACAAAATCAGGCTGATTCAGCCCACCGACACCCGTGATGGGCTTGTCCGTGTATTGGCGAACCTCATCGCAGAATTTCAGGAAGCAGCCCTGCTCTTTGAAGTACGGGTGCTTGGCCGGGGGAATGGTGTCCTCCAGACTGGAATGGTTCGCCAGCGTAACATGGAAGCTGGTCACACCGGCATCAGTCAGCAGCGGTACAAAAATACCCAGCTCGGACTCCACCACACCGGCATTGCCGTAGTGGGGATCTTCCTGCCGGACAGCCAGCTTGTAGTCGATGGGAATCTCCGGCAGACGGCTGCGGATGGCTTTGACGGCCTCCACCGCAAAGCGGGCACGGTTCTCGGCGCTGCCGCCGTATTCATCCGTGCGGTGGTTAAAGATGGTGGAGCTGAAGCTGCCGCACATGCGGTCACCGTGGACCTGCACCATATCGAACCCGGCTTTGACAGCCAGTACAGCGGCCTCGCCGAAGCCGTTGATGATCTTATGGATCTTGCGGGTGGACAGCTTGCTGATGTAAGGGGCAACCTCGGCATTCAGCAGGGGACGCAGCTCCTCCATGGAAATCTTCTTCGTCAGAACGCCGGGCACGTATTTCAGCATGGCAAGCATATTGGAGTCGGACTGGTGCAGCTGGGCACAGATGCGGCAGTCATAGCTGTGGACGATTTCGACCAGCTTCTGATAATGGGCGAAGCCTTTTTTATCAAAAAGAGATTTCTCAAATTGGCTTTTGCCGACGGGGACGTCACCGATGATAACCATGGCGCAGCCGCCTGCGGCAATCTTGCGGATCTTTTCAAAGTATTCGTCCTCCGCAAGGCCAAAGGTGGTAGGGGCAAAAATGATGCGGTTTTTCAATTCCAAACCGCCGTAATTGATGGGGCTGTTAATCGTTTCGTACATGGTGCGGTATCCTTTCTGTTGCTTTTTCCAATAAGGCAAGCAGCTGTTCCTTTTCTTTTGCAGTCAGATTCGTCATAAATCTGTCGTCCCAGTCAAAGAATATCCGGTGGGCGGCTTCAAAAGCCTCCTGCCCGCGTTCTGTCAGGTTGAGCAGATAGTGACGCCCTGATTTTTCCTTGGTAATAAAGCCATCGTCAGTAAGACGATTGATGCACCGTTGACTGTGCCCCCAGTCAAGGGACAACGCTTTTGTCAATTCCGAAGGCGTACAGTTCGGCTTTTTTCCGATATATACAATAAAAAACAAAAGCCCGAAATTTAGTCCGACTTCCTGCAGCTTGTCGCCTGTGAAATCCGCAAAGCTGCGGTACAGCATGGCGATGTAGTAGGAAAGGGTCTTTTGATACATGGTGGATGCAGCATCTCCTTTCGTAAAAGAGTATAGTCTATACGCTTGACTTTGTCAAGTATAAAATGCTGATATACAATCGAAAAGACAAAATATATGCTATAGAGGGAAAGCAAACTGGGCAGTAAGCCCTGGAGCAGGGGACATCGGCCGCCACACGGCGGCGCAGCAAAATAAAAACTCGCAGCAGTCAAAGGGTACTTTCGTATCCATGACTGCTGCGAGTTTGTAAGCTATTTTCTTATTTACTGCTGCGACTGCGCAAGAGCCTCATCGATCAGCTTTTGCAGTGTGGCAGCGTTATCCTCTTTATCAATACCGCCCATAATCGGTTCCCCAACGATGTTGCCCTGACGATCCACAACGCAGGTAGTGGGGAAGGCCATAATGCCGAGGGCAAACTTACCGGCATCACTGGCAGAGTCAAAATAGATGTTGCGGAATGCAGCCCCGGCCTGTTCCAGAATCTGTTTGGCAGCGGCAATGTTGTCCGCGTTGCCATCAAGAGTTTCTGTGTTGATACCGATCACCTCGCCGCCCTGCTCTTGAATGCGCTGATTCAATGCGTTAAGGTCGTCCATCTCGTCGACACAGGGCTTGCAGCCGCTGAACCAGAAATTTACAACGGTGAACGCATTATCGGCAAAAAGACTGCTGCTTACGCTGTTGCCGTCCAAATCCTTTCCTTCAAACTGCGGGAATGTGCTGGTCGTCTGCGTCATAGACTGGCTGGCAGCTTCATCCTGCGGCAGTGCTGCGATCTGTGTTTCGATCTCACGGATTTTGTCCGCATCGGCCTTTAAAGCAGCATATTCTTCATCGGTGAACTGGTCCTTCGCATGATCCAACGCACTCATAAGAATATCACCGTAATTGCTGCTTAGTGTGGTGTCGGTAACATTCTTGTCCATGGAGGCAAAAACCTTTTCCCACAGGGCGTTATTTGCCGCCAGAATATCGTTTTCCTCTGCGATAAGCTCATTTTCAGACTTGCCCGTCTCAGAAGTAGATGCTCGCTGGGAAGCTGCCGCAGTGCTTGTCTGTGTGCTGCTGCAAGCAGCGAGGGAGAGCAGCATCAGAAGGGCTGTGATCCATGCAAAAAAACGTTTCATTGTCAATTCTCCTTGATTTCTGTTTTTGACTTGTCGCCGAAACCGTACTGATAGCAGATCGCTTTGGTCGGACAAGACTTTATACACTTACCGCAGCGGATACACTCCGCGTGGTTTGGTGTTTTGGTAATATCCACATCCATCGGGCACGCTCTTGCGCAGGCACCGCAGGAAACACATGTATCGCGGTCAACGCGCATCTGAAACAGGGATACATGATTCATAAGTGCATAGACCGCCCCCAAGGGGCACAGCCATTTGCAGAACGGGCGGTAAAAAACCACGCTGCCTACCACAACTGCCAGCAGAATGCAGAATTTCCAGCTGAACAGCTTTCCCAAAGCCGCTCGTATGCCCGCGTTTGTAAGAGAAAGCGGAATTGCGCCCTCCAGTACGCCCTGCGGACACAGGTACTTGCAGAAGAACGGATCCCCCATGCCGGATGTGTTGACAATAACAGCCGGAAGCAGTACGACCATGATCAGCAGTACCGCATATTTGATATAGCGCAGCGGTTTCAGGCGTCTGGTTGACAGCTTGGGAGAGGGAATCTTATGCAAAAGCTCCTGCAGCCAGCCGAACGGGCAGAGAAAACCGCAGATAAAGCGCCCCAGCAGCACGCCCAGCAGAATCAAAATGCCGGTAACATAATAGGAAAACCGAAACTTTGACGACCCGACCACAGCCTGAAAGGCCCCGATAGGGCAGGCCCCCGCAGCGCCGGGGCAGGAGTAACAGTTCAGGCCCGGAACGCAGAGATATTTCCCCTTGCCCTGATAAAGCGTTCCTTTGAGAAAATTCGGCAGATGGATGTTTGTCAGCAGTGCTGCACCTGCCTGGATCAGTCCCCGGAAACGGGCCAGAAAATGCGAACGATTCTTATCCAATGCCAACACACTCCATACATAATCGAATTGCTTTCGTAAAGACAGTGCCCGCCTCACCGCGCCATGCCCCGTAACCGATCATCATAACGGCAGCCAGCAGAAAAAGCACCTGAACGATTGCCTTTTTGCTCAACATTTCGATCCTCCTTTTTGTCTTGATGAGATCAGTATAGCACAACGGGTATAAATTTTCTGCTAAGAAAAAATTAACGCAGATTTTAGCAAAAGCTGTTATAATGGTAGTAAACAGAAACACAGTTTATATAAGGAGTGTTTATTATGCGTTTGCTGCTGGTTGAGGATGAGCCGTCCCTGCGGGAAAGCGTTGCCAGAAAGCTGCACCGTGCAGGGTATGAAACAGATGACTGCGGTGATGGGGAAACCGCGATGGAAATGCTGGCGGCAGAGCGGTATGACCTTGTTTTGCTGGATCTGAACCTGCCCCGAGTGGATGGAATGACAGTTCTGCGCACACTGCGAAAGACCGATTTGGAAACGCCGGTTCTGATTCTGTCGGCCCGCAGTGAAATTGCGGACAAGGTGGAAGGCCTGGACGCCGGCGCCAATGATTATCTGGCCAAGCCGTTCCATTTGGCCGAACTGGAAGCCCGCGTCCGCAGCCTGACACGGCGGCAGTTTATTCAGCGCAATGTTTGCCTGCGATGCGGCAGACTGAGCTTTGATACCAAGAGCCGGGTGGCTATGGTGGACGGTCAACCTGTTCCACTGACCCGCAAGGAAAGCAGTGTTCTGGAATATCTGCTTCTGCATCAGGGACGCCCTGTCAGTCAGGAGGAATTGATGGAACATGTCTGGGATGGCCGCGTAGATGCGTTCAGCAACTCGATTCGGGTGCATATCTCGGCGCTGCGCAAAAAGCTGCGCGCGGCACTGGGGTATGATCCTATCCGAAACCGCATCGGAGAAGGCTATGAAGTGGGGGAGAGCGAGCAATGAAGCGATTATCTTTGCAATGGCGCATCACACTTATGACGGCATTACTGATTGCGGGTGCCTGCATCTGCCTGAACTTGTTGCTGTATCGCTCCGGAGCTTCCGGTATGGACAATCTGAACGGATACGTTTTACAATATCAACAGGACGGCGGGGAGGATCTGACCATAGAGATCCCCGAAGATCAGATGTCAGACTTTCTGGTGCAATTCTCGCAAGAGGTTTACGATACAAAGACGATTTTTGGCCGCAAAGGGTGGTGCATTACGGCAGTGGTGACGCTGTTCAGCGCAGCGATTGCTTATTTTATCAGCGGCAAAGCGCTGGAACCACTGAAAGAGCTGGCACAGCAGGCCGAGAAGGTCGATCAGGATAACCTGGTTGATGTACGGCTGGAAGAAAATACCGTTGCGGAATTTCGGCAGCTAAGTCAATCTGTCAATCAAATGCTGGATCGCCTGGCCCATTCCTTTGACCTACAGCGACAGTTTGCCGGGAATGCAGCCCATGAGCTGAAAACACCGCTGGCCATCATGCAGGCAAAACTGGAAATCTTCGCCGAAGATCACATGAATACGGACGCGGAAACCGCAGAGCTGGTACACTTTCAGACAGAGCAGATAGCCCGTTTATCGGCGCTTGTGCGGACCCTGCTGGAAATGAGCAATTTGCAGGCCGTTCCGCGGGATGACTGCATTGAGCTTGCGCCGCTGGCAGATGAAATTGTGACGGATCTGACGCCGCTGGCCCAGAAAAAGCAGATCACCTTGTATCAGGAATGTGAGGATATTCATATTATCGGAAGCGATGCCCTGATTTACCGTATGCTGTTCAACCTTGTGGAAAATGCGATCAAGTACAATCAGCCGGGCGGTTCTGTGCAGATTACGATCAGCCGGTCAAACGGCAAAGCAATACTGCGCGTTGCAGATACCGGCTGCGGTATTCCCGATGAATACAGAACCAGCATCTTTGAACCGTTTTTCCGTGTGGACAAATCCAGAAGCCGCGAAATGGGCGGCGCAGGACTGGGTTTGGCGTTGGTGCGGGAAATTGCAGCACTGCACGGCGGTACAGTACAGGATGAGCCGGCAGAAGGGGCAGGAACCGTATTTACCGTTGCGCTGCCCATGTAAAGCGGAAATAAAAGTCATCGGCAGGGAGAACGAGATGACGGGAGCAGGGGGCATCGGGAAGCAAAAGCCTCCCGTAAAAGAGAAATGCATAAGTTCGCTAAATGTAACTTTAGCGAACTATAGGGGGGCGGGCTGCCTTTTGCGGTGTGCTGCAGTAGACCTTATATAGTATACCAGACCGTCAAAAAATTGCATTTTTGCCTTATTGCGTGTGTAGGGGCGACCATTGGTCGCCCGTCAACTTACCGCGGCAACACATTTTCCGGGACAGTTTTCTTACGACGCACCGCCTGACCGGAAACAACGGCTGTGCCTCGGAGAAGCTGTATCAGCTCTGCGATGCCACTGTGGTGCCCGAATACCGCGACCTGGTCCGCCGTTTCCTAGATGTGCCCACCCTTGCGGAAAGACTGAAAAACGAAGAATATATCTCCACAGAATACCGCATGTGCGACGGAAGCTGGCATTCCCTGCGCTTCGTTGCAAAGAAACGGGACGAGGCCGGCAATGTGACCCATGTGCTGTACACGGTGCGCTGTAGAGCTGTTTGAAAAGTCCGCACCCGGCTATTTCGGCGTGATCTATATGGATATTATGATGCCGCGTATGAACGGCTGGGACGCCGCCAGAACCATCCGCGCCATGAACCGCCCCGACGCGGAAATCATCCCCATCATTGCCATGTCCGCCAATGCTTTTTCCGAGGATATTATGGACAGCCGTCTGGCGGGCATGGATATTCACCTGGCCAAACCGCTGGACGAAGCCAAGATGATCAACGCCTTAAAGCAGTGCGTCGCCGAACGGAGTGCCGTAAAGCTGCGGAACGATTTGTAACGCTTTGCAACGGCCAACCTAAGGCAACACCACATAATTCCCGCCTTACGGCTTAAGCACCGCTCCGGCGGCTGCGGCACGGCATCTGCGTTGCCAAAATGCTCGATAATACACAAAGTATTATCTGCGCTTTTGGCTTAGCAGCTGCCGCACCTCGCTCGCCGTATCGGCACTTAGAATTATGCGGTATTGCCCTAATAAAAACAACAGGAACATTGCAGTGTACAGCAGTGTTCCTGTTGTTTTTTATGCCGAAGTTTATTGCGCATGGCGGGGTGTCACTATATATCATTACACGTGTCTTGACACGTGTAATGAACGGTGCTATACTGTCAAAGTTGGAATTACAGAAGAAACCGAGGAAACCACATGAAAATGGCTAATATGGATGACTATTTTGACGTAGTCATCGTCGGCACCGGCGCTGCGGGCCTTTACTGCGCCCTGAATCTGCCTGCGCGGTACCGCATTCTTCTGCTTACAAAGCAGAAAGCGGACGAGAGCGACTCCTTCCTTGCGCAGGGCGGCATTTGTATGCAGCATGGCGAGGCAGACTACCGCCCCTTTTTTGATGATACGATGCGGGCAGGCCATTACGAGAACAACCCCGCCACAGTAGACCTGATGATTCGTTCCTCCAACTCGATCATCCGGGATCTGGTGCGCCGCGGCGTCCGTTTTGCGCGTGATGACCACGGGGCTCTGCGCTTTACCCGGGAGGGAGCGCACTCCCGCCCGCGCATTCTGTTCCATGAGGATATTACTGGCCACGAGATCACCCAGACCCTGCTGAACGAGGTCCTGCGCTGCGAGAACATCGAACTGCGCGAGCATACGACTCTGCTGGATTTCTTCGCCGACGCCTCGGCCTGCGGCGGTGTCATTGCTGCCGGCCCGGACGGCGAACCGCGAGCCATCGGGGCAGGGGCGGTGGTGCTGGCCTGCGGCGGCATCGGTGGGTTGTATAAAAACTCCACCAACTTCCCCCACATCACGGGGGATGCCATCGCCATGGCCCTGCGCCACGGCGTTGCCTGTGAGCACCTGGACTATATCCAGATCCACCCCACGACTTTGTACAGCCACCGAAAAGGCCGTCGCTTTCTGATTTCGGAATCGGTTCGCGGGGAGGGTGCGCTGCTGCTGGATAAAAACGGGAACCGCTTTACCAACGAATTGCAGCCCCGCGACGTGGTGAGCGCAGCGATCCGCGCACAGATGGAAAAGGACGGTACCGACCATGTGTGGGAGGATATGCGCCCCATCGGTGAGGCGGCTATCCGTGAGCATTTCCCCAACATTCTGGAGCGCTGCGAGGAGGAGGGGTACGACCCCATCCATGAACCGATCCCCGTTGTACCGGCCCAGCATTATTTTATGGGCGGCATCACGGCGGACCTGAGCAGCCGCACAGCACTGCCCCGGCTGTATGCCTGCGGCGAGACCTGCTGCAACGGTGTGCATGGACGCAATCGGCTGGCCAGTAATTCCCTGCTGGAATCTTTGGTCTTTGCACAGCGCGCGGCAGATGATATACTATACGGAGAACCGCCTGTCTTTACAGGCGATAAGCCCGATTTGGCCCCATACCGTGAACAGGAACCGCTGTTTGCCGCGTATCGGCAGGAGGTTCTGACCGCTATTGAGAGGAGTAAAAACCATGAATGAGATCACCCAGCTGCTGCATATAGACCCGCTGCTGCTGCAAGCGCTGCGGGAGGATATTCCGGAGGAGGACGTTTCCACAAACGCCGTCATGCCCCACGCCTGCCCCGGCACCGTGGATCTGATTGCCAAGGAGGACGGCATTGTTGCCGGTCTGGCGGTCTATGCCCGCGTCTTTACACTGCTGGACCCCGGCGCCAAGGTGGAATTCTTCTGCCGGGACGGCGATACCGTACAGCCCGGCCAGAAGCTGGCCGTTGTTACGGGCGATATACGCGCCCTGCTTTCCGGTGAGCGCGTTGCGCTGAACTACCTGCAGCGAATGAGCGGCATTGCCACCTATACCCATCAGCTGTCTGCCCTGCTGGAAGGCACCGGCATCACCCTGCTGGACACCCGTAAGACCAGCCCCAACAACCGCATTTTTGAAAAGTACGCTGTCCGCGTTGGCGGCGGCAGCAACCACCGCACCGGCCTGTCCGACGGCGTTCTGCTGAAGGATAACCACATCGGCGCTGCCGGCGGCGTGGCGAAGGCCGTCAAGATGGCCCGGCAGTATGCGTCTTTCGTCCGCAAGATCGAGGTGGAGGTTGAAACGCTGGAACAGGTCAAAGAGGCCGTGGAAGCCGGTGCGGACATCATCATGCTGGATAACATGAGCGACGAGGATATGCGCAAGGCTGTGACTTTGATTGCAGGCCGCGCCAAGACCGAGTGCTCCGGCAATGTCACGCGGGAAAACATTGCCCGTCTGCGGGACATTGGCATTGACTATGTGTCCAGCGGCGCCCTGACCCATTCGGCCCCCATTCTGGATCTTTCCATGAAGCATCTGCACCCCCTGACCGCGGAGGAGGCCTGATATGACCACCGCAGAGCGCCGCGCCGCCATTTTGCAGCAGCTTGCCCATGCCGGAGCGCCTATTGCCGCCCGCACGCTGGCTACCCATTACGGCGTCAGCCGTCAGGTCATCGTGCAGGATCTGGCGGTCATACGGGCATCACACCCCGGGATCATTTCCACTGCACGCGGCTATGTGCTGGAGCAGCCTGATCAGCCTGCCGGCTGCACACGGGAGTTCAAGGTGCGCCACACACCTGACCGAACCGGGCAGGAGCTGAACCTGATTGTGGACTGTGGCGGCCGGGTCAAGAATATCAGCATCAGCCACCGGGTCTATGGCCGTATCACCGCCGAGATGGACATCCGTTCCCGGCAGGACGTGCGGGAATTTCTGCAATCGTTTGAGGACAGTTCCTCCACGGTGCTGTCCACCGCCACCGACGGCTACCACTATCATCTGGTGGAGGCAGCCACCACGGACAGGCTGAGCCTGATCGAAAAAGAACTGAAAGAGCACGGTTTTCTGGCTCCGCTGCAACCGTGGGAGCATTGAAGAAAGAAAACGAGGCATAATTATGACTGTCCATGAACTGCAGCAGGAGATCCTGCGCCTGAAACGGGAAAAGAATATCTGCATCCTGGCCCATGCCTACCAGAGTCAGCCTGTGCTGGAAGTCGCCGATTACACCGGCGATTCCTACGGGTTGAGTGTGCAGGCGGCCAAAACCAACGCGGACGGGGTCATCATGTGCGGTGTGCGCTTCATGGCCGAGACCTGCAAAATTTTAAGCCCGGAGAAAACTGTCTGGCTGGCCAACCCCATGGCGGGCTGCCCTATGGCCGAGCAGCTTGATCTGCCGACCTTGCAGGAATTGAAAAAGCAGTACCCCGGCTACGCCGTGGTGGCGTACATCAATACAACTTCGGAGCTGAAAACAGCCTGCGATGTCTGTGTGACGTCCTCCAGCGCGCTGAAAATTTGCAGTGCGCTGGAAAACGATAAGATTCTGTTCATCCCCGATCCCAATTTGGGCGGCTATGTAGCAAAGCAGCTGCCGGAAAAGCAGTTTGCCTTTTACCACGGCGGCTGCCCGCGCCATATCGTATGTTCGGCAGCAGATGTAGCCAAAGCCCGCGCTGCCCACCCGGAGGCGCTGCTTCTGGTTCATCCCGAATGCCGCCCCGAGGTCGTGGAGCAGGCTGATTATGTTGGCTCTACCACCGGCATTATGGCTTATGCAGAAAAGTCCGATGCCAAAGAGTTCATTATCGGCACGGAAAACAGCATCGTGGAGCACCTCTCCTATGCTTGCCCGGAAAAGCGGTTCTATCCGCTGGCCGTGCAGCTTACCTGCATGAACATGAAACTGACCACCCTGATGGACATTTACCATTGCCTGCAGGGCAGCGGCGGCGAGGAAATCACCCTGCCGCAGGACGTCATGCAGGGAGCCGGGCGCTGCATCCGCCGTATGGTGGAGCTGGGCGGCTGACAGATTGCGCATATCCGCAATGGCCATCTGATACGATCCGCTTTGCATCCCGGCTTACACGGCGCTCTTTGCGGTATTGCCCTAAGGCAACACCGCATAATTCCCGCCTTACGGCTTAAGCACCGCTCCGGCGGCTGCGGCACGGCATCTGCGTTGCCAAAATGCTCGATAATACACAAAGTATTATCTGCGCTTTTGGCTTAGCAGCTGCCGCACCTCGCTCGCCGTATCGGCACTTAGAATTATGCGGTGTTGCCCTAAGAAACCAATGTAAAAAGCATATACAGCATCGCGTTGCGAACCGCCGAGAGGCCGTTCGCCATAAACGCAGCTGTATATGCTTTTTACTTTGCCGTACAGATCCTTTGTACGCTATTTAAACGCGATCACGAATTCTGTTTAAAAACTTTATCCAGTGTTCCCATCAGGATGTTCACATCAATCGGTTTTGCAATATGTGCATTCATCCCTGCTTTGAATGCTTTTTGGCGGTCTTCCTCAAAAGCGTTGGCTGTCATGGCCACAATGGGAATGTTTGCCTTTTTATTGCTGCTCAATGTACGGATCTCCCGGGTGGCGGTGTATCCGTCCATTTTGGGCATCTGAATATCCATCAGGATCAGATCATACTCATCCTCCGCAGCCTCGTTCATTCTGGCCACGGCATCCGTGCCGTCCTCAACGGCGTCTACTTTCAGTCCGGCTTCTTCCAGAATGGCCGTTGCAATCTCTCGGTTCAGTTCGTTATCCTCGACCAACAGCACCTTTTTGCCCGTATAGTCGCCGTGCTTGGGCAGAAGGGGCTGCCTGCCCGACACCACTTTGTGTGTCAGTGCATCGCGCAGTTCCGACATAAACAGCGGTTTGGAAACAAACGCCGTGACACCGGCCTGCCGGGCCTCGTCCTCAATGTCGGCCCAATCGTAGGCCGTCAATATGATGATCGGCGTGCCGGGTTCGATTACTTTGCGGATCCTGCGCACCGTCTCAATGCCGTTCATATCCGGCATCAGCCAGTCAATGATGTAAACCTTGAACTCCGCACCCTGATTGTGTGCCTCCCTCGCGCGCAGGATGGCTTCCTTGCCGGAGGTCGTCCAGTCGGCTTCCATCTCAATTTCCCGCAGCATTTTGCTTACGCTCATGCAGGTCTGTGCATCATCATCCACAACCAGTGCACGGGTGCCTTTCAGGCCCGGAATCGGCGGATATTTCACCGATTCCGTACAAACCTTGCAGTCCAGGGTGACCGTAAACTCGCTGCCCTTTCCCTGCTCGCTCTTGACGGCGATGGTTCCGCCCATCATATCTACGATGTTTTTCGAGATGGCCATGCCAAGGCCCGTACCCTGAATGCCGCTTCTTGTCGCAGTCTGTTCCCGTGAAAAAGAGTCAAAAACGTGCGCCTGGAAGTCCTTCGACATACCAATACCGTTATCTTTCACGCTGAAAACAAAGGTCGCATACCCACTGCGGGCAGACGGCTTTTCTTCAACGCGGATATTGATGGTACCGCCCGCCGGTGTAAACTTGACAGCGTTGCCCACGATGTTGAGCAGGACCTGATTCAGGCGCAGCTTATCGGTGATAATATCCTCGTGGTGCACATCCTGCGTGTCGATGTAAAGGTCAAGCTGTTTGGCGCTGATATTGCCTTGAATGATCGTGCGCAGGTCGTGCAGTACATCGGGCAGGTGGACTTCTGTGTTGTCCAGTTTGACCGTGCCGCTTTCGATACGGCTCATATCCAGAATATCGTTGATCAGACTGAGCAGATGCTGGCCCGATACGCTGATTTTCTTCAGATACTCTTTGACAAGGTCAATGTTATCAATATGCGCCGTGGCAAGGGCCGTAAACCCGATAATGGCATTCATCGGGGTGCGAATATCGTGCGACATACTGTTCAGGAACACCGTCTTGGCCTTATTGGCGTGTTCCGCCGCCGCCAGTGCATCGCGCAGGGCATCCTCCTGCTTTTGCTCCCGCCGCTTTTCCTCGGTAGCGTCGCGGGTAGCAACCAATACGGCTGTTACGTTGCCGTCCGCGTCTTTTCGCTGCGGTGTGATCAGCGTAAGGATCCATTTTCTGTCGACAGTCTGAGACGCAAGAGCCAAAGAGGTGTGACCCTTCAGACGTTCGGCCACTGTCGTCATGTCCGCAAAGGCGAGATACTCCTCACGGTATGGCTCCGCGATAATTTTCTCGATTTGCTCCTGCTGTACGGATCGTTTCAGTGCAAAGTGCTTCTGCTTCTCGACCGTATCGGACGCGTTCTTGAGGATTTCAACGGTATTTTTCTTCAAGTCCATCAGTGAAATGGACGTATACGCCGTGCCAAGCGCTGTGATGATTCCGGTACGTTTCTGGTGCTGCCGCAGCGCGTCTTTTTCCATTTTGGTCTGCCACAGCAGTGCCATTAAAAAGACCATTACGGCTATGGCCAGATAGGATGCACAGACAATGTTGCGCGTCATGAACACCTGAGATGCCGGGAAAAACACAAAGAGCGTATAGTTCTCGGTATTTTCCCGGCTGCCGTACCAGACGCCCTGATGGCTGTTCAGGCGCACAATGCCATCCTCCGCAGCACCGAAGGTTCCGTTATATAATTCCTGGCATTCCTCTATTGCCTTGTTTACCTGTTTGCTGCTGTTGCTGCTGATGACCCTGCCGTTCTCCGTGATCGTAGCGATGCCGCTAAGCTCCAACGGAAAATCTCTCAACAGGGAATCCACCGTCAAATCCCCAGTATCCTCATTATCCTTCTGTATATAGGTAATCAGGATACCTGGTGCATCCGCGCGTGCCACCGCGGCAAAATCATAGAGTATCCCATTTTCTTCCAGACGGGTCGAGTATGTCTTTTTTGGATAATCAACGATATTGTGTACATAGGGGCTGTCGATCAGCTTCTCCCACAGCGGCATGGCGTTGCCGCCCTTTGTGGTCTGCATGACAACATTCAGGTTTTCATCTAATACAAGCGCACCGGTCAGACGCTGTTCCTCTGCAAAAGCGTCCAGGTCCTGCGTGCCGAAACCTTCCTTCAGCGTCATTTCGTTGCCAAGGCTTACCGTTTTATCCAGCAGGCGGACAAGGCTTTTCACGCGGTCGTTGGCCGCATCAGTCTCGTACTGCTCTAAGCGGATCTTTACAAAACCAATCGTTTCATCCAATGTATGACGCAGTGCAATTCGGTTCAGATTCGTGAATGTGATCCAAAGTACAATGCCGAACGCAACTAACACAAGCAAAAACAGTCTTTTTTTGCCGGACTGCTTTTTCTCATTCATTTTCCCTGTTCCCCCCACACAGTTTTTTCTGCATCAAGTCCGAATTTTTCTGCAACGCGGCCAATCGTTCCGTCCTGCTTCATATCTTCCAGAGTTTGAGTCAGCTGCACAGCCAAATCCTCATGGGTGTCCTTTGCGAAGGCAACGCCAAGTTCGGAACTGTAAGGACTCTCTGCCAGCACACGGTAACCGCTTTCATCCAGATTTGTCCGCTTGGCTACCAGTGCTTCATGGCCCGCGACGGCATCTACATAGCCTTTGCGCAGTGCCGCAAACATATCCTCTGTCGTCTCAAAGCTGTTGACTTGCTTGACCTCGGGCAGCAAAGAGGGAATTTCGCCGAGAAACAGCGACTCCGCCTTTGTGGTTGCCTGTACGCCGATGCGCTTACCGGCCAGATCGGGCAGCGACTGGATATCGCTGTCTGCACGAACAGCCACGACCTGACGGCTGTACATATACGGACCGGCCCATTGGTACTTGGTTTCCCGCCCGTTCATGCTAAAGCATGACCAGATACAGTCAATCGTTCCGTCGCTGAGAAGGCTGTCTTTGTCCGGCCATGAAATCGTCCGGAATTCCGGCGTATAGCCAAGTCGTGAAAACGCTTCCGTCGCCAGTTCCACGTCGATGCCGGCAAACTGCCCGTTCCGGTCCAGATAGCTGTAAGGGTCAAACACATCAATGCCGACTACAATCGTCTGCGGCGCAGTCTCTGCCGCAGAGTGCGGCTGTGCGGAACAGGCGCACAGACCTGCCATAAAAAGCATAGCCAAAGCCATAAGCAGACCATACACTTTTGCCCTGCTCATTGACGTTTTTCCTGTGTGGTGATGCCTGTTTGAAAAATGGAACATGCGCTTCTCTTCCTTATTATATAGGTTGTATACCGCTTGCCGCCGAACCCTGTCGGACGCAGTAAGCCATGAAGTAAACCATATTATAACTTTTCTAAATTGGAATTTTATCATACTACGGACATTATTGCAAGTGCTTTGCCTTGTCTTTGGCTTACAGTTTACCACATTTTATACAATATCCGACGATAACTCCAAAAGGCGGTTTCAGCTATTGAAAAAATCTGGTAGAAGTGCTATAACAAGGATGGATTACAGTAAATTGAGAGAGATGACATGTATGTATTCCATCTTCCGTGATTTGGCAATTATTATTCTGAGCGCCAAGTTTTTTGGCCTGGCTGCCCGCAAGTGCAAGGCCCCGCAGGTGGTCGGTGAAATTCTCGCCGGTCTGCTGGTTGGGCCTTGTCTGCTCAATCTGGTGCAGATCAACGACACGATCTCCGTTTTTGCTGAAATCGGCGTTGTGCTGCTGATGTTTTCCACAGGACTTGGCACCAACCTGAAAGAACTGATGCGGGCCGGGCCTATTGCCACGTTGATTGCCTGCATCGGTGTGCTTGTACCGTTGATGGGCGGTACGCTGCTCTACAGCGCATTCTACGGCTTTTCGGCAATCGGCAGCCCGGAATTCTTCCGCGCATTGTTTATCGGCACGATTATGACTGCAACCAGCGTGTCCATCACGGTGGCAACGCTGCAGGAGTTGGGCCACTTAAAGAGTTTCCTTGGCACTACCATTGTCAGCGCTGCCGTCATTGATGATGTCATCGGCATTATCGTGCTGACCTGTGTGCTGGGTGCCAGCTCCGGTGAGGGCACCGGCATCGGCGGCGTGCTGGTCCAGACCGCGCTGTTCTTTCTGGTTGCCGTTGGTATCGGCTATGCGTTCCACTGCGCCATGAAGTGGCTGGATTCCCGCAATCCTCATACGCAGCGCATAACGATTGCCAGCCTTGCATTCTGCTTTGCAATGGCCTATATTGCTGAGAAATACTTTGGCATTGCGGATATTACCGGCGCTTACATTGCCGGTATCGTTCTCTGTACGCTGCACGACGCCGCTTATGTGGAGCGCCGGGTCGACATCAGCAACTATGTGATTTTTGCGCCGATTTTCTTTGTCAGCATCGGTTTAAAGACCGACATCAGCGGACTGACGCCGGAGATTCTGCTGTTCAGTGTTTGCTTCGTTCTCGTTGCCCTGCTGGCAAAAATCATCGGCTGCGGACTGGCGGCCAGAGTCTGCCGTTTCAACTGGGGAGACTCTCTTAAAGTCGGTGTCGGCATGATGACCCGCGGCGAGGTCGCCTTGATCGTGGCCCAGAAGGGCCTTGAGGTCGGCGTTGTCGAGCCTGTTTATTTTACGGCGGTCATCCTTTTGATCGTGGTTTCCAGCGTCGCCACGCCGCTGGCGCTGAAAGCGCTGTTCACGAAAATGCCCCCTGTCCCCCATCCAAGCGAAGCAAAAAAGTGACCGCTGCATAACCCCTGCCTGTCAGCCAATGCCGGTGCCGGACGACCCATAATGAAAGAAAAGCCCTGAAGGCAGGCTTAAAAGTGAGAAGCTGCTCATTCCCTACGGAGTGAGCAGCTTCTTTTGTGTTAAGATATGCGAAAATGCGAGATAATACGGCGCAGCAACGGCCTGCCGGTGGGCGCTTTGCATTTATCGCAGCTTATTTTCCCAGCCGACATTTGAAATCTGTATATCCGAACGTCACGATTTTCCGCGTAGTGCCGTCGGGCTTGCGGGCGTAAATACCGGGCAGGGGCATACCGTTGAAGGTGTTGTTCTTGCAGGTGGTGTAAATGGCCATATCGCCGAACACCAGCAGATCTCCCACGGCAGGCACAGCGTCAAAGCTGTAATCACCGATGACATCCCCGGCCAGGCAGGTCGGCCCGGCAAGGCGCACGGTGCAGGGCTTTTCTCCCGGTTCGGCTGCGGCAAACAGCGGCGGGCGGTAGGGCATCTCGATCACGTCCGGTGTATGGCAGGCGGCGCTGGCATCCAAGATGGCAACCGTCGTATCGCCGTTTTGCACCACGTCCAGCACGCGGGTCAAGAGATACCCTGCGTTCAGGGCGCAGGCCTCGCCGGGTTCCAGATAAACCGTCACGCCCCAGTCATTCCGGGCGCGGCGGATACATTTTTCCAAAGTGGCCATGTCGTAGCCGGGGCGGGTGATGTGATGCCCGCCTCCAAAGTTCAGCCACTTCATTTTTGGCAGCAAATCGCCGAATTTCTCTGCCACTGCGTCCAGCGTCACGGCCAGCGCATCGGCGTCCTGCTCACATAAAGTGTGAAAGTGCAGGCCGTCCAACAGCCCGGGCAGGGCAGAATTTTCTGCCGCTGCCGCGTCCCACTGGGCGCGGGTCGTGCCCAAACGGCTGCCGGGGGCGCAGGGGTCGTAAATCGCGTGACCGTCCTGGGTCGAGCACTCGGGATTGATGCGCAGTCCCACACTTTTGCCCGCCGCCTTGGCCGCGGGGCCAAATTTTGCCAGCTGCGCGGGCGAGTTGAAGACGATATGGTCAGCGTACCGCAGCAGCTCGTCCATTTCATCTGCGCGGTAGGCCGCGCAGAAAACGTGCACTTCTTTGCCGGGCATTTCCTCCGCGCCGAGCCGCGCCTCAAACAGGCCGCTGGCCTCGGTGCCCGCGAGGTGCGGCGCCAGCAGCGGGTACAAATCGTAGTTGCTGAACGCCTTTTGCGCCAGCAGCACCTTGCACCCGGTACGACGGGCCAGCCCGCCCAGAATCTCCGCGTTGCGGGTCAGGGCAGCTTCATCCAGCAGGTAGCAGGGCGTGGGCAGGGCGGAAAATTCCGGCGGCACTGCGCCGTCGATGGCCGCAAACGGCGGCCGTGCGTCGTGCTGCGCCATCAGTCCACGAGAACCGGGTCATGGTTCTCGCTGCGGGGCAGGCCGTACTTGTCCAGTGCGTCGAGGAACGGGTCGGGGTTGAACTCCTCCACCGTGTAGACGCCGGGCTTGGTCCACTCGCCGGTCAGCATCATCAGCGCACCGCACATCGCGGGCACACCGGTGGTGTAGCTGATGGCCTGACTGCCGACCTCGCGGTAGCACTCCTGATGGTCGCACACATTATAAATGTAGTAGGTCTTGTCCTTGCCGTCCTTTTTTCCGGTGAAGATGCAGCCGATGTTCGTCTTGCCCTTGGTGCGGGGACCGAGGCTGGCGGGATCGGGCAGCAGCGCTTTCAGGAACTGGATAGGCACGATCTCCTGACCGTTGTAATTGATGGGCGTGGTGGAGAGCATGCCCACATCCTCCAGGCAGCGCATGTGATCAAGGTAGCTCTGTCCGAAGGTCATGAAGAAACGGATTCTCTTTACTCCCGGAATTGTCTGGGCAAGGGACTCGATTTCCTCGTGATGAAGAAGATACATATCCTTCTTTCCTACCTCAGGGAAATCGTACTCTCTCTTAATCTCCATAGGCTTAGTCTCAATCCACTTTCCGTTCTCCCAGTATGAGCCCGGTGCGGATACCTCGCGGAGATTA
>ERZ772812.1222-NODE-1222-length-19415-cov-12.294886_pt1 | contig 19415 bp, 15 predicted proteins | sample MGYA00511343_ERZ772812 | MGnify/ENA primary metagenome ERZ772812 (study PRJEB29015, sample SAMEA2737706) | human gut metagenome | biome: human gut; feature: human-associated habitat; material: faeces | place: China | collected 2012 ...
CCCGTGCGGGGCGCCCGAGTGTCGAAAGGGTGCTTGCTTTTTCTGTTTTGGGAATGTGCTTAGTCCGCGGCGATGTAGGTCTCAAAGACGTAGGTCTTGTTCTTGCCGTCGATGCGCTCCACGCAGCCGGACTTGCCGACGGGGTTGTGGTCCTCGGCAGAGATCTTGATCTTGCCGGCCATACCCTCGACCTCGACCTGAGAGTACGCGTCGGCGATGGCCTGCGGGTCATCGCTGCCGGCCTTCTCGACCGCCGCGCACCAGAGCAGGAACGCGTCGTGCGCCATGTAGCCGTTGAGCTCCATCTTCGCGCCGTTGTACTTCTCGGCGTACTCCTTGCGGAAGGCGTCGCCCGCGGGATCGACGAGGGAAACGTGGTTGATGACGTAGGAGCCGTCCACCGCGTCGGCGGCGTCGAAGAGGACCTCGGACGCGCAGCCGTCGCCGCCGAGCATCGGCACCTCAATGCCGAGGGTGCGGGCCTGCTTGTGGATCATGATGAAATCCTGATAGAAGATGGGGGTAAAGATGATCTGGGGCTGCGCTTCCTTGATTTTGGTCAGCTGCGCGGTGAAGTCGGTGTCGCCGGCGGTGTAGCCCTCCTCGGCGACGATGGTGCCGCCCTTGGACTCAAAGACCTTGACGAAGTTGTCCTTCAGACCCAGCGCGTAGTCGTCGTTGACGTCGTAGAGGATGGCGGCCTTGTCAAAGCCGAGGTTATCATACACGAACGAACCGGCGATCTTGCCCTGCTGGGGATCGAGGAAGCAGACGCGGAAGTTGTATTCCTTGAGCTGACCGTCCTGCATGGTGACCTTCTCGTTGGTCGCCACGGTGGACATATCGGAGATCTTGTACTGGTCGAGGACGGACTGGATGGCGATGCACTGACCCGAGGCGTTCGGGCCGATGATCGCGCAGACCTGATCCTGCGCGCACAGACGCTTGGCGACGTTGACCGCCTCCTGTGCGTCGCCCTTGGTGTCGTAGCAGATCAGCTCGACCTGCTTGCCAAGCAGTCCGCCGTTGGCGTTGAGGTCTTCGACCAGCATCTTGAGGGTCTGGCTTTCGCAGGTGCCGTAGGCGGCCTGGTCGCCGGTGAGCGAGCCCATCCAGCCGAGCTTGATGGTGTCGCCGCCGGAGCTGCCTCCGTCGTCCTTCTTGCCGCAGCCGACGAACAGTGTCGCGAGCATCAGGCAGGCGAGGGTGAGAGCAATGAGCTTCTTCATGGATTTGCGCATGGTTTGTATCCTCCTTCAATTTGTTGTGACCGTTTTCCTTTCCCGGAACGGTCAGGGCTTGCAGGGATGGATGTCCGCCGTGCGGAGCCGGCCCCTGCATCAATGCCGTCCATACTTGATGTGTATGACGCAAGAGAGCGGCAAATGAATTGCAAAGGGCTTATGTCCAAAATAACACCTCGCCGAGTTGTTGTCAAGTCATATCATGAAATACTTGCAAAGCGTATGATTTTTATGCAAAATAACAAAAACGACCGAATCGAAGCTCGAAAAGCGGCGAAAAAAACGCTTCGGCTGCGGAAAAACAGCCGAAGCGGCAAGGGAAAAAGAGATTATAGGCGACTTTCCTGAAGCACGACCTTTTTGCGGAAATCGCCGGGTGTCATCACCTTGAAGCGCAGGAAATTGCGGTTGAAGGTCTTGACGTTGGCGTAGCCGACCTCCATGGCGATGTAGGTCACGGTCTGGTCGGTGGTGAGCAGCAGCTCGGCGGCGCGGTTGATGCGGACGTAGTTGAGAAATTCCTCGAAATTCTTCTCCACCTGCAGCATCAGCGCGCGGTTCATTTCGGCGGCGGTGCAGCCGAATTTTTCGGCGACCGCGCGTGCGGAGAGCGGCTCGTTGTAGCTGCGGCAGATATACTCCACCAGCGCGTAGACGCGCCGGTCGGTCTCGATGCGGCAGATGCTCTCCACGCGCCGGTAGGTCTTGCGGTAGTCGTTGATGCGCATTCCCACGCGCGCGGAAAAAACCTTGGAGATATGCGAGGCGTCCACATAGCCGAGCGCCGCGGCGATCTCCTCGAGCGTGAGGTCGGTATAGAGCAGATAATTCGCGGTCTTGCCGATGCGCATTTCGTTCAGAAGGTCAAAGAACGAGAGTCCCGTCATGCCGCTGATATAGCTGCTCAGGCTGCTCTCGGAGACATAGAAGATGCGCGAGAGCCCCTTGAGCGTCAGCTTTTCGCCGGTGTGGCAGTAGAGATAGCGCAGGATCTCGCTCATGTCCGGCGCGGCGGAGGCGCGGTCGGCCGCGGCGGGCTCGGGCTGCTCGGCGCGGAAGCGCTCCATGAGGATCACCAGCTCGACGAGGCGGTTGACGACGGCGAGCGAGCCGAGGACCTTCGGCGGGGCCGCGCCGAGAATGGATTCCAGCCCCACCTCCTCGCGCAGCGAGAGGAAAAATTGCTGCATCCGGTGGGCCTGTCCCTCGTTGCAGTAGAGCGCGGGCTGCCGTTCAATATGCGCGAGCCAGTCTACCGCGTCGCCGTGCTCGTCGGAGAAGGCGCGGATGTAGCGGTTGAGCGTGTGGAGGTTGTAGATCACGAGGTGATATTGCAGCGGCTCGGCGACCTCCGTCACCGCCGTGATCTGCCACGGCAGGATGGAGAGAAGCGTATTCGGCCGCAGCTCCACGTCGTGCCCCTGGATGCGGATGACGCCGTGCCCCTCGCAGATGTAGAGGAAGCGAGCCTCCTGATGGATCAGCGGCGCGGTCGGCGCCTCGATGGTCTCGTTGTCGAACGAGCACAGCTTGCTCCGGTCGAGACGGGAGCGTTCAAAGGACTGCATCGCGGCAAGGTCTTTCATATCGGTCACCTCATTCGGCCCGCGCCGGACGGCGCGGGGTTGCCTTATGCGTTGTTTCGGTGTATAGTATACCGCAGAGGCGACCCATTTGGCAAGTGCCGGAAAGCTCGCAGGGAAGCGGAGCGGCAAAGGGCACGTCGCGCAAATTTGCCGTTAAATACAAGAAAAATAGCTGAAAATGTCCAGCGCGTTTTTCAAAAATTGGTATGCTATGTACAGAACATGAGTCAATTTCCCCCATTGGGGGCGAACTATCTTGAAGGAGGACTATCCCATGCCTGTTAATCTCAAAGGCCGTTCTTTTCTCACGCTGAAGGATTTCACCCCCGATGAGATCCGCTATATGCTCAACCTCGCCGCCGATCTGAAGGCGAAGAAGCGCGCCGGCATCCGCGGCAACCTGCTCGCCGGCAAGAACATCGTTCTGCTCTTCGAGAAGACCTCCACCCGCACCCGCTGCGCGTTTGAGGTCGCCGCCTATGACGAAGGCGCGCACGTCACGTTCCTCGATTCCAAGTCCTCCCAGATGGGCAAGAAGGAGACCATGGTCGACACCGCGAAGGTCCTTGGCCGCTTCTTCGACGGCATCGAGTACCGCGGCTACGACCAGAAGGTCGTCGAGGGTCTCGCCGCCAACGCCGGTGTTCCCGTGTGGAACGGTCTGACCGACGTCGATCATCCCACCCAGGCGCTCGCCGACATCCTCACCCTCATGGAGAACACCAAGAAGCCCCTCAACAAGTGCAAGCTCGTTTTCTGCGGCGATACCCGCAACAACGTGGCCTACTGCCTGATGTACATCTGCGCCAAGCTCGGTATGCACTATGTCGGCTGGGGCCCGAAGGAGCTCGCTCCCGCCGCTGACGTCGTGGAGTATTGCCGCGAGGTCGCCAAGGAGACCGGCGCCGTCGTCGAGTACGGCGAGGACAAGGCTCTGCTCAAGGGCGCCGACGCTCTCTACACCGATATCTGGGCTTCCATGGGCGAGGAGGACAAGATCCCCGAGCGCGTGAAGCAGCTCACCCCCTACAAGGTCACCGGCGACGTGATGAAGGCCACCGAGAACAGCGACTGCATCTTCCTGCACTGCCTGCCCTCCTTCCACGACTTCGACACCACCATGGCCAAGAGCCAGATGGAGCTCGGCTACGATATCCGCGAGGTCACCGACGAGGTGTTCCTCTCCCCGAACTCCAAGGTGTTCGACGAGGCCGAGAACCGTATGCACACCATCAAGGCTGTCATGGTCGCCACCATCGGCAACGTCTGATCGAAACAACTCGCTCAAGGGCGACGATCTTTTCTTCACTCACGGCAAAGCCTCCGGTGCAAACCGGAGGCTTTGCCGCATTCCATCATTATATAATATAAGGAAACCGCTCTGCCCACGGCAGAGCGGTTTTTCGTTCAATCCTCCGGCATGGCGACGGCGCGCACGGGCGAGCCGTCAGCGTTCTTGAAGCGCAGGGGGAGCGTCGCGTAGGGAAAGGTTTTCCCCACAAGGGAGGCGAGATTGCAGAGATTCTCCGTGTTCACAAAGCCTGCGCCGAGCAGGATCTTGTGCACAGGATAGTCCACCGTGTCCATCGGGTCGATGGAGATGGCGTCGGTGCCGACGCCCTTGAGCGGAAAAGCGGCAAGGTACTCCGCCGCCTCAAGCGAGAGCACGGGGAAGGGGGAGAAGTATTGCTCGCTGCCCCAATATTTCTCCCAGCCGGTGTAGAAGAGCAGGAAGTCTGCGGCCTCGATCTCCGAGGCATGGAGCTGGAGCCGCGCTTTGGGGATCTCCTTTCCCGCAAGGTCGGAGCAATCGAGCACATAGGCCGTGCCGATGTACTTGTCCGCCGGAAATTGATCGAGCGTCTTGCCGTCGCGCAGCATATGCGCAGGGGCGTCCATGTGCGTGCCGGTGTGGGAGCCCATCGTCAGCAGCGTTTCGCGGAAGCCGTGCTGCTCGAAGGTGTTTGAGGGTGTGAGCTTCGGCGGCTCGGTCTCGGGATAGACGGGCATGGCTTCTTCAATGTGGTGGGTCAGGTCAAGAATTTTCATGGCGCTTCTCCTTTTCCAAAAAAATCATCAGGGCGGCGAGGTCGGCGGGGGACACGCCCGAAATGCGCCCCGCCTGTCCGAGCGAGCGGGGACGGATGGCGGCTAACTTTTCCCGCGCCTCGAGCCGCAGACCGTCGATGCTGGAATAGTCAAGCTCCTCGGGCAGCAGGCGGCTCTCGAGCCGCGTAAACTCCTCGACCTCGGCCATCTGGCGGCGGATGTAGCCCTCGTACTTCACGGTGATCTCCACCTGCTCGGCGATGTCCTGCGGGCAGGCGGCGCAGCCGGCGTCGAAGGCCCGCAGATCGTCGTAGCGCAGCTGCGGGCGGCGCAGCAGCGCGATGAGCGGGCTGCCGTCCGTGATCTCCGCCGTGCCGCGCTCTCGCAGCAGCGCGTTGAGCGCATCGCTCGCGGGAAGGCCGGTGTGCTCGAGCCGTTTGATCTCCCGCGCGACGGCGGCGTACTTTTCCTCCACGGCGGCAAGACGCTCATCGGAGATGAGGCCGATGTCGTGCCCGAGCTTTGTGAGCCGCCGGTCGGCGTTGTCCTGCCGCAGAAGCAGGCGGTATTCGCTGCGGCTCGTCATGATGCGGTAGGGCTCATTCGTACCCTTGGTCACAAGATCGTCGATGAGCGTGCCAATGTAGCTCTCCGAGCGGGAGAGAACAAAGGGAGACTGCCCCGCGAGCCTGCGCGCGGCGTTCACACCGGCAACAAAGCCCTGTACGGCGGCCTCCTCGTAACCGGACGAGCCGTTGAACTGCCCCGCGCCGTACAGCCCCGCGATGGCTTTCGTTTCCAGCGTAGGCTTGAGCGCGGTGGGGTCGATGCAGTCATACTCAATGGCGTAGGCGGGGCGCATGATCTCCGCGTGCTCGAGCCCCGGAATGGTATGGACCATCCGCACCTGTACGTCCTCGGGCATCGAGGAGGAAAAGCCCTGAATGTACAGCTCCTCGGTATCAAGCCCCATCGGTTCGATGAAGAGCTGGTGGCGGGGCTTGTCCGCGAAGCGGACGATCTTCGTCTCGATGCTCGGGCAGTAGCGCGGCCCGACGCCCTCGATCACGCCGGAGTAGATGGGGCTGCGGTCGAGATTTTCGCGGATGATGCGGTGTGTCTCCTCGTTCGTGTAGGTGAGGTAGCACACCGCCTGATTGCAGGGAACGTGCTCGGTCGTGAACGAGAACGGCAGCGGCTCGGCGTCGCCGTCCTGCCGCTCCATTTTGGAGAAATCGACGCTGCGGGCGTTGACGCGCGGGGGCGTGCCGGTCTTGAAGCGGCGCAGAGGAAGTCCGAGCGCGCGCAGCCGCTCCGCGAGCGGCAGGCTTGCGTGCATCCCATCGGGGCCGCTTGACTGAATGCATTCGCCCACGATGGTGCGCCCGTCGAGGTAGGTTCCCGAGCAGAGGATGACGGCCTTTGCGCCGAACACCGCGCCCGTCGCGGTGACGACGGCGGAGACTGCGCCGTTTTCCACGCGCAGCTCCACGATCTCCGCCTGCCGCAGCGTCAGGTTTTCCTGCTGCTCGAGCGTATGCTTCATGATCTGCTGATAGCGGCGGCGGTCCGCCTGCGCGCGCAGAGACCACACGGCGGGGCCCTTGCCGCGGTTCAAAAGGCGATACTGGATGCAGGCGCGGTCGGCGGCCTTTGCCATCTCGCCGCCGAGCGCGTCCAGCTCGCGCACAAGATGGCCCTTACCCGTGCCGCCGATGGCGGGGTTGCAGGGCATATTGCCCACGGCGTCAAGGTTGATGGTGAAACAGACCGTTTTCCGTCCCAATCGCGCGCTTGCGAGCGCGGCTTCAATGCCGGCATGGCCCGCGCCGATGACGGCGACGTCGTAGTCGCCGGCAAAAAATTCGTACATAGGCGTCCTCTCGCCTCCCGAAGAACAAAATTGGATACATTATTTTACCACAGGGCTTTGAGTGGAAACAAGCAAAACGGATTAGCATAAAGCATAAAACAACAAAAATATTTTTGTGAAATATGTGGAAAATCACGCTTGCGCACTTGACGAAGAAGTGGTATCCTACACTTGAAATTGAAAAGAGAAAGGAGCGTGAGAACCAATATGATGTTTGAAAACTTCAAGGGCTTCGACGTCGATGACATGATCTTCGGCACGACGGAGCAGATCGTCAGCGAGCGCTGAGCGACCAAAACGGAACCACGCAGGGATGCGTGGATTTTTTGTTTTTATGGGGCAGTTTGCACCGTTGACGATAAAAAATTTGGAAAATCCGCCGCCGAGGCGGATTTTTCTTGCCTTTCGCGCGGCGGTATGATATACTTTTTCGGCTAATGCAGTATGAGAAGAGGAGATCACCATGGCTGTTATCGAATACGATTCCTATAAGCAGAAACTGCTCGCCATGAGCGACACGTTTGAAAACCTTCAGAAGGCGCTTGACATCGAATCCTCCAAGCACGAGATCGCGCGGCTCGAGGCCGAGGCGCATGAGGACGGCTTCTGGAACGACATCGAGCGCTCGCAGGCCAATCAGATGCGCACCAAGCAGCTGCAGAATAAGGTCCACCGCTTTGAAAAGCTCGTCTCCACGCGCGACGACCTGCTCGCCCTCATCGACATGGGCAACGAGATGGACGACGCCAGCCTGCTGCCCGAGCTGGAGGAGGGCTTCGCCGATCTGGAGAAGCGGATCGAGGAGGTCCGTCTCACGACGCTGCTCTCCGGCGAGTACGATAACTGCAACGCCATTCTGACCTTCCACGCCGGCGCGGGCGGCACCGAGGCGCAGGACTGGACGCAGATGCTCTACCGTATGTATATGCAGTGGGCGAACAAGCACGGCTTCGAGTTCGAGATGATGGACTATATCGACGGCGAAGAGGCCGGCATCAAGAGCGCGACGGTCATGGTCAAGGGCGAGAACGCCTACGGCTATCTCAAGAGTGAGAACGGCGTCCATCGTCTGGTGCGCGTTTCCCCCTTTGACGCGAACGCCCGCCGCCAGACGAGCTTCGCCGCGCTCGAGGTCATGCCCGAGCTGCCCAACGACATCGAGGTCGACATTCGCCCCGAGGACATTGAAATGCAGGTCTACCGCTCCTCCGGCGCGGGCGGCCAGCACGTCAATAAGACCTCGTCTGCGGTGCGTCTCATTCATATCCCCACCGGCATCGTCACCGCCTGTCAGACACAGCGCAGCCAGTTCCAGAACCGCGACTACGCCATGCAGATGCTCAAATCCAAGCTCATGGAGCTGAAGATCCAGCAGCACGCGGAGAAGATCAGCGACCTCAAGGGCGTGCAGCTCAAGATCGAATGGGGAAGCCAGATCCGCTCCTATGTCTTCATGCCCTACCAGCTCGTCAAGGATACGCGCACGGACTACGAGACCGGCAACATTCAGGCGGTCATGGACGGCGACCTCGACGGCTTCATCAACGCCTACCTCACCAAGGCCGCGAACGGCGAACTGAAAAAATAAAGAAAAAGGTGCTCTGTCCGCCGGACGGAGCACCCTTTCACGCACGGAGATACGGAAAATGGACGAAAATATCAGAGAAGAGATCCTACAGGAAAATAAAATGGGCACCATGCCGGTCGGCAGGCTGCTCTTCAGCATGGCGGTGCCGATGATGGTATCCATGCTGTTTCAAGCGCTCTACAATGTGGTGGACAGCATCTTTGTGGCAAAGCTCAGTCAGGACGCAATGAACGCCGTGTCGCTCGCGTTCCCACTCCAAACGCTGTGCATCGCCTTTTCCGGCGGCACGGGCGTGGGTATGAACGCGCTGCTCTCCCGCTCGCTGGGCGAGAAGAATCAGGCGGGCGCGGACTGCGCGGCGAATGTGGGACTGTTTTTGACGCTGTGCAATTTTGCGCTCTTTGCCCTCATCGGCTGGACGCTTGCGGGACCGTTCTTCCGCTTTCAGACGGACAACCCGCAGATCATCGCTTACGGGCGCGACTATGTGACCGTCTGCATCGGCTGCTCGATCGGCCTGTTCTTCCAGATGTATAATGAGCGCCTGCTGCAATCGACGGGACGCACGAACCTCTCCATGATCACGCAGATCGCCGGCGCGGCCACCAACATCGTTCTCGATCCCATCCTCATTTTCGGCCTGCTCGGCTTCCCGCGGCTGGAGGTCGCCGGTGCGGCGATCGCCACCGTTATCGGTCAGCTCGTCGGCGCGTCCATCGGCTTCTATCTCAACCTCACGCGCAATCCTGACGTGCATCTGCGCCGCCGCGAGATCCATCCCCACGCCGCGACGATCAAGGAGATCTATGCGGTCGGCGTGCCGTCCATCATCATGCAGTCCATCGGCTCGGTGATGGTGTTCGGCATGAACAAGATCCTCATCTCCTTTACCGAGGCGGCGACGGCGGTGTTCGGCGCGTACTTCAAGCTCCAGAGCTTCATTTTCATGCCCATCTTCGGCCTGAATAACGCGATGGTGCCTATCATTTCGTACAACTACGGTGCGGGCAAGCCGGAGCGCTTCCGCAGGACGATCCGCCTTTCGGCTGTCACAGCCATCGCCATCATGTGCGTGGGTCTTGCGCTCTTCGAGATCATCCCCGGTACGCTGCTCGGTCTCTTCTCCCCCTCGGAGGAGATGCTGACCATCGGCAGGACCGCGCTGCGCATCATCGGTCTGACGTTCCCGCTCGCGGGCTTCTGCATCGTCTCGGGCAGCGTCTTTCAGGCGCTCGGCACACCGTTTTACAGTCTGATCGTCTCGGTCTGCCGCCAGATCTGCGTGCTGCTGCCGGTGGCGTATCTGCTCTCCCTGACCGGACGGCTGGAGCTGGTGTGGTGGTCATTCCCCATCGCCGAGCTCGTGAGCCTGACGCTCTCGGCCATCTTCCTGTGCAGGACGCTGCGCGCAGCCAGCGAACGCCTGAGCCAAAAATAAAAAAGGAGACGCCGTCCGGTGGGTGGCGTCTCCTTGCTGTATTCTGTGCTTACAGCCCCAGACCGGGGATGTTCAGGCCGCTGGTGAAGCTGTTCATGCGGCTGCTCATCGCGTCGTCCGCCTGCCGCAGCGCCTCGTTGACCGCGGAGATCACAAGGTCCTGCAGCATCTCGACGTCCTCGGGATCGACCGCCTCGGGCTTGATGGTGAGCGCGGTGATCTCCTTCTTGCCGTTTGCCGCAGCGCTGACGGCACCGCCTCCGACGCTCGCGGTGAAGGTGGCCTCCTCGACCTCCTGCTGGGCCTTCGCCATCTCCTGCTGCATCTGCATGAGCTTCTGCTGCATCTGCATCTGCTGCGCCGCCTGTCCCGCGCCGTTCGAGAAGCCTCGGCGCGCGCTATAACCCTTTGCCATATCCGTATTCCTCCTGATGTTACTTGATGTTGAAGTTATCGAACTTGCTGCCCATACGCAGCAGGTCCTGGAATTTGTCGCGTTTTTTCCCGTCCTCCGGCTCGCCGACCACGAAGCGCACGGCAATCGCCTGACCGACACCCTGCCCCGTCACCTCGCGCAGCACCGCGGTGACCGCCTCAGTATCGAGCATGGCCTTCGTCACCGCCGTCGGACAGTAGACCGTCAGCACGCCGTTGGCGAGCCGTCCGTCCGCCTGACCGACGAACGCGCGCTTGTCGGGCGTGAGTCGGTTTTTGTAGCTCTCCATCAGCGCGAGCCAGATGTCGCTGTCGCCGGTTAGCTTGGACGCTTCCGCCTTCGGCTCTGCGGCCTGCGGCGCGGGAGCCGTCATCGCGCTCTGCGGACGTTCCGGCTTTGCCGGCTCGCCGTAGGGCGGGGGAGCGTCGTCAAAGGATCCGTCCGCCGGCGCGGGCGCGCTGTCCTCCCACGGGGGCGGCGCCTCGTCCTCCACGGCTGTCGGCTTCGCCGCAGCCCTTGCGGCAGCGGGCTTCTCCGCCGGCGCGGGCACCACCTGCGCCGTGCTTTCCGCGGCAGCATAACGCACGCCTGCGGTCATCTGCTGTTCGAGCCGTGCGAGCCGCGCGTTGATGGCGCTCAAATCGCCGGAGAGCGTTTCGTCGCAGAGCTTCAGGAGACACAGCTCCGCATCCGTGCGGCGGTTGACGCTCACGTTCATGTCCGCCGCCGCGCGCTGGAGCGTGGTGCAGATGGCGATAAGCCGCGCGCTGTCGGCCTGCCGCAAAAGGCTGTCCATCGTCTGGCCGTCGTAGCCACCCGTGAGCAGCGCCGCGCCGCCCTCGGGAGCCGTTTCGGAAATGAGCAGGTCGCGCGCGAGCGCGGACAGCTCGCCGAGCACCGCGCCCACATCCTTGCCGCTGCCATAGAGCCGGTGGAGCAGCAGCAGCGCGGCCTTCGTGTCGCGCCGCAGAACGCAGTCCATCAGCTGCGCGGTTTGGAGGTTGCCCGCCAGTCCCAGCGCGTCGAGCACCGCCGCGCTGTCGATGGTCCCGCCCGCCGCCGCACACTGGTCCAGAAGGCTCAGCGCGTCGCGCAGCGCGCCGTCGGCAATGTGCGCGAGCAGCTCCGCGCCGTCCGGCCGGAGGTCGATGCCCTCCTGCTCCGCGATGTAGTTCAGCCGTCCCACGATCTCGCGCGGCAGAATGCGGCGGAACGCAAAGCGCTGGCAGCGTGAGAGAATGGTCGCGGGCACCTTGTGCAGCTCGGTCGTCGCCAGAATGAACATCAGGTGCTCCGGCGGCTCCTCCAGAATTTTCAGCAGCGCGTTGAACGCCGCGATGGAGAGCATGTGCACCTCGTCGATGATGTACACGCGCTTTTTCACCTGCGCAGGGGAGTAGATGGCCTCGTCTCGCAGCGCGCGGACGTGGTCCACGCCGTTGTTCGAGGCGGCGTCGAGCTCCATCACATCGAGAAAGCCGCCGGACTCGATGCCGAGGCAGCTCTGGCATTTGTTGCAGGGGTTACCGTTCTCGGGGTGCTCGCAGTTGACTGCCTTGGCGAGGATCTTTGCGCAGGTGGTTTTGCCCGTGCCGCGCGTGCCGGTGAAAAGGTAGGCGTGCGAGAGCCGTCCCTCCGCGACCTGCCGCTGCAGCGTTTCGGTGACATGCTCCTGCCCGACCACGTCGGAGAAGGTTTTGGGCCGCCACTTGCGGTACAGCGCCTGATACATACCACATTGCCCCTTTCGTGAGGATAGAAAAGGTCCTCCGTATACAGCTGCGTGACCGGCGCCCTTGCGGCACATGACTGGTCCCGCTTAATGCTGCTCGGTTCCCCGCCTGACATGGTTCGCGGGCATTCATTGCGCAAGACCGATCCCGCAGCTGTATGCGGAGGACGGATAACAAAAGATATTATACGATACGGTTTTCGGAAAGGCAACAAAAATTTTTTGAAAAAAGTGAAAAAAGGACTTCACAAATGAGAAAAGCTGTGGTATGATATGCGGGCTGAAAAGTTCATGGGCCTGTAGCTCAGTTGGGAGGGCGATCCCCACATAAAGCGGGCCCACTTGATGATCGATATTTTCAGCCAAGTTAATATTTGGGCCTGTAGCTCAGTTGGGAGAGCGTACGGTTCGCATCCGTAAGGTCGTGGGTTCGAATCCCTTCAGGTCCACCATAAAAAGCCGTGAAATCAAATGATTTCGCGGCTTTTTGCAACTTATTGAGACTTTGATGCGAGCTGATTTCCGCTTAAATTTGCCACCGATCGGTTCGCATCCCTTGCGATCATATGCTCTTTTCAAACCGCATTACCTTACCGTCCCGCCGGTGACGGAGGAACTCCTCAAGGCCTTGCCGGTACTGGTGTTTGCCGTCTTTTTCAGCGATGACCGCAAGGACATTCTGCCCGCGGCCATGTCCGTCGGCATCGGCTTTTCTATTTTGGAGAACACCGCCATCCTCGTGCAGAACCTGACAGTGGTAACGTTGGGCTGGGCAGCGCTGCGCGGCTTGTCCGCCAGCCTGATGCATGGCCTGTGCACCATGATCATCGGCGCGGGACTGCCCTACGTCAAAAAGCAAAGGAAGCTGTTTTGCACCGGTATCTTCGGACTCTTTACCGTTTCCGCAACGATGCACGCCCTGTTCAACCTGCTGATCCAATCCGATTACAGCTGGCTGGGCGCCTGTTTTCCCATGGCGTTGTACGTACTGTTCTATGTCGTCCGGCGCACCGGCCGGGTAAAGCTGCCGTTCCTGTCGTATTAAGAAAAATCTTCAGAAATCTTGCAAACGACTTCTGACTGCTTGAGCCAGAGGTCGTTTTCCAATGGGGTCGCTTTTACTTTCGCGGCCAGCCACTGTACCGCGGCAGGCTCAGCGCCCGGATACACTTTGTAATCAGCAGGTCAGGTGTTCGAGTCCGTCTACCAGCTCCAAGCTTCCGCTTCAGCGCACAAGTGAATATGGGGGAATTCCCGAGTGGCCAAAGGGGGCAGACTGTAAATCTGTTGTCAGTGACTTCGGTGGTTCGAATCCACCTTCCCCCACCAAGAAAATCGTTACGCCTTATGGCGTGACGATTTTTCTTTTTGAAAGGCGGGCGGATCCACCTTCCCTGCCGAAGCCTCCGACGGTTTTCCACATCCATCCTTTCCCGCCGAACAGCACACCGAAAAGCATCTCGATCACAAGCTAATGGAAATTGCCGCTTTGTTTTGTCAAGTTTCTTGTGAGCATCCTTACCATATCACAAGAAACTTGTTATGTCAAGAATAAATTTACAAGTTTCTTGTTAAAATGTTTGACAGAACCAAGCTTTTGCGTTATGATGGTGTCGAAATTGCTCGAACCCTTTATAGGAGGTGCTTTCCATGAGCTTCCGCGATCAACTCAAGGCGTGCCGCGAGGCCTGCGGCCTGACGCGCGCGGCGCTGGCCGAGCAGCTCGGCGTTTCCGCCAGCGCCGTCGGCAACTACGAAACCGGCGTCAGCTTCCCCAAGGAGGACGTGCTGCTGCGGTTGTTCGACGCGCTGCGCACTGACCCCAACCAGCTCTTCTGCGGCAGCTACCGCAGCGGCGGCTTCGATCTCTCCGGGGCCGAGCGCACGCTGCTGGAAAAATACCGCTCGCTCTCTCCCATCGGACGCGACACCGTGCGCAGCGTGACCGACGCGCTGTGCGACTACCGCGACGAGCTGACGGAGGAGCGCGGCGGCAAACGCGAGCCGCGCCTGATCCCGCTCTACAATTCCCCCGCCGCCGCGGGCTATGCCGCGCCGGTGCTCGACGAGGACTTTACCTATATCCCCGCGGACGAGAGCGTGCCGCGCGGCGCGGACTTCGCCGTGCGCATTCAGGGCGACTCCATGGAGCCGTACATTCACGACGAGAGCGTGGTCTACGTCAACCGCGACCCGCTCGCAGACGGCGACGTAGGCATCTTCTGCGTGGACGGCGCAATGCTCTGCAAGCAGTACCACCGCGATGCGCTGGGCATGACCTACCTTTTCTCCCTCAACCGCGCCCGCGCCGACGCCGACGTCGTGCTCACCTCCACCGGCACGCGCAGCCTTGCCTGCTTCGGCCGCGTGATGCTGCCGCACCGCCTCGCGGTCCCGCAGCTGTAGCATCGCTCATTTTTTGCGCAAAAAATGAGCTTTTTGCCCGCGAGGGACTTGAATCGTTCACAACTCGGGCATATAATAGCAATTCAGTAAAATCAAGAAAAAGGAAGCGTATCCCACCATGACAAAAATTGACATTTTCTCCGGTTTTCTCGGCGCCGGCAAAACGACGCTCATCAAAAAGCTCATTGCCGAAGCCTACGCGGGCGAAAAGCTCGTGCTGATCGAAAACGAATTCGGTGAGATCAACATCGACGGCGGCTTCCTCAAGGAGTCCGGCATCGAGATCTCCGAGATGTCCGCCGGCTGCATCTGCTGCTCGCTCGTGGGCGATTTCAACAAGGCCCTGCGCGAGGTCGTGGAGCAGTTCCACCCCGACCGCATCCTCATCGAGCCGAGCGGCGTGGGCAAGCTCTCCGACGTCATCGTGGCGGTCGAGCGCACCGTGGACGAGTGCCCGGAGCTGAAGCTCAACAGCTACGTCACCGTCGCCGACGCCAGCAAGGTCAAGGTCTATATGAAGAACTTCGGCGAGTTCTACAACAACCAGATCGAGGCCGCCGGCACCATCATCCTCTCCCGCACGCAGAAGCTCTCGCAGGAGAAGTTAGAGGCCGCCGCCGCGATGCTGCGCGAGAAGAACCCCGACGCCGCCATCCTTACGACTCCGTGGGACGAGCTGGACGGCAAGACCATCCTCTCCGCCATCGAGAAGGTGTCGCTCAGCGACGAGCTGCTCGAGAAGATGCGCCGCGAGCACGAGCTCGAGGAGGCCGAGCACGAGCACGAGCATGAGCATCACCATGACCACGAGCATGACGAGCACGACCATGAGCACGAGCATCATCACGACCACGACGAGCATGAGCATCATCACGAGCATGACCACGACGACCACAAGCACCATCACCATCATCACGACGGCGAGGAATGCGACGATCCCGCGTGCGAGTGCCATCACCATCATCACCACGCCGACGACGTGTTCTCCTCCTGGGGCAAGGAAACGCCCAAGCTCTACTCCAAGGCAGCGCTCGACGACATCCTCACGAAGCTCGACAGCGGCGACTACGGTCACATTCTGCGCGCCAAGGGCATCGTGAACGGCGAGGGCGGCTGGCTCGAATTTGACTACGTTCCCGAGGAGCACGAGGTCCGCGCGGGCCATCCCGACTACACGGGCCGCCTGTGCGTCATCGGCGCGGAGCTCAAGGAAGACAAGCTCGCCGAGCTTTTCGGTCTGTAAGGAAGGACATTCATGGATATTCCTGTCTATCTGGTCGCCGGCTTTCTCGACGCCGGCAAGACCAATTTTATCAACGGCATCCTGGAGGACGGCTTCGCCCGTGAGGATAAGACCCTCCTGCTCTGCTGCGAGGAGGGCGAGGAGGAGTACGAGAAAAAGGCGCTTGACAACGTCACCGTCGTCACCGTGGACGACGAGGACGAGCTGACCGCCGACTTCTGCCGCGAGCTGGAGAAGAAGTACCGCCCCAAGCAGGTGCTCATCGAGTACAACGGCATGTGGCAGATGGAAAAGCTCTACCGCGACGTGCTGCCCGCCAACTGGGTGCTCTACCAGATCATGACCTTCGTGCAGGCGCCGACGTTCGAGCTGTTCGTGAAGAACATGGGCCAGCTCATGATGGAGAAGATCACCAACGCGGATATGCTGGTCTTCAACCGCTGCACGCCCGAGCTGAAGGAGGCGCTCCGCGCCCGCAATCTCCGCATGGTCAACCGCCGCGCGGACATCTATCTGGAGGACAACGACGGCAACAGCGAGGATTACCTCACCGGCAACGAGTGCCCGTTCGATATGACGCCCGACCTCATCGACATTCCCGACGACGATTACGGCGTGTGGTATGTAGACGTGATGGACCACCTCGACCGCTGGGATGGCAAGCGTGTTCACATGAAGCTCCTCATGTGCCACTCCAAAAAGTTTCCCGGCGTCCACTGCCCGGGCCGCTTCGTGATGACCTGCTGCGAAAACGACATCCAGTTCGTCGGCGTAGTCGCCAAGGGCAAGGACCTCAAGGCGTACAAGAACCGCGACTGGGTGGAGGTCACCGCCACCGTCCGCAAGGAGTATATCGAGGCGTATCAGGGCGAAGGCCCCGTGCTGTATGTGGACAAGATCACCACCTGCGCCAAGCCCGCGCAGGAGGTCGTTTCGTTCTGAGAGCAAAAAGGAAGCCATGCGGTGCATGGCTTCCTCGGCAAACGAAAAGCTCCCGCCTTCTGCAAGCAACACTGTTAAGATAAGAACTATAAAGGGAGAAAACTTCGGTTTTCTCCCTTTATAGATTTCAGCATATAATAGTCGACAGTACTCAGTTATGTAAAAATAATATTTTTGTAATACTTTGTAATACTTTTGTAATAATGGCATATTGACTGCAACGACCTTTTCTGATACACTACATTTTGTTGAAAGTGCAAATAAGAGATGCCGTTGTATTTTATTTGTTGTGAGTTCTGTGAGTTTTGTGAGTTCCGTGAGTTTTGTGAGAAAATAATAAGTTTTTGAGTTTGTAATTTTATAAATTTTTTGAAAAGATTGCTTTTGATTTGCGAGTTTTGCGAGTTTATGGGCTAATCTTTTATTTTTTGCACTTTTGCATTATTATACATACGAAAGGATAACCACAATGAATATTCCGTTGAAGATTATTGCCATCTATAAAAAGGGCAACACCCCTCTCGTGAAGTACCAGGAAACGGCAAATTCGACCTGCGCCCGTCAGATTTTTAAGTTATTTTTTGAAATGCTGAGCGTGATTTCAGGGAAAATGTACGCAGAGATGATTGATGCAATGGTTGAAAAGGCAGACCAATATCACGATGGTCTTACCCCTTTTTTTGACACCTGCTATTATAAATTTTCCGCATCATTCAACGGGAAAATATACGAAGATGATTTTTCAGTTGCAGTTGATGACGGCTCGAAAAACGACTTCAAGCGGCTCGAAATTTCCACACATATTGCAGCCTTACTACATAACGCGTATAAGGACTGCAAAGAAAATTATGGAGGTGCGAATGTCGAGTGTGCCTGATTTTTTGAAGCGTCAGCTTCGCGCTGCCATTGCCGACGTAGCCGCCGCCCGCGGCGGCTACGTCGGCGATTTAAGAAGTTACACTCGTAACCGCAAGCTAACAACCGGTGACATCATTTCACTGCTCATTGGTTTTAGCGGCGGTTCGCTGAACAAGGAACTGCGTTTGTTCAACGCCGATGTGACACCGAGCGCGTTATCGCAACGGCGCAAGGGCATTTCTCCACGCGCCTTTTATGAAGTGTGGCAGAGTTTTAATCGTCGCTGCGACAGCTTGACGCGGCAGCGGTTTCATGGCAAGTACCACCTGTGGGCGGTAGACGGAACGGAACTGCCTGTCTTTCGTAATCCAAACTCCGATAGTTTCATCGTAACGCCCACAAACCCGCACGGATACAATGCCCTGCACGCGAATGTTATTCATGACATCAGCAATTCCGTTTTCGTGGATTGCGCTATGGGGCGGGACGAACAGGGAAAGCTGCTGGCTTTGATTTATCGGCGCAAATTTACAGAGCCGACCATCTTAGTCATGGACAGGGGCTATGAAAGCTATAACACCATAGCCCACTGCTGCAACATTCCAAACCTTTTCTTTGTCCTGCGCGTAAAACAAGGCAAAGCGGCTTTGCGTGATATTCAACGCCTGCCGCTGGAAACACTGGACGAGCCGTTTTCCGTCACGGTCACGACCTCGCAGCGGAACATTGACAAGGAAAACGGCTGGGTGTATTTGAACACGGGCAGCCGAAAAGGGAAAACGCTATCGGAAAAAACGCGGGTAACACGCTTTGACTTCCCCGCGCCGCACACGATTAACTGCCGTGTTGTGAGGTTTGAAATCGGCAGCAGCGGTCACTACGAAACACTGCTGACCAATCTACCGCGTGATGAATTTCCTGTTGAGGAAATGAAGAAGATTTACAGTCTGCGCTGGCGCATCGAACAGGGCTTTGACGCTTTGAAGAACAAAACGGGGCTGAAATTTCTGCACGGGCGTTCCGACGATTGCGCTCTCCAAGAATTGTACGCGAAACTGACATTTTTCAACTTTACCTCTTTGATTTGCCGTGCCGTGGCAATTGGGAAAAGCAGCGAAACGCAGAATGAGGTAAAAATCTCTTTCAAGGACGCAACCGACCTGTGCCGTGATTTTTACCGCACGCCCAACGCAAGCGGCGAAAATCTTTTGCGTGATATTGCCAAATACACCTACTCCAACAAGAAAGGGCGAAAAGCAGAACGAGGAACAATCAAACCAAAGACCTTTGTTGCGTTCACCTATCGAACATCGGCGTAGCATCATAGACAGAAAAAGGCACGGGGCTGGTATTTTGAAATGCCTGCTCCGTGCCATATTTTTTTGCAAAAGCCCGTTTTGCGGGCTGAAAAGCGGCATTTTCAAAAAAATAAATGTGCCGCCTACTTAACAGCACCATAAAACCGCTGAAACAGTAATGTATCTTTGCTTTAGGCTGATATGTCGGTCTCGTTTTCCAACAAGTCGTTATACTGTCAAAAAATTGACGCATATTTTGAAAAGCTGCAACAGAGGGAAGTCTAAACGCAAATCTCAACAAGATTATTTACTGTATCAAAAAATCAGAGAATGTAAAAAAGCATCCCCGTGCCTTTTTTGAAAAATGCAGGCAGTTTCGCCCGTTAAGGCAAAACAGCCGCTTTCTCCCGTGTGTGAGAAAGCGGCTGTTCAGTGGTATCCTGTCGAAAAAGGTATTGCAATTCTGAAAATGTTAGGGTAAAATTAGGAGCGGAAACATAAATAGCGGCAGAGCATAGCGGGCGGCAACCCGCTATGCTCCGATGATGAGTGATAGCAGCACTCAACACCACGGTTTTACCGCACCGTAAGTCTCATTATACAGGCGCAGTATTTCTTTTGCAAGAAAAATTCGCCGGAATGGGGCGGTGTTTCGCTTTGATTGATAAATCATAACCACCAGTAAACTGGTGGTTTGGTCTGCCCCTAAAAGGGGCTATTAC
>ERZ772812.1249-NODE-1249-length-19044-cov-3.214861_pt1 | contig 19044 bp, 13 predicted proteins | sample MGYA00511343_ERZ772812 | MGnify/ENA primary metagenome ERZ772812 (study PRJEB29015, sample SAMEA2737706) | human gut metagenome | biome: human gut; feature: human-associated habitat; material: faeces | place: China | collected 2012 ...
CATCGACCCGTCCGTTGCCGACATGTGGCCTGAATTCGAGCCAGAGGAGGCGGAAGCGGCCGCTGAGGAGGTTCTGCGCACGCTGCTTGAGAACGGCGGAGAAACGATCGATCACATCACGGTGGAGGATCTCAAGGCAGGCCCGTGCAAGCTGGCGCACAGCAACCCCGGCGAGAAGAAGATCCCGTTTTGGGAGCAGATCCACGAAGGTCTGCCGTTCCCCACGGTCTCGCGCCCCAACGCGCTCGATGCGACGGCGAAATTCGTGAAGTCGGGACGCATCGAGTTCTACAAAGACGAAGACCGCTTCCTCGAGATGGGCGAGCAGCTGCCCTGCTACAAGCCGGCATTCGAGGATACCGAATACGCCGCCGACCCCGAAGCGCGCGAGAAGTACCCGTTCGCATACCTAACGCGAAACAGCCTGTTCCGCGTGCACGCCACCTACTGCAACAACCCGTTCATGCTCGAACTGCAAAACGACACTCCCAAGGTGTTCATGAACCCCGACGATGCCGAGAAGAAGGGTCTGTCCCAAGGCGATGTGGTGGAGGTGTTCAACAGCCGCGGCAAGGTTAACGGCGCGCTCATCGTCGATCCGGGCATGTATCCCGGCCAGGTGATCTTCGACATGGGCTGGTGGAGCCGCTATACCGGGGACGAGAGCTACAACTCTCTCATCTTCCCCTGGATCAATCCCATCCACGAGATCTACTACGTGTCGAGCGTGTGGTCTCCCAACATGGCATGGAACGAGTGCGTGTGCGATGTGCGTCTGCTGGAAGCCGGCGGTGCGCTTGAGGAGGTGATCGCATGAGGTATGCGATGGCGGTCGACCTGGATCGATGCATCGGATGCCGAACCTGCGCGGTGATCTGCAAGGGTCATCATGCGCAGCCTGAGGGCATTTGGTGGAACCGCGTGTTCGTGCCAGGTGCGCCCGAGTACGGCACGTCGGTGTTGAACGAAGAGGGGCAGCCGCGCATGGAGTTCCTTCCCGTGAGCTGTCAGCATTGCGACGATGCGCCGTGTCAGAGCGTATGCCCGACCGGCGCCACCTACACCGATGAGAACGGCGTGGTGCTGGTGGACTTCGAGCGCTGCATCGGTTGCCGCTACTGCATGACGGCATGCCCCTACGGCGTGCGCCAGTTCAATTGGGGTCATGCGGAGCCCTTGCCGGGCACGGACGGTGCGACGTACTCCTACGGGTATCCTGCCGAGTACCGTCAGGACGGACGACTGGTGTACACACCGCAGCGTCCTGAGGGCGTGGTGGAGAAATGCACGTTCTGCGTGCAGTACACCAGCCAGGGCATCGAGCCCGCGTGCTGCGCGGGCTGCCCCGGCAATGCGCGCATCTTCGGCGATTTGGACGATCCGGATTCCGAGATCTCGCGCTACCTGGAAGGCCGCGAAACCTTCGTGCTGGGCGAGGAGCATGGCACGCATCCGAAAGTGCTCTATCTCAAATCGACACGTGGAGTCGAGGATGCATCTGCACTGCTCGACGCAGCGGGTGTGGGAACCGCGATGGGAACGGACGGTGAGTGATCATGAAGAAGCTGATGTCCAAAAAACAGCTGGGCGCGCTCGTCGTCGCGCTCATCATCATGGCGGCGGGTCTTGCGGCGTGGGTCGCTCAGCTTACGACGGGGCTGCTCGCCACCACCAACATGGGCAACGTGTTCTGCTGGGGTCTGCTCATCGGCATGTTCGCCTTCTGCGTGGGTTTCGGCGCGGGCGGTCAGTTGGCTGCCAGCTACATCGTTCTTTCGAAGCGTCCCGAGCTGCAACGGTTTGCCCTGCCTGCCCAGGCGGTGGGGTTGGGTGGCGCCATCGGCGCGTCGGTCGCGATCATCGCCGACCTGGGATCGCCGGAGAACATCTTGGCGATGCTGCTGCACTTGAATGTCGTCTCGCCTCTGGCGTGGGACATGATGGCACTGACATTCTTCATCGTCTCGTCGGTGGTGGGCTTGGTCGCGTTGGCTCGTTCATGGAAGTCGGCGCGTGCATGGATGATCGTCGGCGCTGTCGCCGCCGTGGTCTTGCAGATCATCGAGGGCATGCTGTTTGCGCTGCTCAGCGCCCGCGTTTGGTGGCATAGCGTTATCGTGCCCGTCGATTTCTTGATGGTGGCGATCGTGTGCGGATTCGCGCTCGTGCTGGCGATGGCGACCGTTTCGGGTCGTGGCGGATCCGTGGATGCGGGCGCCGACTCGCTGGGGGCGGCCCGCTCCCTCGGCAAGCTGCTGGCTGTCGCGATCGTCGTGCATGTTGCCTTGGCGCTGGCGGAGCTGGGGATGCTCGCCATCGAGGGAACGGCGGCAAGCCGGGCGACGCTGGACGTGATCGCGGCGTACGCCCCGCTTTACGCGATCGAGCTGGGGCTTCCGATCATCGCAGCCGTTTTGCTCCTGACGCGCGGTGGCAAGGCGGGGGCGGCTGAGCTCGGCGCGGCGTCTGCCCTTGCGATCGTCGGCATGTTCGCCCATCGCCTGATGCTGCTGTATCCGGCGTTCGCCGCGTCCACGCTGTTCGCGGGGCTCTCCAATCAGCCTTCGCCTGAATGGGCGTACCCCATGTCGACCGGCCAGTACGCGACGATGGGCGACGCGTTCGCGATGACGCAGGCGTACCTGCCCTCGGCCGTCGAATGGGCGAGCATCCTTCTGCCTATCGGCAGCGCGATCGCCGTGGCACTGATCGCGATCGCAGCGACCAAGGCGCTTGCGAAATAGGAGGCGCACGCCCCAGGACCCGCATCCGCCGCCTTTTCTGACGGGAATGAGAAAAAGGTGAGAAAAAGGGACGGTCGCTTTTTCTCATTTCGACTAAGAGAGGGGACGGACTCGCCTTACGGCCGCTGCTTCGCGGGGTGACAAAGGACAGAGAAAGAGGACAGAGGGACACATCAAGGACAGAGGGACACATCAAATGGCACACATATGGCACGCCCGTGCCATTGGATGTGTCCCTTTGGCACCTTTGGCACACCCACGTGGCTCGCCTGCGCCATTAGATGTGTCCCTTTGCCACACCTTTGCCGCACCTTTGTCACAAAGCTGCGCGCCTTGCGGGGCTATCCTGCCAGCAGGTTCACCGCGACGGTGGGAACCTCGCCCAGGCCCCACCAGGTGGCGGCGGCCATGCCGGCGATCCACAGCACCGCGACCACGGCGCACAGCGGTTTGGGCGTTCGCAGGTTCTTGCTGGGGATCATCAGCATCGCGATCGCGCCTCCGATGGCGCCGCCGAGGTGCCCGCTGATGGAGATGCCGGGCACGAGCAGGCTGTACGCCACGTTGATGAGGATCACGGCGAGCATGCCCTTGCTGTAGGCGGCGAGGTAGCGGCGGTTGCCGCGTGCCAGCACCGCCAGCAGCGCCACGGCCACGAACAGGCCGAACACGCTGGTCGAGGCGCCGGCGGACACGGTCAGGCCGCCTTCGGCGAACAGCCCCCACGCATACGACGCCACATTGCCGGTGATGCCGCCCACGAAGTACAGCGCCAAGAACCCGGCCCTGCCCAGGATGCGCTCGAGCGTCATGCCGACGCTGTAGAGGGCCACCATGTTGAACAGCAGGTGCATCAGATCCATATGCAAAAACATCGGCGCCACGAACCGCCACAGGTCGGTCGGGCCCTGCACCAGGATCGGGATCATCGCGCCCATGTCGATGAGGACCTGGGTGTCGGCTTCGAGGCGCATCCCCGACAGCACGACTTCGACCAAGTAGACGACGCAGGTGATGGCGATGAGGATGAGCGTGACCAGCTGGTGGCTGTTGCGTCGCAGGAAGCCGTCGTTTTGGCGCATCATGCGTTTGAGCTGGTCCTCGTCGATGACGGTGCGCTGAGGCGCGTTGCCGGGGCCGCTTTCGACGCCGGTGCCGCCCCCCGAGCCATTGGCGCTTCCGCCATCGGCGCTGTACCCCTCGGCGAAGCGCAGCGGCGACGACGGGCATCCCGAGGGCTTCAGCCGCTCGAAGCGCAGCGCGCGCGTGCGCACCGCGTCCGACGCGAAGCGCAGCGGCAAGCCGGACGGGATGGATGGTGCGAAGGGCTCGGTCATGCAGGTCTCCTTGCGTTCCAAAATGAGAAAAAGTGACTGTCCCTTTTTCTCATTGCTGCGAGCTCACGTAGCTTTGGTCGATGGTGATCTTGCAGATCGCCTTAGGATACCGCGCGACCACCAGTTTGCCCACGCGATCGCGCAGATCGTCGTCGGAAAGCGGCGAATCGGCGGGCTTCACGCAGTCGAACAGCACGTTGACATGCGTCGGCCCGGGTACGGTGCGCAGATCATGGATGGACAGACGCGCATCGATCGTCTTCACCTGCGCGTCGATCCAGTTGCGCATGTCGTTGACCTCGGGGTCGTCGGTGACGATGGGGTCGTAGTGCAGCGTGACGATGAGCCCGTCGTCGTTTTTGAAATCCTGCTCGATGTTGTCGATGAGGTCGTGGCTTTCCATGGGGTCGGCCTCGACGGGCATCTCGACATGGGCGCTCGCGAACTGGCGGCCGGGGCCGTAGTCGTGCACCATCAGGTCGTGGGTGCCCAGCACGCCCGGATAAGACATGATCTTGTCGTGGATGTGCTTGACGAGCTCGGGGTCGGGCACGCGGCCGAGCAGCGGATCGACGGTGTCGCGGACGAGCTGGATGCCGCTCCACACGATGAAGGCGCCCACGGCAAGGCCCACCCAGCCGTCCAGGTCGACGCCGGTGAAGTGCGACGCCACGGCGCACAGCAGCACCACACCCGTCGAGATGACGTCGTTGCGCGAGTCGACCGCCGTGGCCTCCAACGTCGTGGAGTTGATGCGGCGTCCGAGCGTGCGGTTGAACACCATCATCCACAGCTTCACCAGGATGGACAGCACCAGCACGCACACCACGGCGGCGTTGAACTCGGTGGGCGAGGGGTTGACGATCTTGTCGTAGGAGGACCTGAGCAGCTCCCACCCGATGAACACGATGAGGATCGCCACGGCAAGCCCTGACAGGTACTCGTAGCGGCCGTGGCCGTAGGGATGCTCGGGATCGGCGGGCTTGCTGGCCAGCTTGAATCCCAAAAGGCTGATGATGTTGCTTGCCGCGTCGGAGAGGTTGTTCACGGCGTCGGCCACGATGGACACCGACCCGGCGATAAGGCCGATGACGCCCTTGCCCAGGCACAAAAGCAGGTTGCAGATGATGCCGACGATGCCGGCGAACTGGCCGTAGCGCGTGCGCACCTGCACGTTGCCGGTGTCCTGGTGGTCTTTGACGAAACGACGGACGAGCCATTCGGTCATGGGCGCGCTTCCTTTGCTGGCGGGATGGCAAAACGATGCCCGCAGGACCGTCCATCCTGCGGGCATCCTCGTTTTCTTCCGTCCATTATACGGCTCCTGCGCGCGCGTAGGGAGGCCGCGGCGAAAACGCCATGCATTCTCGCACGTAGTTTCAGAGGAAGCACATGTCCGCGCGGGCGGCGTCGCGCTACAATACTACGGCATGTTTTTCGAAAGGGGTGTCCGACGTGGCACGTTCGAAACGGCCCGTCCGATGCGGCCCGTCCGATGCGGCCCGTCCGATGCGGCCCGTCCGCCCCTTTTCCGATGAGGAGGTCCCGTGAGCGATCCCATGACCAGTCCCGCTGCCGCCGATTCCATCATCGCCGATGCGGACGATCCCGTATTCCAGCAGGAGCAGGCGCACCTGTCGGAAGTGTACGCGGCGCTGCGCCGCATGGGACGCGATCTGGCGGCAAAGCTGGACAAGACCAGCGGCGAGGCGGCCCAGGACAAGAAGGACATGGCCGACGAGCTGGCGCTGAACTTCGCCGGCGACGACGAGGCGCTCGAGACCGCCGCGGAGCTGGCCACCATCAACCGCGTCATCGAAGCGTACAACATCTCCCACGACGTCAACGCGCGCAAACTCGCCGACGTGCAGGCGCTGCTCAAACAGCCGTATTTCGCCAAGGTCGTGTTGCAGTTCAAGCCGACGGACGCCCCCAAGGAACTCTACATCGGCAACGCCGGCATCGCCGACGAGAACTACAAGCGCCTGGTCGTGGACTGGCGCAGCCCGGTGGCCGAGACCTACTACAACCAGGAGAACGGCCGCACGTCCTACCACGCCAACGGCCGCACGATCTCGGCGGACCTCAAGCTGCGCCGCCAGTTCGACATCAGCGAGGATGTGCTCAAGGCCTACTTCGACACCACCGTCGCCATCCAGGACGCGCTTCTGCTCCGGTCGCTGTCCGAGCGGCGCACCGACCAGATGAAGGCGATCACCGCCACCATCCAAAAGGAGCAGAACCGGGTCATCCGCCATGAGGACGTGCCGGTGCTGCTGGTGAGCGGCATCGCCGGCTCGGGCAAGACGTCGGTTTTGCTGCAGCGCATCGCGTACCTGCTCTACCAGCGCCGCGAGGATCTGGATCCCAGCGAGGTGTTCCTGATCACGCCCAACCCGGTGTTCCGCCACTACATCGACAACGTCCTGCCCGAGCTGGGCGAGCGCAACCCCGTCACCATCACGTGGGCGGAGTTCGCCGAGCGCCTGCTGCCCGCTGGACGCGGCGGCGCCGAGGCCGAATCGCCGATCGAGGAGCTGGACCGCATCGACGCGGCGCGCGGCGGCCTGACGCTCGAGCCGGACGACTACCGCGACATCGTGGTGGCGGGCACGCGTCTGATCTCTGCGGCGCAGATCCGCCAGGTGCGCGAGAAGTTCAAGCGCATCGAGCCGGGCCCGCATCTGGTCGCGCTCATGCGCGAGGAGCTGGAGGAGCGCCTGGAGAGCCGCCTGAAGTCGATGGCCGGCAACGAGAGCACGCAGGATGAGATCCTGGGGCTCGACCTCGACGAGCAGCTGCGCCTGTTCAACGGCCCGTTCGACCCCGAGGACGAGCGCGAGGCGCGCGAGCTGACGATGAAGTACCTGATGGATCGCTACGGCGAGGCGCACCGCATGGTCGAAAACGACGACTGGCTGCGCCTGGACCGCATCGGCATGCGCCTTTTGGACGTGGAGAACCTGACGCCGGTGGGGTGGCTCTACCTGAAGATGGCCGTGACGGGCCTGGGCAACCCCAACGCCAAGTACGTGATGATCGACGAGGTGCAGGACTACACGGCGGCGCAGCTGGCGGTGCTCGCGCGGTTCTTCCGCCGCGCGCACTTCATGCTGCTGGGCGATCCCAACCAGGCGATCAAGCCGGGAACGGCGACGTTTTCCGAGGTGCGCGCCGTGTTCGAGCGCGCGCGGGGACAGGTGGAGGAGTGCTTCCTCATGACCAGCTACCGCTCGGCGCCCGCCATCACCGACCTGTTCTCCAGCCTGCTGTCCGAGGAGGAGCGCGGGCGCGTGTCGTCGGTCCAGCGCGACGAGGTCCCGCCGCGCATTCGCGTGCTGTCAAGCGAGGACGAGCATGCCACCGCCCTGCGCGAGACCGTTGCCGAGGCGCGCCGCCTGTCGGACGAGAACCACGGCATTGCCGCGGTGGTCGTGCCGTGGAAAAGCCAGGCGCGCCGCATCCAGGCCATCCTGGGCGACGACGCTCCCCGCCTGATGGGCCGCCAGGACACGCTGCCCGAATCGGGCGTGATCCTGATCACGCTGGAACTGGCGAAGGGCCTGGAGTTCGACCACGTCATCGTGCCCGATGCAAGCGGCGAGCTGTTCCCCGACGAGCCTTTGGCGCGCCGGCGCCTGTACACCACCATCTCGCGCGCAACGCGCCGGGTGGACGTGCTGGCGCTCAAATCGCTCACGCCTTTGCTGGCGGGGAAGCGATAGGGAAGCGAGCTCGGCGGGAAGGGTCGAATCGGCGGGTTCGGGGAGCCGTTCCGGATCGGTGGACTCAGGGAGCTGCATCAAGCCGCTGCGCCCGGCGAACCCGCCGTTGCCAGACGGACCGATGGATCAACCGCTGTCGACCGGTCCGACGAACCCTCGCTGCCGGTCGGACTGACGAGTCTGCCGCTGCCCGCCTGCCCGACGAGCCCCCTCATCGTCGGCCGACATGCCACGCTCGTTGCGTCCGCGCCACCGACCCCCTCATCGTCGACCGACATGCCGCGCTCGTTGCGTCCACGCCACCGACCGGCCCGCCGCATCTGGCTCACTCGGCGTATTCGCTCTAAATCGCCGCTTTGCGTCGCGATCGTGTCCTTGCTTGGCCGAGAAAGGCAATTTAGCGCGAATGCGCCCAGCATTGGTTTCGCGTGCCGAATCCAACAAGTCTCTGAACAGGCATTACGCAGCCGAGAAGTTTGCGCTGGTCTTCTTGTGCCAATGAGATTCGCGCTAAATCGAGAAACCGGGTCGGCAGCAGGTCGAAAAATGACCCGCATCGTCGATTTAGCGTGAATCGGAGATGCTGGTTGCGGAGAAGGGGCGAGATGTGTTGCAGGAGGATGCTCGTCGAAGGGGCGGGGCGCCTTGCAGGAGGATGCTCGTCGAAGAGACGGGGCACCTTGCTTGAGGATATTTGGGGAAGGGGCGGGGTACCTTGCTGGAGGATGCTCGGGGCGCTTTCCCCGGAAAGAGGCGGATCGATTTCGAGACGCTTCCCGTTCGTGTCACGTCGATCACCATCTCGCCGTTGTCGTTGTCAGTGACCTCTCCTGTTGGAAAGCGCTTCGGTAGGTTGAGGTGATGCGAATGCGGCCTGACTCCGCCGGCGCCGATCGTGCGACCTTCACCATGGGGCGGAAGCCGTAGAGGATGATTTCATTGGCGATGCCTCTCGCCGCCTTCGAGCATAGGGCGCACGCGTGCCGCATGCGGGCGGCGGAGGGACGACTTTTCCGCGGTCCCGAATGAAAACCGGAATGCGCTAGTGCGATTTGGCATAATGCCGGGCGACGACGGCGTGGCGGGCGTCCGTGGCGGTGCTATGCGGATACAATGCGCATGGGCGCAAGGGCGCGAACGCGGGAGTTCGCGGCGCGGGACGACAAGGCGGGGATGCGACGATGGCGGGCGGAAAGAGGATCTTCTTCGGGTACTTCACGGTGGCGGCGTTGGTGCTGACCAGCTTCATCCCGCTGTCGCTGGGACTCTCCTGCGCGGGCATCTTCTACCCTGCCGTGTCGGCCGACCTGGGCATCGGCACCGGGCTTTTGGGCTACTACACCTCCATTCTGTGGCTGGCGGCGATGGTTACGCTGCCGGTGACGGGCCGCCTGCTGGAGCGGCGAGACGCGCGCCTGTGCGTCGGCGGCGCGGTCGTCGTGATCGCGGTCGCGTTCGTGTGGCTGTCGTTCACCCAGTCGCTGTGGCAGTTCTACGCTGGCGCCGCGGCGATGGGCATCGGTGTGGGAATGCTGTTGTTCCTGGCTCCATCGACCCTGATCAACCGCTGGTTCGCCAAACGCGCCGGCGTGCTTCTCGGCGTCGTGATGGCGTTCACGGGCGTGGGCGGCGTCGTGTGGAGCTCGGTGGGAGGGGTGCTCATCCAGTCGATCGGGTGGTCGGCGACGTACCTCTCGTTCGCCGTGCTGTCGATCGTCACGCTGCCGGCAGCGCTGTTCATGGTCGCCAGCCGCCCCGCGGACAAGGGGCTCGTGCCGTTCGGCGTGTCCGAGTCGGCCGCCGCGGCGGCACAGGCGCAGGACGGGGAGGGCTCCGCGTCCGTTCCGCTCGAGGGCGTGCCCGCGACGAAGGCGTTCAAGATGCCGGTGTTCTTCCTCATCCTGGCGATGTGTTTCATGCTCAACTTCGGGATGTACGTCTACTTCATGATCCCCAGCTACATGAACACGCTGGAGCTGTCGATCGCAATGCCGCTTCTGGGCGCCACGGCCTCGTCGGTCGCCATGGCGGGCCAGACCGTCTCCAAGCTGGCGCTGGGCGTCGTCGGCGATGCGCGGCCCTACGTCAGCACGGTGGCGACGATCGGTCTGGGCGTCGTCGGCGTCGTGCTGCTGTTCGTCGGCGGGGGATCGGCCGTGCTGCTGTACGTCGCGGCGTTCGTCTACGGGTGCTTCTACGGCATCACCAATGTCATGACGCCCATCATCACGCGCCGTGCGTTCGGCGACGCGGAGTATCCCGTCATCTACTCGCGCGTGTCGATGGCGGCATCGATCGGCTCGGTCGTGTCGGGCTTCATCTGGGGCACCTCCATCGAGGCAACGGGCGGCTACGCCCTCATGTTCGTCGGCGTGATCGTCGTCATGGCGCTCACCGCGGTGGCGGTGCTCGCGATCGGCCGCCTGAGCCGCAAGGAGCAGCGCTAACCGCTCCGCAAGCGGAGGCGCGCCGCAGCGTGAAGGGCGCACCGCGCTGCGAAGGGGCCTTCACGTCGGTCGATGTGTGATAATGGGCGCATCGTCTTGCGGCAAGGGGGACCCGACGTGCGCATCCGCTACATCCGCGAGTTTTTGGAGCTCGCTTCCACGCTCAACTACACCGAGGCCGCCAAGCGCCTCCATATGACGCAGCCCGCGCTCAGCAAGCACATCGACGCGATGGAGAAGGTGCTGGGCACGCGGCTTCTCGTGCGGGCGTCCTCGGGCATGGAGCTCACGGATGCCGGCAAGGCGTTCGTGGACGACGCGCGCCGCATCGTGAACGATTACGCCTTTGCCCTGGACAAGATCGAGCTGCGCAAGCGAGGCCTGGTGTCGGTCATTCGCATCGGGTACTTGCGCGACGCCGCGCGGCGGGTCCTGCTCCCGCTGCACGCCTGGTTCAAGAAGTACCATCCCGACATCGAGCTGCGCTTCCTGTCGGTGGAGTACACGCGCCTCGCCGACGACCTGCGCACCCGCGAAGCGGATGTGATCATCACCATGGACGATGATCCTGCCCTGCGGGCGGAGTGCGAGTCGGTGCCGTTCTACGACGATACGTTCGCGGTGGCGGTGGCGCCGTGGCATCGCCTGGCGCAATGCGAGAGCGTGAAGCTGGCCGACCTGATGGGGGAGCGCCTGCTCGTCCCGTCGAGCCATGTGTGGCCCAACATCCGCTCGTTCCTTGACAGCCGCTGCGGCGCGGAGCTCCTGGCTAACTCGCGCAGGATGAGCGATGTGGACACGCTGTTCTTCCTCATCGAATCGGGCCAGGGGATCGCGGTGGTGGCCAGCCATAACCGCTACGTGTACGGCGACAAGGTGAAGTTCCTGCCGCTTGACGAGCCCGACGTCCCGACGTTTCCCGTCAGCGCGCTCTGGTTGAAAAACTCCTCCGAGTACGGGGACTCCGCCCGCAACCTCGAGCTTGTCCGCCGCGCCTGCGAGCGCATCAGCCGCGACCTTGGGGAATGATTGCGCTACGCCAGCATGACGGTTCCGCTCGGCAGCTCTGCGACCAGCGTCAGGCGCCCGCCTAACGCTTCTACGTAACGGCGAAGGGTGTCGAGGCTCATCGATCCCAGATCGCCGTTCTCCATGCGGGAGATGCGGTTTTGGGAGACCCCCATCGTCTTGGCGAGTTCGACCTGCGTCATATCGGAAGCTTTCCGCGCTTGGCGTAAATTGTACGAATCGATGACGGCCTGAGTTTCCGCCCGTGCATCGTCCATCTGTTCTGCGGTGATGCCCCGCTTCTCAAGGTAGGCGTTAAGATCGGACATCGGGATCTCCCCTCATCATAAGGTGGCGACGATACAAAGCATCCGCTTTGGGTATTGCTTGTTTATGCCAATTCGACCACTGAGCTTTTCCGTTTTTCCCCTTTGCTTTGTTTCCACCGAGAAGGAGAACCGCCCTTCTTCCCGGATCGAAGGCGAACAGTATTCTTATCTCTGCTGACCCCGGCGAAGCGGGCCTCAATTCCTTCATGTTGCCGAATGCGGACCCTTTGATCGTGTCGACCAGGGGCCTTCCCAACGTCGGTCCCTCCCGTTCGAGTAATTCCAATGCAGCGAAGATATGCGCTACGCTTTGCGCGTCGAGGGCGTCGAGCCAAGAAACGATATAGTCATAATCGATTTGCCACATGGTGACCGATCTTTTCATAATATAGCTTATAGGCTATATTAGTTCAAGAGAGAAGGACTGTTTTCCGCCGTCTCGATGCGGATTATCGCGGTGTCGAGGGAGAGGGCGCAGTAGTCGAGGAGGCGGGCGACGAGGTCGAGGGATTCCTTTTCGGCGAGGTCGGCGATCTCGAGCGCGAGGACGATCTGCGAGAGGCCCTCGAGGCTGCGGCGCACGTCGTCGAGCTCGTCGATGGCGTCCAGGCAGGTGGCGATGGTCGGGGCGGTGGCGAACATTCTCATCCCTCCTGATCCGGCTTGGAAATTCCGTGTGAGATAATGCGAAATTCATCGGCACGTGACTTGTTTCATGTACTATAATAGAACAAACGTTCGATTTTGTGAAGAGTGAAGGACGAATTATGACAGAGGATTCTCGCGAAGAGGGTTTCGGGCGGGAAAGCAGCCTCGCGTCGACCGTGGCCGACGCATGTGCGTGCGCTGACATGGAGGCGGATGCCGCCACGGGGCCCAATGCCGCTGCGGGGCGCGATTCAGCCGCGGGACCCGATGCTGCTGCAGTGCGCGATTCAGCCGCGGGACCCGATGCGGCGCGCCTCGACGCCGACGCCTTCGGCTCCCTGGGCGCGCTTTCGCCCACGTGGTGGGAGCCCGAAGACGGCAGCGAACCCGAGCCGTGGCTTTCGGCGAGCGCGGCGTTCGAGCGCTTCCTCGACTGGACGCTTGCGCGCGGCATCGAGCTGTGGCCGCATCAGGAGGACGCGCTGATGGATCTCGCCGCGGGCGACCACGTCATCGTGGGCACCCCGACCGGGTCGGGCAAGTCGATGATCGCGCTCGGCATGCACTTCCTCGCGATGTGCACCGGCCGCCGCTCGTACTACACCGCGCCCATCAAGGCGCTGGTCAGCGAGAAGTTCTTCAACCTGGTGGAGGTGCTCGGCCGCGACAACGTGGGCATGGTCACCGGTGACGCCAGCGTCAACCCCGATGCGCCGGTGATCTGCTGCACTCAGGAGATCCTGGCAAACCGGGCGCTGCGCGAGGGGGAGGAGGCCGATATCGGCTGCGTCGCGGTCGACGAGTTCCACTACTATGGCGAACCTGATCGCGGATGGGCGTGGCAGGTTCCGCTGCTCGTCCTCAAGCGAACGCAGTTTTTGCTGATGAGCGCGACGCTGGGCGACGTAACCTCCATCGCGGCGTCGCTGCGCGAACGCACCGGGCGCGCAGTCGACGTGATCGCCGACGCACCGCGCCCCGTACCCCTGTCCTACGAGTACGTGCTCACGCCGCTGGAGGCGACGATCGAGCTTGCGCTGCGCGAGGGCAAGGCGCCGCTGTACGTGGTCCACTTCTCGCAAGATGCGGCGCTTGCGTCCGCGCAGGCGCTGGCGAGCTACGGCGTCGCTACCAAAGAGCAGCGTGAGGCGGTTAAGGACGCCATGAAGGGCACGCGCTTCACGACGGGTTTCGGCAAAACGCTCAAACGGCTTTTGGGCTGCGGCGTGGGGGTGCACCATGCGGGCATGCTGCCGCGCTATCGCCTGCTGGTCGAGCGCCTGGCTCAGCAAGGGCTTCTGCCCGTCATCTGCGGTACCGATACGCTGGGAGTCGGCATCAACGTGCCTATTCACACGGTCCTGCTTACCGCCCTTGCCAAATTCGACGGCCGCAAGCAGCGTCGTCTGCGGGCGCGCGAGTTCCATCAGATCGCGGGCCGCGCGGGCCGCGCCGGCTTCGATACCGAGGGTTTGGTGATCGCCGAGGCGCCCGAGCACGACATCGAGAACGCGCGCGCGATGGCAAAGGCTGCGGGCGATCCGAAAAAACAGCGCAAGATCAAGAAAAAGAAGCCGCCCGAGGGTTTTGTGGGATGGAGCGAGCAGACGTTCAACCGGCTGGTCTTGGCAGAGCCGGAGACGCTTGCGCCCCACCTGCGCATCACGCACTCCATGGTGCTGGCGCTGGTGTCGCGCGGCGGCGACGCACGGGCGCGCGTGGCCGAGCTGGTGGGCGAGTCCGCGCAAACGCCCGAGCAGAAGGCGCGCCTTCTGCAGCGCGCTTCCGAGATATTCGAAACGCTGATGGACACCGGCGTCGTGGTGAAGACGGAGGCGGAGGAGGGCGGCGTCGAATACGCGTTGACGGTCGACCTGCCCGACGACTTCGCGCTCGACCAGCCGCTCTCGCCGTTTTTGCTGGAGGCGCTCGAGGTGCTCGACCCCGAATCCGACACCTATGCGCTCGACGTCATCTCGCTCGTCGAGGCGACGCTGGACGATCCGCGCCAGATCCTGCGCGCCCAGCAACGCCAGGCGCGCGATAAGGCGCTGTTCGAGATGAAGGCGGACGGCATCGAGTACGAGGAGCGCATGGAGCGCCTCGCCGACGTCACCTATCCAAAGCCGCTGGAGGAGCTCATCGAGTTCGCGTTCGACAAGTACCGCCGGGCTGTGCCCTGGGCCAACGACTACTGGCCCAGCCCCAAATCGGTGCTGCGCGACATGGTGGAGACCGCGTCGGATTTCAAGGGCTACGTCAACCGCTACGGCATCGCGCGCAGCGAGGGCACGCTGCTGCGCTACTTATCGGATGCGTTCCGCGCGCTCGACCGCACGGTGCCCGACGACAAATGCGACGACCGCCTGCGCGATATCATCGCGTGGCTGGACTTCGTGGTCCACACGGTTGATTCGAGCTTGGTCGACGAATGGGAGCGGGCAGGCGAGGGCCGCGGCGCGGATGCGGTTCCTCCCAGCGAAGAGGACGCGGTGGTGCGCGACAGGCGCGGCGTGACCGTGCTCGTGCGCAACGCGCTGTTCCGGCGCGTCAGCATCGCCTCGCGAGATTCTTTGGAGGGCCCGATTCCCTTCGACGCGGCGGTCGAGCTGGGAAGGCTCGACGCCGACTGGGGTTTCGCCCAGCGCCGCTGGCGCGATGCGCTCGACGCGTTTTTCGAGGAGCACCAAGGCATCGTCATCGACGGCGACGCCCGCTCTGCGTCCTACCTTGCGCTTGACGAGGCTGACGAGAAGACGGACCACGTGTGGCATGCGGTGCAGACGTTCAAGGACGAGGAGGGCGACCGCGATTTCGCCATCGTGGCCGACGTCGATCTTGACGCCACCCAGGAAGAGGGAGAGGCGATCTTCAAGAACTATCGCGTCGGGTTTTTGGACGAACTCGCGGAATAAGGGCTCGTTCGGTTTGGGTGCCGCCGGCGCAAACGCGGGGGCAGGAGAGCCGCCGGCACCGGGCGCTTGCTCGAGGCCTTGACGGGCGCACGGTGCAGCGGGGCGCCTGCGTGGCGAGGGGTTGCGGGTTTGTGGCGGGCTCCTCAGGGGCGGGGCGCGGGCGCCGCCGGCAAGCGCGGGCAAGCCCGCCGCGCGAAGAGAGGGGGCTACAGGCTGATCTGCTGCTTTCCGAGCAACGCCGCTTCAGCCTTAAGGTACAGGGGCGTTTTCCGGCTCTTGGCGGTGATCAGGCAGATCGGCACCTCGACGGCGTCCTTCGGGTCGATGGGAACGATGACGCTTCCAAAGCGATCGTCGGCAAGCGCCGCCTGCGCCACGCTGAACGCATAGCCCTGCCGTTCCTGAAAGTGCGCCAACACGTCCTCTTGCGAGCGGGGACGGTAGCGCTCCGAGGCCAGGCCGCGACGCACGTAGGTGGCGAGGATCGACTCGTTGAAGAAGTCGAGGTCGGAATCGACGATGACCGGGTAGTCGGCAAGCTGCTCGAGCGATACGGCGCCCTGCGAAGCAAGGGGGTGCGTGCCCACCATGCTCACCGCCGTAGGCGTGCTGAGCACGGGGACGCAGTCGGTGTGGAGCGTGTCAAGCGAGCCGATCGTGATCAATGCATCGACGTCCCCCTTGCGCAGCTGCGCGAGCCCTTCGTATCCGGAAGTCAGGCGAACCTCGACGGGCGCGTTGACAAGGTTCCCGATCAGGGAGCCGACCGACGCGCACACGTGCGCGCTGTTTTTGAACCGCGGAGCGCACAGGCCAAGCGTCAGGCTCGAGGATACCTGATCGCCCGTTTGCCCGAGGGCGAACGTCTGAAGCTCGTCGAAGCTGCCGAGCGCGTTGACGGCTTTCTGGTAAAAGACGGCGCCGTATGCCGTGGGCTCGACGCCGCGGCTCCTGCGTTCGAACAGCTCGTGCCCGATCTCGTGCTCAAGGTCGGCGATGGACTTCGATACCGCCTGAACGGTTATGAACTGGGACTTTGCCGCCTGAGAGAACGATCCCGCCTGATACACGGAAACAAAGTACCTGATCTGTCCGATGTTCATGAGCCCACCTCGCAAGTGTCGCGCCGTCGCCACTTGGGACAGGCGATGGTGAACGATATCCGCTGTTTGAAATAACCCAGCCCATCGCACGTATTATAGGCGAGGAGAATTGCCCCCTTGGCTCCCCCGGGGTTCCGCGGCGCGGGCGCCGCCCTGCGCGCCCGCTTTCGCCGTCGTCGCCGTCGGGACGGGCGAGGCGGATTGGTTTTTTGCATCGAGCCTGATGAGCGTTAATGGCGACGAGCGGCGCCCGAGCGGGCGAACCGCCGGTCCCCCTGCGGCGGAACCTCCTCGCTGCGGATCGGCAAAATGCGTTTCAACTATTAATTGATACTCAACAATCTCGAAGAGGGCTCCGTAATAATGTTTGGCTGCCTTACTCGGGCGTTTTTCATGGTACGAGGCGATGCGCTTGGTTTTGCGGGCGACGCCGGCAGATGGGAGAGGTATGGCTTCAAGGGCAAAGCGCGCGTTCGGCGCGATAGCCGCCGTCGCGCTGGCGGCCGCCGTCGCGCTGGGCATGGCAGGATGCGGCGAGACCGGTGCGACGCAGGGAAGCGGGACGCTCAAAGTGGGTGTGCGCAGCGACATCGTCAACTTCAGCCTGCTCAACGAGCAGACGGGCAAATACTACGGTCTGGAGGTCGACATTGCGCAGGAGCTGGCATCGCGCCTGGGCTATGCGGATGTCGAGTTTTCCACCGTCACGCCCGATGATCGCAAAGACAAGCTGCTCTCCGGCGAGGTGGACTGCCTGGTCGCGTGCTACTCCATCGCGGATTCCCGCTTGGAGAACTTCGACTTCTCGCCCGCCTACTACACCGATGCCACTTCGATCATGGTGGAGAACAGCTCGCTCGTCACCGAGGTGACGCAGCTTGAGGGCGGCACGTTCGGCATCATGTCGGGTTCCAACGCCGGTCCTTTGCTGGCGATCAAGCTCAACGAGATGGGCATCATCGGAGACAACATCATCTCCAACACCGACGAGGGCACCCAGTACGAGGGCGTCTACGTAAAGAAGTACCCCTCGTACGCCGACTTGTCGCAGGCCCTCGAAGAAGGGGAGGTCGACGCCGCCGTGATGGACGGCAGCATAGCCGGCACCTACATCGACGACGATCGCAGCCTGCTGGACGTCAACATCTCCGACCAGCTTTACGGCGTCGCCACGCAGAAGGACTCGGATCTGAGCCCGCGCATCGCGGAGGCCGTCCAGGCGATGCTGAACGACGGCACGATCGCCTCGCTTATCGAGAAGTGGAACTAGGAGGCGGTTGTGTCTAAGAAACTCAAGATCAAAGCAGCTGTCCTGGCGGCGTTCGTCGCTTTGAGCGTCGTCGTCATGGGCTTTATCGTCTCCTCGATGCAAGACGACATCTCGTTGTCGAACTACTCTGCCGACATCCAGCACGAGATGGACGACCTGCCCGGGCTTTTGGAGTCCGCGCGGCAGGAAGCCGAGCAAAACACCCAGACCTTCGACGAGATCTACCAGTCCAAGGCGCAAAGCGTCGCGTTCATGGCGAACAACAACACCGGTTATGAGCCGACCGATGCCAAGATGGTCGAGTACAAGGAGCTGTTGGGCGTCAACAACGTGATGGTCGTCACCCGCGCGGGCGAGGTCGTTGCCCAAGCGCAGGACACTCCTGCCGACTTTGCCTACGCGCGCTTCAACCAGCTGCGCACGACGTTTGACACCGGCGCGCCTTCCGCCGCCGTCGAGGTCGACTTTGCCGAAAGCGGCGAGACGCTGCGCTACTACGCAGCCGCCATCGACGCCGACACGATGGCGGTCATCGAGCAGGATCCCGCCGAGCTCGTCGAGCTGATCGACAGCACCGCGTCGGTCGGGGCGGTGCTGAGCGGGGTGAGCGTCGGCCAGAGCGGATACGTGTTCTCCGTCTCGGCCCGCGACTACCTGGTGTCCTATCACCCCAATGCCGCCTACGTCGGCATCGACGCGCTTGACGCCGGCATCGACGTAGCAGATCTTGAGGACGGCAGCTTCTCCTGGATGACGTTCGAGGGCGAGCGCCTGTTCTGCGGCGTGTCCGAGATCGACGGCACTTACTACATCTCGGCCGTCCCCGAAAGCGAGATGACCGCGTCCCGCAACCTGACGGTGGGCGTGGTCCTGTTCATCTTCTTCTCCGTGGCGATGATCGTCGCCCTGTACGGTATCTTCGTCAACCGCGAGGACGAAAAGCGCGGCTACAACCCCGACAACTACGTCGACCTGGGCAGCCTGCGCTTCAACAAGGCCATCGGCAAAAAGGCGATCGTGCTGTCGTTCGTGGGATTCCTTGCCGTGCTGGTGGTGACGTTCTACATGCAGACGCTGTTCTCGCTGTCCGCCGAGTCGGTGAGCAGCAACGAGCGCGCCTCCGACATCGAGGCGACCATCTCGCGCACCAACGATCAGGCGGCGGCGCTGACCGACCAGTACAACGAGCGCTACCTGAGCAAGGCGCAGGTAGCCGCCTACGCGCTCGATCGCAATCCCGAGCTCAAGAACAAGGCGTCGCTGCAAGAGCTTGCCGACACGCTGCAGGTCGAGTACCTCTACGTCTTCGACCGCAACGGCACGATGACCGTCACCAACTCGCCGTACAGCAACTTCCAGCTGAGCGAGGATCCCGCCGACCAAAGCTACGAGTTCCGCAAGCTGCTGCAGGGCGTCGACAGCCTGATCCAGGACCCTCAGCCCGACGAGATCTCCGGCGAGCTGCGCCAGTACATCGGCGTGACCCTGCGCGACTCCCAGGGCGATGCCGACGGGTTC
>ERZ772812.1250-NODE-1250-length-19030-cov-6.158155_pt1 | contig 19030 bp, 9 predicted proteins | sample MGYA00511343_ERZ772812 | MGnify/ENA primary metagenome ERZ772812 (study PRJEB29015, sample SAMEA2737706) | human gut metagenome | biome: human gut; feature: human-associated habitat; material: faeces | place: China | collected 2012 ...
TGGCGCGGCGGGCGAACTCGGTGCCGATGTCGCCGGTGCCCACCACGGTGATGGTACTGCCGATGATGGAGCGCATGGGCATCACCTCGCCCCAGCGGCCGGCGGCCTGCTCCGCGCAGTATGCCGGCGCGTGGCGCAGCAGCATCAGCGTCACCATGACGATGTGCTCCGCGATGGTCACGCCATAGGCGCCGGAGGAGTTGGACAGCATCACCTCCGGGGAGGGATACAGGCTCTCGTCCAGATAGGCGTCCACACCGGCAAAGCTGCCGCAGAACCATTTCAGATTGGTAAAGTCCTTCAGCTCGCCGGGCTTGGGCATGCCGTAGATGACCTCGTATTCGCCGCGCCTCTCCTCCGGCACCGACTGGGGCGCCGGGTAGTAGTCCACGGCAAAGCCGTACCGGGCGGCGGTGCCGTCGATCTGCTGCCGGTGCTTCGGCTCGGTGAAGTTGTCATATACCGCGATCTTTCTCATTTGCAAACCTCCAAAAGTTTCTCGGCGCACCGCATCCCGTCGGCGGCGGCGGACAGAATGCCTCCGGCATAGCCCGCGCCCTCGCCGCAGGGGTAGATGCCCCGTATGTTGGCTTCGTAACGGTCGTCCCGCACCAGCCGCACCGGGGAGGAGGAACGTGTCTCCACGCCGGTCAGCAGCGCGTCCGGATGGTCGTAGCCCTTCAATTTTTTGCCCAGCACCGGCAGCGCCAGCCGCAGCGTCTCCGTAATGAACGGCGGCAGGCACCGCGCCATGTCCGTATACACCACGCCGGGGCGGTAGCTGGGCGTCACCCGCCCCGCGCCCGCGGAGGGCGCGCCCCGCAGGAAGTCCTCCACCCGCTGGCAGGGCGCCCGATAGTCGCCGCCGCCCAGCGCAAAGGCCGCCTCCTCCACCTGCCGCTGGAGGGCGATGCCCGCCAGCGGGTGCGGAGAGGGGAAGTCCTCCGCGGTCACGTTCACCAGCAGCGCGCCGTTGATGTTCTCCCCGTTCCGGGCGTACTCGCTCATGCCGTTGGTGACGGTGCGTCCCGTCTCCGAGGCGGCGGCCACCACCTGCCCGCCGGGGCACACGCAGAAGCTGAAGGCGCTGCGCCCGTTGGGGAGATGGCACGACAGCTTGTAGGTGCTGGGCGGCAGGGCGGGGTGCCCCGCCAGTGCCCGGTACTGCGCCGCGTCCACGTCCGCCTGCCGGTGCTCGATGCGCACGCCCATGGCGAAGGGCTTCTGCTCCATGGCAAGCCCCGCGCGATACAGCATCTCGAAGGTATCCCTCGCGCTGTGTCCCAGCGCCAGCACCACCTGCCGGGCAGGCAGGTCGTACACCGCGCCGTCCTGCCGCACCGTCACGCCGCACACCGCGCCGCCCATCACGCGGACGCTCTCCAGCCGCGCGCCGAAGCGGATGTCCGCCCCGGCCTCGGTCAGCTCCCGGCGCAGGCTGCGCAGGGCGATGTGCAGCATATCGGTGCCCACATGGGGCTTGGCGTCCGTGAGGATGCTCTCCGGCGCACCGCAGCGCACCAGCGTCTCCATAATGAACCGGTGGCGCACGTCACGGGTGCCAGTGTTCAGCTTCCCGTCGGAAAACGCACCGGCGCCGCCCTCGCCGAACTGGACGTTGCTCTCGGTGTCCAGCGCGCCGCCGCTCCAAAAGCGCTCCACGTCCGCCTGCCGCTGTTCTACCGGGCGGCCTCGCTCTAATACAATAGGCCGTGCGCCGCAGCGAGCCAGCACCAGCGCGGCAAACAGACCCGCCGGGCCTGCGCCCACCACGATGGGCGGTATCTCCGGCGCGGTCACGGCGGCAGGCAGGGCGTATGTCTCCGGCGCGTAACGGGACACGCGCTTGTCCCGGCAGCGCCGCAGCACGGTGTCCTCCCGCTTTACCTCCACCGCCGCCGTATACACCAGCGTCAGCCCCTCGCGGGCGTCGATGGCGCGGCGCAGCACGGCGCAGGACACGATGTCCTCCGCCGGCAGGCGCAGTATTCTGGCGCACTTGCCCGGCAGCAGCGCTTCGCTGTCGCCGGGCAGGAGCCTGATCTGATCTATCCGCAGCACTTTTGTGCCCTCCGTTCAAAAAAAGTTCACTTTTTTGCCTGAAAACTTAAAGGTAGAATTAAGAAAAGCGAGTATTCTATAAAACAGAACGAGCGATACGGCTCCTCCGAGGCAGATGGTTCTCTTCCTGTCTGCTTCCTCCATCATACCACGCTTTCCCCCTTGCGGCAAGACGGGAACGCGATCCTTATACGAAACTGCACCACAGGAGGTAACGACCATGTATAACGACGAATTCAACAACAACGATATGTACCGCTTCACCAACCGGGATATGCCCCGCGACGATTACGCGCCCGCGCCCCGGCAGGAGAACGTCCCCGCGATTCCGGCGCAGAGATCCGGCTTCTTCCACCGCACATGGGTGAAGATCACCGCGCTGGTGCTGGCCTGCGTCGTGGCAGGCGGCGCAGCGGGCTACGGCGGCGCGGCGCTGGCAAAGGGCGGCTCCGGCAGCGGCACGTTTACCTATGACGACGACCAGACGCCTCCGTCGACCATTGCCGAGATTTATTACCCCGCGGAGCTGGCTGCGAGCGGATTTGCCGTGCCTGCGGCGCAGACCTATACTCCCGGCAGTTTCGATCCCGCAGCCCATGTCATGCGGGCCGAGGTCGGTAATTCGGGCGAGCCGATCGTTTTCGAGAGTAAGGTTTCGGTCGCCTGCCTCCGGCTGACCGGCGACGGTGAAAAGGTGGCCTCGGTGCGTTTGGACCTGACGCCTTCGGGCGGAACGACGAAGAGCTATACGCTCGCGTGCCCCGGTGACGGCGTGACGCTTTCGGCGGAGCAGACGGCGTTTTACATTGCGGTAGAAGGTTCGGCAACTCCCTGCGACGCCGTCTTTATCATCTCCGTGGACGGGGTGGAGAAGATGGTTCAGAAGACCACCTCCGCCAAGACCTTTGCGGCTTCGACCGTGGTGCGCCTTCCGGTGGTCGCCTATCAACGGAATCTCTATCAGATAGCAGACTATTGGCCCAACGACACAGCGCCCGAGGGTATTGTTTTCTCGGTTTCGGAAGGCGGTTTGCACGGGAAAGTGCTGTCGCTGACTGAGCAGGCCGGAAACTGGGGTGCCAAGATTTCGGAAGCGAATGCCGGTGTCGAAGGAATGCGCGTTGAGCCGGAGAACAGTCCTTTGATTACCCGCAGCCTTATCAGCAAATATAAGGACGAGGCGTCGTTTGCCGATACCTACAAAGGGTTTTATTGGATATATAATACGCTCAACAACGGAAATCCGGACGGAGCATGGTATGCGCCGTCGCGACCGGAACTGGCCGAGTTGTGTGCGGCGATGAGCGGGCTGGATTGGGCCGAGGTCAAGACGCAATGGAACTATACCGCCGACAAAACGGTCATGCCGGGCTGGGAGGAGACGGCTGCCGCCCGTACCGCCTTTAAGCAAAAGGTCGATGCCAAAGGAATTGCGCTCAATCTGTATGGACGCCTCTCTTCGACATGGGAGAATGCAGGCGGCGACTCTGCATGGATGTTCTGTTTCCAGTATGAAGCCAGCGGAACCAAATACAACGGCTGTTTCTGTGTTATATCGAAAGTAGGTACGACCAACCGCATGCGTGCCGTAAGGACATTCTGATTTAGTAATACCGAAAACGAATCGGTTCGCCTTGTGGCGGACCGATTCGTTGTACCAGCGCGCGAATGTACGCCATATCCCTCCCTGAGGGAGGGTCGGGGTGGGGTCATATTTGTAAATGACGCCATAGGCGGCAACAACAGCGGTCGAAAGCGGCTGGTGCGGCAAAGTTATAATTGGCTATTTGTATTTGTCTTTCCAGAGCTGCGCCATCCGTTCGGCGATCTTCGCCTCGGTGGCGTTCTGCAGGTCGGGTTCGTAGAATTTCGTCCCCGAGAGCGATTCCGGCAGGAACTCCATTTCGGCAAAATGCCCCGCGTAGTCGTGGGCGTATTTGTACCCTTTGCCGTAACCCGCCTTGTCCATCAACTTCGTCGGGGCGTTGCGCAGGTGCAGCGGCACGGGACGGTTCGTGGTGTCGCGCTCGACCAGCGACATCGCCTTGTTGATGGCCATGTAGGCCGAATTGCTCTTGGGGCTGGTGGCCAGGTAGATCGTCGTCTCGGCCAGTGTGATGCGCGCCTCGGGCATGCCGATCTTGTGCACCGTGTCGAAGCAGGCGTTGGCCAGCAGCAGGGCGTTGGGATTGGCCAGCCCGATGTCCTCCGAGGCCAGGATCACCAGACGCCGGGCCAGGAACCGCGGCTCCTCGCCCCCGGCCAGCATCCGCGCCAGGTAGTAGATCGCGGCGTTGGGGTCGCTGCCCCGGACCGATTTGATGAAGGCCGAAATGACGTCGTAATGCTGTTCGCCGTTCTTGTCGTAGAGGGCGATATTCTGCTGAAGGCAGTCGGTGACATATTGGTCGGAAATCGTCACCTTGCCGTCCGTGGCTCCGACGACGATGTCGAGGATGTTGAGCAGTTTACGCGCGTCGCCGCCCGAGAACTTGAACAGCGCGGCGGTCTCCGCGACCTCGATCTCGCGCTCTTTCAGTTCGATGTCGGTCGAAAGGGCCCGGTCGAGCAACACCTGCAAATCCTTATCCTCGAGCGATTTGAGGATGTAGACCTGACAGCGGCTCAGCAGCGGGGAGATTACTTCGAACGAGGGGTTTTCCGTGGTGGCGCCGATCAGCGTGACGACGCCCTGTTCGACGGCTCCTAAGAGCGAATCCTGCTGCGACTTGTTGAAGCGGTGGATTTCGTCGATGAACAGAAACGGCGGCCGTTGGTCGAAGAACCGCTGTTTGCGGGCCGACTCGATCACCTCGCGCACGTCCTTCACGCCCGACGTGACGGCCGAGAGGGTGAAGAAGGGGCGTTCCAACTGCGTGGCGACGATCTTCGCCAGCGTGGTTTTGCCTACGCCCGGAGGTCCCCAAAGGATGAACGACGGGACGTTGCCCGTCTCGAAGAATTTGCGGAACACCCCGTTTTTACCCACGAGGTGCTCCTGCCCGATATATTCGTCTATCGTGCGGGGGCGCAGTCGTTCGGCTAAAGGAATGTTCGGCATGACTAATTCAATTTGTAAAAGCAAAGATAGGAATTGCTCTCGAAATTTCCTATCTTTGATAAAAATTCTGAAAAACGATTGCTATGCGTTTTGCTTTGGTTGACGATAAACGAGAAGAGGCCAGACCGGGGTTAGAGGGCTTATGTCCCTATTGCCGGCAAAAGGTCATAGCAAAATGCGGTGACTTGCGAATACACCATTGGGCACACTATAATAATCGGCGAAAATGCGATTGTTGGTGGGAGTCGGAAACAGAGTGGCATCGGTCGTGGAAGAATGAATTTCCCGAAGAATGGCAAGAGGTTGTTTTAATTGATGAAACATCCGGCGAGAGACATATTGCCGATGTACAAACGGAACATGGTGTCGTTATAGAATTTCAGCATTCGCATATTCAGCGGGCAGAACGTATTTCTCGTGAACAATTTTACAAAAATATGATTTGGGTTGTAGATGCGTCTCGCCTAAAACGTGATATGCTTCGTTTCCGTAAAGAATTTAAAGATAAAGCGGGAAAAACCAGTATGGAAGGTTTCTATTTTGTACGATTTCCCGCAACTTGCTTTCCAATGAATTGGATTGAGAACAATGTGCCTGTTGTTTTTGATTTTGGGGATACCTGCGTTGAAGATGATTTAACATCGTCCTTTTTATATTGCCTGTTACCCGAAAAATTCCATGGGCTAAGTATTATTCATCGGATGTCACGCCAAAATTTTATTGATAAGGTATATGGGTTGCTTAATGTGTCGTGCAGTGGGATAATGAAAACTTTTGAAGAAAGATTTATGAGTAAGCCTCTTGATATTAGGCGGTGTGTGGAGACCTATGCTAGACGTAACAGATTGGGACATTGTCCACCGGATTGGCTGGTTTAAAATAGAAAGCGCAGATAAATATTATTTATCGGCGCTTCTTGTTATTGAGATACAAAATTTTACTCCTCCGGCTTCCGCAGCTCCAGATACAGTTCGTCGAGCTGCGTCTGGTCGATGTAGCCCGGGGCGTCGAGCATCACGTCGCGGCCGGCGTTGTTCTTCGGGAAGGCGATGTAGTCGCGGATCGACTCCGAGCCGCCGAACAAAGAGCACAGACGGTCGAAACCGAACGCAAGGCCGCCGTGAGGGGGCGCGCCGTACTTGAAGGCGTTCATCAGGAAGCCGAAGCGCTTCTGCGCCTCCTCGGGCGTGAAGCCCAGCAGTTCGAACATCTTCTCCTGCAACTTCGAGTCGTGGATACGGATCGAACCGCCGCCGATCTCCGTGCCGTTGCAGACGAAGTCGTAGGCGTTGGCGCGCACGCGGCCCGGATCGCTGTCGAGGAATTCGACGTCCTCGAGTTTGGGCGAGGTGAAGGGGTGGTGCACGGCGTAGTAACGCTGCGTCTCGTCGTCCCACTCGAACAGCGGGAAGTCCACCACCCACAGCGGGGCGAACTTCTGCGGGTCGCGCAGCCCCAGCTGCTGGGCCACTTCGAGGCGCAGGGCGCACAGCTGCGTCAGCGTCTTGAACTTCTTGCCGCAGAGGATGAAGACCATGTCGCCGGCCTTGGCGCCGCAGCGTTCGGCCATGGCGCGCACCTCCTCGGGGGAGTAGAACTTGTCGATCGACGACTTCACGCCGTCCTCCGCGACGCGAATCCAGACGAGGCCCTTGGCGCCGATCTGCTGCCGCTTGACGAACTCCGTCAGCGAGTCGATCTGCTTGCGGGTGTACGCGGCACAGCCCGTGGCGGCGAATCCGGTGATGTATTCGGCCTCGTCGAATACGCTGAAGCCGTGCTCCTTGGCGAGGTCGGTGATCTCCGCGAACTCCATGCCGAAGCGCAGGTCGGGTTTGTCCGAACCGTATTTCTCCATCGCCTCGATCCACGGCATGCGGCGCAGCGGCTCGGTCAGCTCGATGCCCATCACATGCCTGAACATGTGCTTGGCCCAGCGCTCGAAGATTTCGAGCACGTCCTCCTGCTCGACGAACGACATTTCGCAGTCGATCTGCGTGAACTCGGGCTGGCGGTCGGCGCGCAGGTCTTCGTCGCGGAAGCAGCGCACGATCTGGAAATACTTGTCGTAGCCGGCGACCATCAGCAGCTGCTTGAGCGTCTGCGGCGATTGGGGCAGGGCGTAGAACTGGTTGGGCGACATGCGGCTCGGCACGACGAAGTCGCGCGCTCCTTCGGGCGTCGAACCCACCAGGCAGGGGGTTTCGATCTCGAGGAATCCCTCGTCGGAGAGGAAGCGGCGGATCTCCTGGGCCATCTTGTGGCGCAGAATCATGTTGCGTTGCAGGGGCGGACGCCGCAGGTCGAGGTAGCGGTACTTCATGCGCAGGTCGTCGCCGCCGTCCGAGACCTCTTCGATGGTGAAGGGGGGCACTTCGGCTTCGTGCAGGATGGCCACCTTCTCGGCCGTGACCTCGATGTCGCCCGTCGGCATTTTGGGGTTTTTCGACTGCCGCTCGACGACTTTGCCGACGACCTGGATGACCCATTCGCGGCCCACGCGGCAGACCGTTTCGCGCGCCTCGGCGGGGGAGTGTTCCTCGACGACGATCTGGGTGATGCCGTAGCGGTCCCTCAAGTCGATGAAGGTCATGGCGCCGAGGTTCCTCACTTTCTGCACCCATCCGGCCAGGGTGACGGTTTGGTTGACGTTGCAGGCCCGGAGGCAGCCGCAGGTATGGGTTCTGTACATGGCGATATGTTATGTTTAGTCGTTACGATCCGCAAAGTTAACTAAAATTCATAATTCATAATTCATAATTCATAATTAAATGACAGGATGCCTTGTTAAAACCTTTGTGTGTGAAGAACGCCGCCGCCGGAATTGCAGCGAGGCGGATGAAACGGCGGATATGCAGGGAAAAGAGCGAAAAGAGATGCGGAATCCCCGAAACGAACCTCCCGGGACCGGGCGTCGTTTCGGGGATTTGTTGGGCGGCCCGGATTTCGGACAGCCGTTTCTGACCGATAATTACTCCACCGCTTTGAGTTCGAGTACGCGGCTCGCATATTCCTTGCCCACCGTGAATTCGAGTCCGTTCTCCATCAGGAACGCGCCGCTGAAGGTCTTGCCGTCCTGCGGGACCGGCTTCCCGTCGACGTTCAGTTCGGTGATCCGGTAGCGTTTGCCGGGGTCGAGACCCGCCATGCGGAAGGCCGGCGACGGCATGTTGAGGAAGTGCTCCAGCTTGTAGACGAACCAGACGGCGCGGTCCTTTTCGGGTGCGACGTACATCAGCGATGCATAGCCTGTCTTGTCGTAGGGCGAGATCAGCCGGTAGAGGTCGCCCTGCTGCACGATGGGACGGATCTCCTTGTAGTCGGCGATCGCCCTGCGTGCGAACTCCTTCTCTTTGCCGGTCATCTTTGAGGGTTGCAGTTCCAGCCCCAGGCGTCCCGACATGGCCACGTCGAAGCGCAGTTTGAGCGGAACGTTGCGGCCCGTCTGGTGGTTGGGCGAGGCGCTCACGTGCGAGGCCATCGCCACGGCGGGATAGAAGTTCGACACGCCCCATTGCATGTAGATGCGTTGCAGGGCGTCGGTGTTGTCCGAGGTCCAGAATTCATCGTAGTAGGGCAGGACGCCATAGTTGACCCGGCCGCCGCCGCTGGCGCACGACTGCATCACCAGACGGGGATATTTCTCCTGGATGCGCCGCAGCACCTTGTCCATGCCGCGGTGGTACTCGATGTAGAGGTGCGATTGCCGGTCGGCCGGCAGGAAGGTCGAGCCGTAGTTGTAGAGCGTCATGTTGTCGTCCCACTTGATGTAGGCGATGTCGGGATGCGCGGTCATCAGACGGTCGACCACGCTGAAGACGAACTCCTGCACCGCGGGGTTCGACAGATCGAGCACCTGCTGCGTGCCGCCGCGGCCCTTGCGGTTTTCGCGGTAGGGCTGCTGGATCACCCAGTCGGGATGCTTCTCATAGAGTTCGCTCCGGGTGTTGGTCATCTCGGGTTCGATCCAGATGCCGAACTTCACGCCGTGTTTGCGGGCCGACTCGGTCAGACCCTCGATGCCCTGCGGCAGTTTCTCGCGGCAGACCGTCCAGTCTCCGAGGCTCGTCTCGCCGTTGTTGCGCGGGTATTTGTCGCCGAACCAGCCGTCGTCCATCACGAACAGTTCGCCGCCCAGGTCCGCCAGGTCGGCCATCATCCGGTCCATGCCTTCCTGGTTGACCTTGAAATAGACGCCCTCCCACGAGTTGAGCAGCACGTCGCGAAGCTCGGTTCCGTGGTTGAGCCGGTGGAGGCGCGCCCATCGGTGGATGTTGCGGCTCACGCCGCTCTTGCCCTCGTCGCTGAACGTGAAGGCGAATACCGGGGTCGTGAAGACCTCGCGGGGTTGCAGCGTGTATTGCGACTGCTCCTCGTTGATGCCCGCGAAGAGGTGCGTGGTGTGGGTGTTGTCGTTGTCCAGGGCGATGCGGTAGTTGCCGGCCCAGGCCAGCGTGCCGCCGATGACGCGGCCTGTCAACTCCCGGGGGCGTCCGTCGAGCGAGATCATCAGCGAGGGGTTGTCGCGCTGCGTGTTGCGTACGCCGTCCTTGTTCTTGAGCACCTTCATGCCGTCGGTCAGCGGTTCTTCGTGGAGGTAGCATTCCGCTCCCCATGTGCCGTGGAAATGCGTCAGCCACGTGTCGCCCCGGCGGACGGGCATGTAGGCCGATGCGAACCGGTAGAGCGTCACGGGTTTCTTCTCCGTGTGGCTGATCTCGGTCCACGTCTCGATCACCTCGCAGTCGTCGTAGGTCTTGTAGAAGAGCGTCACGAAAAACGGGTAGTGCTTGTCCTTCATGGCGATGGCGGTGGTTTCGGAGCCGTCCCTGCGGTCGCGCGACACCGACTCGACAGCCAGTTCGAGCGACATCGAACCGTCGCCGTGCGTCGCCTGAATGGCTACTTCGCGGTAACACTGGGCGCCGAACTGCGGGTAGGCCGCATCGCCGAACGCCGCTCCGCTGGCGAGGATGTCGTCGGGCGAGGCGACGCGCGCTCCGAAATACTGGAACAGAGGGGTTTTGCCTTTTTCTGCCGTCAGCAGCAGCGAGGAATTCCGGGTCGAGAGGAGGATGTTTTCCGCCCGGAGCATGCCGCCGGACAGCAACGCAGCGCCGGCCCATGCCAATACCAAAAGTTTCTTCATTGCAGGGTTGTCGTATAAGGTTGATTTCGGGTATAAAACTAATAAAAAAACGCGGATTCCGCAAAGAACGCAGGCCGGACGATTGTCCGGCCTGCGAATCCAGAAATCCGAAACGGAGCCTCCGCGGTTATTTCGGGGCCGTGACGAACGGTGTCTCCAGCAGTTTTTTCAGCGTGGCGGGGTTGTCGGTGGTGATGTAGTCGACACCCAGCGCGATGCAGGCCATCATGTCGGCCGTCGAATTGACCGTCCAGGCGTTGACCTCGATTCCGCCGGCGTGGGCTTCCGTCACCCACTCGGGTTTTTTCGAAAGCACGGTCGAATACTGGTAGTCGATGCCCGAGAGCTTGTCCGCCGCGACTTCGGCAGGAGCCTTGTCGCCGCCCAGATACTGTACGCCGGCCGCGGGCATGGCCGCCCGGAGCTGCTTGCAGACCTCGTAGTCGAAGGCGATGTAATCGACCCGCGTCTCCATCGACTTCGCCTTGACGGCGGCCACGACGGCGTTGACGGCCCGCGTGTTGCTTGCGGCCGAACTGTGGGTCTTGATTTCGCAGATCAGTTTCATCGAAGCGTCCTTGGCGCCCTGCTCCAGATAGGCGTCAAGCGTCGGCAGTTTTTCGCCGTTGGCCAGCGTGAGGTCCCTGATCTGTGCATAGGCGCTCTCTTCGATCCGCAGGTCGCTGCCTGCCACCGTCGCGTTGTGGTTGATCACCGGCACGTCGTCGTCGGTGATCCAGACGTCGAACTCGGCGCCGTGGATGCCCAGTTTCTGGGCGTTGGTCAGGGCAGCGATCGAATTCTCGGTCGAATTCTCCACGCCGTCCTGATGCTGGCCGCGGTGCGCGATGATCCGGGGCATCGAGACGGAGGGATTGTCGCAGACGGTGAATTCGACCGTGCCGATCGGGTATTGGCTGCCGTTGCGGACGAGCGTCATGAAATACCGGCTCGTTCCGGCGGGAATCCCTGCGGGGAGGGTCACTGCCAGCGACTGAAGGGTATTGTCGCCGGAGGCTTCGGTGAATGCGGCGTCGGCCGTGAACGCTGCGGTCACGTTGGCCGCCGAGGTGAACTTTACCTTGTCGCCGGCTGCGAAACCGTTGCCGTAGATCGTATAGGTGTAGCCTGCGCCGATCTCGCACCTGGTCAGGTAGGCGAGGTTCGAGAGTGCGAATTCTACGGGCGTCTGGCCGGCGAACGCCGCATCCTGGTAGAGCAGGGCGATCTGGTCCCCGGTCAGCGCGTCGTCGAAGACGCGGGCCAGAACCACTTCGCCGTTCCATGCGTTGCCCATCGAACCTACGGCCGAGTCGCCGCCCAGCGCGAACCACCGTGCGCCGTCCTTGGCGTGGATCAGTTCGCCCGGAGCGTCGGCCGTGCCCTTGAGTTGGCCGTCCACGTAGATATAGGCTTTCTCGGCGGTTTTGTCCCAGACGCCCACGACGTGGTAGTAACGGCCCGGTTCGGGCGTCACGTCGCTCTGCGCCCAGCGCCACGTGCTTTTGCCCGTGGTGCTCACATTGGGCAGGAACGTGATGCAGGCCGGATGGCCTCCCTGGCCCTCCTTGCAGATCAGGAAACCCGTGCCGCCGGCTTCATGCGCCGAGAAGGGCTTGTACTCCTTCGTGCCGTCGTTGCGGTTCGAACGCAGGACGACCTCCAGCGTGTGGCCGTCGTCCAGACCCTGCTTGAACGTCTCGTTCGTGTAGTAGTCCACCCGGTAATAGGAATCCTTGCGGGAACCCTGCCCCGGGGTGTGCGTGTAGTTGGTCACGATGCGCTTGTAGACGTCGTGGTAATAGCAGGTCAGCGCCGTGCCGGGGTAGGAGAGCACCTCGTTCTTGAGCGGCGATACGTCCTCGGCCGTGCCGTCGGCGTGGAAGACAACGTCGAGCAGGTCGGCTTTCGGCGCTTCGGGCGGCACGGGTCCGGGTTCCTGCGTGATAGTGAACTCCTCGACCAGCGTGGGGTCCGAGACCGAGATGAACCGGACTACGCCGGAGCGCTCCCTGCTCACGGTGTTTTCCGGAATCAGAATCGCCAGCGTCATGCCGTCGACGGTGGGGTGGGTGAACCAGTCGGTCTTGCTCTGGTCTATCGCATAGGTCCATTTGCCGTCGGTCGTTACGGTGAACACGACCGTGCTCCCTTCGTAGGGGATGGTCCCGTTTTCGGGGGCGAGGTTGGACGCTACCGAGAACGCGACGTTTTTCCATTCGGCCGTCTCGTCGTCTTTGCACGACGGGCAGAGCGCCAGGGCGAAAGCCGTGAACAGAAAAAACGATAAAAAACCTTTTTTCATATTAGGAAGGTTATGTGGTTAATTTTTCAGTTGATTGATCCGGCCGGGTCATTGGTCGTTTTCAGGCTTCTCCGTCGTGGGGCGGACCGGGAAGATCAGCACCGTGGCGGCCGCCGCGTTCACCTCCGTGTCGGGACTGCCGACCGAAACGGGCAGCACGCAGCGACTGTCCGCCGTGATCGCCGAGACGTCGATCCGAATGCCGATCTTCGCGGTGTGGGCGTTGTTGTCGAGCCGCACGGCGGCGGTCGGGAGGTCGTAGCAGGCTTCGGGCATCAGCACGTAAGCCGTACCGTTGGCCTTGTTGTAGGCGGCCAGCGCTTCGGCGTCGACCGAGAGTGCGGCCGTCGAACCGCCTTCGTTGTAGCCGCTCCGGTAGATCCACACCTCGTAGTCGACCGCTGCGGCATCGGCCGTCAGGGTGACCTGTTGCAGGCCGTTTTTCGGGATCAGCACCTTCGAGCCGATGTCGTATCCGATCTCTTCGTTGTCGGAGCACCCGGCCAGGCAGGCTGCCGCCGACAGCGCGAGCGCTAAAAATAGCTTTTTCATGGTCGTTTCTTTTCGCTAATGGTTAATAACCCGGATTCTGAACCAGCTGGCCGTTGATGTTGAGCTGCGAGTTGGGGATCGCCAGCCAGTAGTGTTTCGGCGTGGTGAAGATGCGCGTGTCGTTCTCCTTCATGCCGATCAGCTTGTAGAACTTCTCGGGCGTGTCGCCCTCGATGTTCCAGGCCTTCGGGATGGGGCGCAGGCACTCTTCGGCGATCTTCCAGCGGCGGATGTCGTGGAAACGGCGTCCCTCCATCAGGAACTCGATCGAACGCTCGCGGCGGATGATGTCGCGCAGCTTCTGGCCCGAGGGGATGCCGCCGGCCCTGCTCCACGACTCCTGGAACGTCGGAAGGCCGCAGCGCGAGCGGATCTTGTTCAGGCACTCGTAGCCGTAGTCGCTCAACGTGCCGTCGTACTCGAAGTCGGCTTCGGCGTAGCTTAAGTACAGCTCGGCGATGCGCATGTAGGGGTAGACGTAGCTCATGTAGGTGCTGACGGAGTAGTTTCCGCTTGAGTTGAGCGTCATCTTCGACTGTTCGTTGACCCATTTCTGGCAGAAATAACCGTTGTAGGACTGGTATTCGTTGTCGTAGCTGCCGGTGAAGCCCTGCGGCTCGCCCTTGTGCGCCTTGATGGTCATTTTGCCGCCGTTGAAGCGGTACGTGCCCCGGTCGTAACCCACCGACGCATAGAAGCGCGGCTCCTTGTGGAGGTGCATCTCGACCGTCCCGGCCGCCTTGTTGTAGGCCAGCGGGTCGATGTCCTTCGTCTCGGGGTCGTCCTCCCACGGAAGTCCGTTCCGGGTGTAATACATCTGGACGGCCTCGAACGTCGGGCACAAATAGCCGCGGTAGGCGCCCGACACCTTCGTGTAGTTGTTGGCCAGGTGGCAGCCGAACTGCTTCTGCGTGTAGGTGATCGAGCCCGACTTGTTCAGGCTCATCAGGTACTCGTTCTGGTTCAAGAACTGTGTCGCGTTGCCGTCGCCGGTGAAGATGTAGGTGTAGTTGGCGCGCCCCAGTTCGAACGGGTCGGTCGTGCTGGTGCTTTTCGACACGGAGAGGCCCAGTTGGCGGTCGTCCATCGTGTAGGCTCCCGTTTCCTTCGAAGCCTCCACGCAGTCGATAGCCTCCTTGGCGGCGTCCATCGCGCGTTTCCACTTCTCGGCGTCGTAGGTCTGGTTGATCAGGTGCGTGCCGTCCTTGTTGACGAAATCGGCGTAGAATTCCGAATTGCCGTTCACCAGCGGCGATGCGGCGTAGAGCAGCAGGCGGGCGCGGTAGGCCAGCGCCGTGGCCTTGATGGCGCGGCCGTACGCGATGGGACCCCAGTAGTCGGGCAGCATGTCGGCGGCCTTGCGGAACTCCTCCTCGATGAAATTGACGCACTCGTCGTAGGTGCTGCGCGGCACGTTCACGCTGCTGGCCGGCGCATTCAGGTCGATCTCCTCCCGGGCCAGTACGATCGGACCGTAGTACTCCAGCAGGATCTGGTGCAGGTGGGCGATCAGGAAGTGCGCCTCGCCCGACCAGTAGCGCAGGTTGGCCTCCGAGATGTCGGGAACAGAACCTATGTTGTTCAGGAAGTTGTAGGCATAACGGATGCCTTCGTAGATGTTGTACGAGTAGTTACCCGTCGGAAGTCCCGAGGTCGTTCCCCACATGTTGAAGTAGGTGTTCGTCGAGGACTCCTGCGAGGTGGCGTATACGAGGCTCTTCCACGAGAAATAACGCACCGATCCGTAGTAACTCGAAATCAGGTCGTCGCCGCCGCTCAGGTCGGGCATGGCCTGCGCATGGAACAGGTCGGGGCACTTGCCGTAGACCATGAAGAGCATCTTTTCGGCCTGGGCCTGGGTCTTGTAGATGTCGTCCTGCGTGGGACTGCCCTCGGGAACGACATCCAGGAAATCGCAGGATGCGGCCGCGAGAAGGAGGGCTAACGCCATTGCTATTTTTTTCATAACGGTATCTTCTTTTGGATTAGAATTGGTATTGAACGCCGATTTTCGCCGTCCGCTGCAACGGGTAGGACAGGCCGTGGCCGCCGCCCTTTTCGGGGTCCCAGTAGTCGAACGGGGAGATGACGAAGAGGTTGTTGCCCGACAGGTAGACGCGGAGTTTCTTGATGGTGTAGCCCAGCTCCACGGTTTTCAGGCGCAGGTATTTGGCGTCGTGGATGTAGAAGGTCGAACTCTGGGTGTTGTTGGAGCTTAACTGCGAGGTCAGGCGCGGATAGGCCGCGTCGGCGCGGTTGTTGTCCTCCGACCAGTGGTTGTCGGCGATGTACTGCGTGATGCCGTAGCCGAAGTGCGAGGCGTCGCAGAACGGGTGCATGTTGTACATCCGCAGCGATACGTTGGATGCGCCCTGGAACATGAACGAGAAGTCGAGCCTGCGCCACTTCACCGTCGCGCCGATGCCGTACTGGATTTCGGGAACGGTCGGGCTGCCGGCCGTCGTCACGTCGTTGCCGTCGACGATGCCGTCGCCGTTCAGGTCGCGGTACTTGATGTCGCCGACCGTGTAGTTGCCGAACCGCTGTTTGGGCGAGTTGTCGATCTCCTCCTGCGAGGTGAACAGCCCGTCGGCGACCAGCACGCCGGTGATGGCGTTGACCGGATGTCCCACGACCGACATGTAGTCGTACATCAGGTCGCCTTCATCCTTCTCGACCACTTCGTTGCGCGAGAAGGTGAACGTGCCGCGCAGGCTCAGCGACCAGTCCTTGTTGAACTGCTTGTTGTAGACGGCCGAAAGGTCGACGCCGTGCGATTTCACACGTCCGATATTGCCGTAGGGCGTAACGCCCAGCAGGCCCGTCGACGAAGGCAGCGAGGTGCGCCGCATGAAGATGCCCGTACGGTCTTCGGTGAAGTAGGCGGCTTCGATGTTCAGCGCGTTGAACAGTCCCAGTTCGAGACCGACGTCGAGTTTCTTGGCCTCCTCCCACGTCGCGTTGGGGTTGCCGTAGGTGGTGATCTTCGGGCCTTTGCCCTGGGAGTTCCAGTTGTAGTAGAATCCCGATTCTTCGCCCATGGCCACGATGGAGCGGTAGGGGAAGCGCTCGCCCAAGGCGTCGTTGCCCGCCAGACCGTACGATACGCGGATCTTCAGGTTGCTGACCGTCTTGCGGATGCCGTCCCAGAACGACTCGTTGGAGATCACCCAGCCGGCCGCCGCCGAGGGGAAGAAACCCCAGCGTTTGCCGGGAGCGAAGTTCTCCGAGCCGTTGTAGCCGAAGCTGGCCTCGAACAGGTAGCGGTTGTCGAATCCGTAGGTCACGCGGCCTGCCATGCCCTGCTCGCGGTAGGGCAGCAGGTTCTCCTCGCTCGTGCCGGCGATGTTGTTCTTCTTCTCGTTCATGCGGTAGACGAACATGGCTCCCACGTCGTGTTTGCCGAATTTGCGGGCGTAGTTCAGCGAGGCTTGCAGCGCGTAGCGGCGGTGGCCGCCGTTGCCGTCGGTGCTGGTCAGGTAGGTCGTGCCCGTGTCGCCGATCGAGTTGGTGATGAGATTGGCCGTGCCGTCGGGGTTGAGCGAACTGCCGTCCTCGACCTTGAAATAATAGGGGGTTGCCGTGCGGTAGGTCGCCGAATAGGTGTAGTTGTAGAATGACGCCGTGAGGTTGGCGCTCAAGCCCTTGGTGAAGAAATCCAGGTTCTGGTCCAGCGTGAAGGCCGTCGTCATGTAGGAGTAGTAGCGCTTGCCGTAGCCGCGGGACAGCTTGGCCAGCGGGTTGAGGTCGGTGGCGCCGGTGTCCCACGAGGCGTTGTTGCCGTAGCGCACGAACGTGTCGCCCTCCTCGGCCGGGAGCGTGGCCGGGAAACGTACCGGATTGGCGCGCATCGAGTAGTAGAACAGGTTGCCGATGTCCTCGATCGGGCGGGTGTTGTACTCCAGCTGGGCGTTGACCTTGATGCCGACGACCGTCGTCTTGGTGATGTTGGCGCTGACGTTGCTCTGGAAGATGTATTTCTGGTGGTTCATCTTCACGTCGTAGGGGTTCTGCTCGATGTCGGCGATGATGCCGTTTTCGTTCGAAACCGCTGCGTTGAGGAAGTAGCTGACCTTACGGCCGCCGCCGCGGATGTTGAGGTTGAGGTTCTGGTTGACCGAGAAATCCTTGAACATCAGGTCGTACCAGTCGTTGTTCGGATAGAGGTACTTGTTGAGTCCCGCCTTTGTGCCGTTGATCTTGTCGGCCGAGTAGAACGGCTGGTAGGCGTGGAGCGTTCCGGTCTCCTTGGCGGTGTTGAAGACGGCCTCGTTGTAGAGCTGCATGTAGGTCACGCCGTCGGCCACCTGCTGTACCATCGTGGGCATCGAGAAGGTGTTTTCCAGACGGACCGAGACGTTCATCTTCTCCGAGTTGCGGCCGTTTTTCGTGTTGATGAGGATGACGCCGTTGGCGCCGCGCGAACCGTAGACCGAGGTCGCCTGGGCGTCCTTGAGCACCGAGAACGACTCGATCGACTCGGGAGGCATGTTGTTGAGCATGTTGCTCAACACCTCCACGCCGTCGAGGATGATCAGCGGCGAGTTGCTCGACCCGAAGGTCGAAATGCCGCGGATGTAGAACGAGGCGCTGTCGTAGCCGGGTTCGCCCGAGGTCTGGCGCGAGATCATGCCGGCGATGTTGCCGGCGAACGCCGTGGTCAGCGAACTGGAGGTGATATTCAGGTCGGAGGGTTTTACGGAGGTGATCGAGGCGACCATCGACTCCTTTTTCTGCGTGCCGTAGCCGATGACCACGACTTCGTCGAGCGCGTTGCTCTGCTCGGCGAGCGATACGAGTTTGAACAGCTCGGTGTCCTCGACGTGGAGTTTCTTCGTGTCGAAACCGACGTACGAGAAGGTCACATATTTCGATTTGGCGGGAATGGTGAAGGTGTACGAGCCGTCGCCGTTGGTGATCGTGCCGGCCGTCGTTCCTTCGACGTAGATCATCACGCCGGCCAGCGGGGAGTTGTCGGTGCCGGAGATCACCGTGCCGCTGACCGTTTGGGCGACGTCGCGCGAACCGCTGGCGGCCTGGTAGATGCGGACCTGCGTGCCGCCGACCGAATACTGAAGGCCGACGTCGGGCAGGATCTGGTCGAGAATCCGGTTTGCGCTTACGTTTTTCTCCCTGACCGTTACGACCTTGGTCAGGATCGGTTTTACTTCATCCGCATAGATGAACCGCAGATCGCTCTGCGCCTCGATGGATTCGAGGACCTCCCGGATGCTTGCATCGGCTGCATCTATCGTTACATAGATGCTCCGGATCTGTGCGAGGAGATTTCCCCCCCCCACGCGAGGCATAGGGTTCCGGACAGCAGCAGCGCGGCGACGAATCGCAGGACTGCCGGAAAATGCCCGTTCCCGGGTGCTTTTTGGCGAGTTTCTTCCATAATGGTTTTAATTGGTTCTGGTTAGTAATTGGTGTGGTTTCGAAATACAGAGTGCATGGTTTGGACCGTTTTTTGGGCCGGATGTGTGTGTTTTGTAGGAGCAAATTGAATTTAAGGGTTTTGTGGACTATTCCATTTGCAAATATAGAAATTATGCAATAAAATGCAAGCATTTCTTTGATTTTGATTTTTTCTTTTTGGAAGAAGGAGTGTTTTGAATCGAAATTGATGCGCCTGCGTCGCTTCCGGGTGGAGTTTGCCGGGCGCGGGGTGCGTTCTTCGGAAAAAATGGTTACTTTTGCCGAAAACAATCCGGCATGGAACAGCACGAAACCGACGAAAAATTCATGCGCCTGGCACTAAACGAGGCGCAAAAGGCGTTAAAACAACAGGAGGTGCCCATCGGTGCGGTCGTCGTGGCCGGCGGTGCGGTGATCGGGCGGGGGCACAACCTCGTCGAAACCCTGGCCGACCCCACGGCCCACGCCGAGATGCAGGCCCTCA
>ERZ772812.1255-NODE-1255-length-18984-cov-24.752338_pt1 | contig 18984 bp, 13 predicted proteins | sample MGYA00511343_ERZ772812 | MGnify/ENA primary metagenome ERZ772812 (study PRJEB29015, sample SAMEA2737706) | human gut metagenome | biome: human gut; feature: human-associated habitat; material: faeces | place: China | collected 2012 ...
AGCCGGGGATGATGCCCAGACCCACCTCGGGCTGGCCGAACTTGGCCTTCTCGGAGGCCAGGATGATGTCGCAACTCAGCGCCAGCTCACAGCCGCCGCCCAGAGCGAAGCCGTTGACTGCGGCGATGGTGGGGAACTCCAGCTTTTCGATGCGGCGCATAAGGGCGCTGCCCCGCTGACCCCAGCGGCGGCCGCCGTCCAGATCCAGCGGATACTGCTCGCCGATGTCGGCACCGGCCACAAAGGAGCGTCCCTCACCGGTAAGGATCAGGCAGCGGACGTCCCGGTCGCTCTCCAGCGCCGCCACCACCTGCTCCAGCTCCGTGATAACCGTGCTGTTCAGGGCGTTCAGCGCCTCGGGACGGTCAATGGTCACGATGGCGATGCCATCTTGCTTTTCGCAGCGTATCGTTTGGTACATCGTACATGTCTCCTTTCTGTGCAGGGAAGGGAATCGTTGAAAAGGGGGAGCCGCCTGCGGTCAGGCGGTTCCCCCGCAGCGCATGAGATATCAGCGCCAGGCGGCGCTCAGTCCTGCGCCATCTTCTTGTACTTGGCGTAGCGCGCCTTTACGTCGGCGATCTCCTTGGCGTAGAGGGCGTCGGCCTTCTCCGGGAAGTTGTTCTTCAGGGAGGCGAAGCGGTTCTCGCCCATGAGGAAGTCCATGAGCTTGTCCGTGTCAGGCTCCGGGGAATCCAGCTGGAAGGGGTTCTTGCCCTCCGCGATCCGGCGGGGATCATAGCGGTACAGGTGCCAGTAGCCGCACTCCACGGCCTTCTTCATTTCCAGCTGCGAATTGCCCATGCCGGCCTTGATGTGCTGCTCCAGGCAGGGGCAGTAGCAGATGACGATGGAGGGGCCGTCATAGGACTCGGCCTCCCGCAGGGCACGCAGCGTCTGCGCTTGATCTGCGCCCATGGCCACCTGCGCCACATACACATAGCCGTACTGCATCAGGATGCCGCCCAGATCCTTCTTTGCCACCTGCTTGCCGCCGGCGGCAAATTTGGCGGTGGCACTGGTGGGCGTGGCCTTGGATGCCTGTCCGCCGGTGTTGGAGTACACCTCGGTGTCCAGCACCAGCAGGTTCACGTCACGGTTCTGCGCCATCACATGGTCGATGCCGCCGAAGCCGATGTCATACGCCCAGCCGTCGCCGCCCACAGCCCAGATAGACTTCTTGGCCAGATAGGCTCTGTTCTCAAGGATGTATTTCACGTCCTCCGTCTGCTGGGCCTTTTCCAGCGCGGCCAGTAGCGCGTCTGTGACGGCACGGGAGCTCTCGTGCTTATTCCACCCGTTCTGGTAGGCCTCCACCGCTTCCGCGGCAATACCCGCGGACTTGATGGCGTCCAGACGGAGCAGCAGCTCCTTACGGATGGCGTCCTGCGCGTGGAAGAAGCCGTAGGCAAACTCGGCGTTGTCCTCAAACAGGGAGTGCTCCCACGCGGGGCCGTGACCCTGGCAGTCCTTGCAATAGGGCAGGATGGGCGCGCCGCCGCTGATGGCAGAGGAACAGCCCGCGGCGTTGCCCACATACATGTGGTCGCCGAACAGCTGGCTCAAAAGCTTGATATATGTCGTCTCCGCGCAGCCGGCGCAGGCGGCGGAGAACTGGAAGTAGGGCTTGGCGAACTGGGCGCTCTTCACGCTCTTGTCGCTGATGACATCCTTCTTCAGGTACTTCTCGTCCATAGCCACATGATCGAACAGCGGCTGCTCGGCCTTCATCTCCTCGAAGGGAGTCATGGTCAGCGCGCCCTTGGCGGGACAAGCCGTCAGGCACACGCCGCAGCCCAGGCAATCGTAGGGCGATATCTGCATCCGGAAGGCATACGCCGGAGCGTCCTTGCCCAAACCCTTGGCGGGCGCGGTGACAAATCCGGCGGGCACCTGTGCCTTTTCCTCCTCGGTCAGCAGCACCGGGCGGATGGCCGCGTGGGGACAGCTCATGGCGCAGCGGTTGCACTGGATGCAGGCTGCGGCGTCCCACTTGGGTACGGCGGTGGCCACACCGCGCTTGGAATAGGCGGAGGTACCATTCTCCCACGTGCCGTCCAGCACGCCGTGCTTCTGGAACACGGACACGGGCAGCTTGTCACCCTGCTGCCGATCCATGGGCAGCACGATGTCGCGGACAAAGGGCGTGGCGCTGATCTCGGCGGCAGGTGCGTCCTGCGCGTCCGCCCACGCCGCGGGAATGTCCACCTTCACGGCGGCGTTTACGCCCACATCCACGGCCTTGTCGTTCAGATCCACGATCTTCTGCCCGGCCTTCTTGAAATAGGTGGCGTAGTTGTTCTTCTTCATATCCGCCACAGCCACATCCATGGGGATGACCTTGGTCAGGGCGAAGAACGCGCCCTGCAGGATATTGTTGGTGTGCTTGCCCAGGCCGATCTCCGCCGCCAGCTTCGCCGCGTCAATGATATAGAACTGCGCGTGCTTCCGCGCCAGATCCCGCTTCATCTTGGCGGGGAGGTGCTCCTCCAGCTCCTCCGTCGTCCACGGGCAGTTCAGCAGGAACGTGCCGCCGTCCTTCAGATCCTCGGTCAGGTCGTACTTCTTGACATATGTCGGCGCGTGGCAGGCCACAAAGTCGGCGGAGGACACCAGATAGGTGCTGCGGATGGGCATGTCGCCGAAGCGCAGATGGCTCTGGGTCAGGCCGCCGGATTTCATGGAGTCGTAGGAGAAATACGCCTGGGCGTGCTTGTCAGCCACCAGGCCGATGGTGGAAATGGCGTTCTTGTTGGCGCCCACGGTGCCGTCGCCGCCCAGACCCCAGATCTTGCAGGAAATCTCGCCGGGATGGGGGAACTCCACGTTCTCATAGGTCAGAGAGGTGTGGGTCACATCGTCGTTGATGCCGATGGTAAAGTTGTTTTTCGGTGTCTCCTGCCGCAGGTTGTCGTATACGGCGATCAGCTGGCCGGGAGTGGTGTCCTTGCTGGACAGGCCGTAGCGGCCGCCCACCACGCGGATGTCGCCGCGTCCGGCCTGATTCAGCGCCGTCACCACGTCCAGATACACCGGCTCACCCACGGAGCCCGTCTCCTTGCTGCGATCCAGCACGGCGATGCGCTTGCAGCTGGCGGGGATGGCGGCGGAGAAATCGGGCACGGAGAAGGGGCGGTACAGATGGATCTGTACCATGCCCACCTTGCGTCCGCAGGCGTTGAGGTAGTCCACCGTCTCCCGCAGCGCCTCGGTGACGGAGCACATAGCCACCACGACCTCCTCGGCGTCGGGCGCGCCGTAGTAATTGAACAGCTTGTAGTCCCGGCCGGTGATTTTGTTGATCTCGTCCATGTAGTGCTGCACGGTACCGGGCACGATGGCACTCTTGACGTTAGCGCCCTCCTTGCACTGGAAGTACACGTCGGGGTTCACGTTGTTGCCGCGGTTGGTGGGATGCTCCGGATTCAGCGCATCCCGGCGGAAGGCCTTCAGTGCCTCGTAGTCGATCAGACCCCGCAGCTCCTCATAGTCCAGCGCCTCGATGCGCTGCATCTCGTGGGAGGTGCGGAAGCCGTCGAAGAAGTTGATGAAGGGGACCTTGCCCTCCAGCGCGGCCAGATGGGCCACGGGGGACAGATCCATGACCTCCTGGACGTTGCCCTCGCACAGCATGGCGAAGCCGGTCTGGCGGCAGGCCATGACGTCGGAGTGGTCGCCGAAGATGTTTAGCGCCTGAGTGGACACGGTACGGGCGGACACGTGGAACACGCAGGGCAGCTGCTCAGCCGCGATCTTGTACATGTTGGGGATCATCAGCAGCAGGCCCTGGGACGCGGTATACGTGGTGGTCAGGGCACCGGCGCCCAGAGAGCCGTGGACAGCACCGGCGGCACCGGCCTCGGACTGCATCTCGACGACCTTGACCTTGGTGCCGAAGATGTTTTTCAGACCGTTGGCGCTCCACTGGTCCACGAAGTCCGCCATGGGGCTGGACGGGGTGATGGGGTAGATGGCTGCGACCTCGGAGAACGCGTAGGAAACGTGCGCCGCGGCGTTATTGCCATCCATGGACTTCATTTTTCTTACCATAATGAGCCTCCTTACATTATATACTTCCGTACCGCCAGAAGGGCGCAAAGACCCCTTTGTACGGAATGTTAGGCACCGTCATAGTAGCACAAAAAATCCCGGATGTAAACCCACATTTTCGTGATTTGTGCCACGATAAAACTTTTTTAGCGCCATGCACAAAAATTCTCACGGCGGCGGGACAGGTTCATGCACTCCGCGCAAAAGGCAGGGGACTTTTTTGGAAAAAGTGGCTGTTCATGGCGGAAATTTTGTGGTAAAATGTAGAGTGCTATAAAATTAGTGTAAAGGGGGCGCTGTCCATGATGGTGACGGTACGGTCGCTGGGCCTGACGGGCATCACCGGATATGAGGTGTCGGTGGAGTGCTTTCTGTCCGGCGGACTGCCGGGGTTCGACGTGGTGGGCCTGCCGGACGCGGCGGTGAAGGAGTCACGGGAGCGTGTCCGGGCGGCGGTGAAAAACTGCGGGGCCAAGTTCCCCGTCAGCCGCATCACGGTCAATCTGGCTCCGGCGCGGGTGCGGAAGGAGGGCACGGTGTACGACCTGCCCATCCTGCTGGGCATTCTGGCCGCGGCGGAGGAGATATCTCCCCTGCCCCAGGGCGCGGCGTTTTTGGGCGAGCTGAGCCTTTCCGGCGCGCTGCGGCCGGTGACGGGCGTGCTGCCCATGGCGCTGACGGCGGCGCGGCTGGGCATCGATACGCTGTATGTGCCCGAGGCCAACGCCGCCGAGGCCACCCTGGCCGACGGGCTGACCGTGTACGGTGTGACGGACGTGGGACAGCTCATCGCCCACCTGAAGGGCGAGCAGGTCATGACGCCGGCGCCCCGGTGGACGCCGGGACATCAGGACCGGCCCCTGCCGGACTTCGCCGACGTGATGGGGCAGGAGAATGTGAAGCGGGCGATGGAGATCGCCGCTGCCGGCGGGCACAATGTGCTGCTGGTGGGCTCGCCCGGCGCGGGCAAGTCCATGCTGGCCCGGCGGCTGCCGTCCATCCTGCCGGACATGACCCGGGCGGAGGCCCTGCAGACCACGGAGATCTATTCCGTGGCGGGCATGACCGACCCGCGGCACCCGCTGGTGGATACGCGGCCCTTCCGCAGCCCCCACCACACGGCATCCACCGTGTCGCTCTCCGGCGGCGGGGGGATACCCCGGCCGGGAGAGATATCCCTGGCCCACAACGGCGTGCTGTTTCTGGACGAGCTGCCGGAGTTCAGCAAGGCGGCGCTGGAGACACTGCGCCAGCCGCTGGAGGACGGCTTTGTGACCATCACCCGGGCCTCCGGCTCCCTGACGCTGCCCAGCCGCTTCATGCTGGTGTGCGCCATGAACCCCTGCCGCTGCGGCTGGTACGGCCACCCCTCCGGACGCTGCACCTGTTCACCCCAGCAGGTGGAGCAGTATATGCAGCGCATCTCCGGCCCGCTGCTGGACCGGATCGATATGCACATCGATGTGCCGTCAGTGGAGTATGAGGCCATGCGCCGCAAGGAGCAGCCGGAGCCGTCATCGGCCATCCGGGAACGGGTCAACGCCGCCCGCGAGGTGCAGAAAAAGCGCTTTGCCGGGACCGAGGTGTCCTGCAACGCTTACATGACCCCCGCCATGATCGGCCAGTACTGTGCGCTGGACGCCGCCGGCGAAAAGCTCATGCAGGGCGCCTTTGAGCGCCTGGGCCTGACGGCCCGCAGCCACGACCGCATACTGCGTATGGCCCGGACCATTGCCGACCTGGAGGGCAGCGAGCACATCGAGGCGGCACATCTTGCCGAGGCCATACAGTACCGCAGCAGCAGTACACTGAAATGACGGCGGCATCTTTTCCGCCCTGCCATCGTCAGACCTCCTCGACGTATACCCGATACGCCGTCGTCGGTCTGCCATCGGCAGGACGAAAAATCTCGCCGCCGTGGCGGGATACATTTCCGCCCTGCCATCGTCAGACCCGGTACGCCGCCGATAAACGTCCGTAGGGGACGGCGTCCCGCAGTGGAGCGCAGCGGAACAAATGCCCTTGGGGTACGCCGTCCCGTTGTAGGGGCGGACGGAGCTGCCCGCCCGCCGTCCCCACATCTGTACACCAACAACAAGGAGAGAACCATATGCACGAGATCATTCTGTGCAAGCTGGGCGAGGTGGTCCTGAAGGGACTGAACCGCCGCAGCTTTGAGATGAAGCTGATGAGCAACATCCGCCGCCGCACCCAGCGGTTCGGCAAGTGGAAGATATATTCCCGCCAGTCCACTATCTATGTGGAGCCGGCGGAGGAGACCTGCGACATCGCCGGGGCCTATGCCGCCTGCAAGCAGGTGTTCGGCATCATCGCCATCACCCGGGCGCTGCCCTGCGAGAAGAGCAAGGAGGCTATTTTCGACACGGCAAAGACCTATCTGGGCGGTGCGCTGACCGCGGCTAAGAGCTTCAAGGTGGAGAGCAAGCGGGCGGACAAGTCCTTCCCCATGGGCAGCATCCAGCTGAGCCAGTGGGTGGGCGGCGCGCTCCACGACGCCTTCCCCCACCTGACGGTGGACGTACACCACCCGGAGCTGACGGTGTACATCGAGGTACGAGAGGACGCGGCCTACGTCCACGGACCCGCCGAGAGCGCCGCGGGCGGTCTGCCCCTGGGTATGGGCGGCCACGCGGTGAGCCTGCTGTCCGGCGGTATCGACAGCCCCGTGGCCAGCTATATGATCGCCAAGCGGGGCGTACAGCTGGAGATGATCCACTTCGCCTCCCCGCCCTATACCGGCGAGCTGGCCCGGGAGAAGGTGCTGAAGCTGGCGGAGGAGCTGACCCCCTGGTGCGGTCGGCTGGCGGTGTTCATCATCCCCTTTACCGAAATTCAGGAGGAGATACGCCGCAAGTGCCCGGAGGATCACTTTACCCTGATCATGCGGCGGTTCATGATGCGCCTGGCCAATATGCTGGCGCTGGAGCTGCGGTGCCGCGCCCTGGTCACCGGAGAAAATCTGGGTCAGGTGGCCAGCCAGACCATGCAGGCGCTGGCCGTCAGCGAGGACGTGACCACCATGCCGGTGCTGCGGCCCCTGATCGGCATGGACAAGGAGGAGATCGTGAAGATCGCCCGCCATATCGGCACCTTCGACACGTCCATCCTGCCCTATGAGGACTGCTGCACCGTGTTCACGCCCCGGCACCCCAAGACGAAGCCCAGCGTGGAGGAGACGCGGGAGTACGAAAGCGCGCTGGATGTGGAGGGCCTGTGCCAGCGGGCCATGGCCGGACGCGAGATGATCCGGATCAAACCTACGCTATAAGGAGGCGCGTCTATGCCCCGTACCGCGGAGATCATCGCCGTGGGCAGCGAGCTGCTGACCGGCGGCGTGACCAATACGAATGCCGCGTTCCTCTCCCGGCTGCTGACTGCCGCCGGCGTGGAGGTGCTGTACCACACCACTGTGGACGACGACGCGGCGCGGCTGGAAAAGGCCGTGACCATCGCAAGGGGACGGGCAGAGCTGCTGGTGTTCACCGGCGGGCTGGGCCCCACCTACGACGATATGACGAAAACAGCGGTGTGCGCCGCGCTGGACACGCCGCTGGTGCTCCACCAGGAGGTGGTGGAGGATATGCGGCGGTATTTCGACCGGGTATTCCGCCGGGAGATGCCGGAATGCGATATGCAGCAGGCCTATCTGCCGGAGGGGTGCACCGTGTTCCGCAATCCGGTGGGCACGGCCCCCGGCTGCGCCTTTACCGCCTGCGGGATCACCGCCGTGCTGCTGCCCGGCGTGCCCCATGAGTGCCGCTATATGGCCGAGCACTGCCTGCTGCCCTGGCTGGAGCAGGTCCGGGGACAGACGGTGCGGTCACACACGCTGCATATCTTCGGCCTGACGGAGCCGCAGGTGCAGGAGCTGCTGGGCGACCTGCTGCGGCGGGAGGCGGACATGACGCTGGCACCCTATGCCAAGCCAGGCGAGGTGATGCTGCAGCTGTCCGCCCGCGGGGCGGACGAGCGTGCCTGTGAGGCGCGGATGGCGCCGGTGCTGGCGGAGGTAAGGGCCCGGCTGGGCGCGTATTTCTACGGCGCGGACGTGTCCGGGCTGGAGGAGACGGTGCTGACGCTGTGCCGGGAACGGGGACTGACGCTGGCGGCGGCGGAGAGCTGTACCGGCGGACTGATCGCCAAGCGGCTGACGGATATCCCCGGCGCGTCGCAGGTCTTTCTGGGCGGCGTAGTCAGCTATACGAACCATGTGAAGCAGCAGGTGCTGCACGTGCCGGAGAATTTGCTGGCGCGCTGCGGCGCGGTGTCGGCGGAGGTGGCCCGGGCTATGGCCCTGGGCGTCCGGGTGCTGACAGGCGCGGACCTGGCGGTGTCCGTCACCGGACTGGCCGGTCCCGACGGGGATGACCGGGGAAACCCGGTGGGCACCGTGTTCGTGGGGCTTTCCGCGCCGGAGGGCGTGACCGTGCGGCATCTGACATTGGGCGGCGATCGGGAGCGCATCCGGACGCTGTCCGCCCACCACGCTTTTGATATGCTGCGGCGTTATCTTACCAATCTACCGACAGAAGGAGAATAAAACCATGGCAAAGAACAGCTACAAGGCCAACGTGAACCAGTACGCCAACCAGGAGGAGGCCATCCGCAAGGCCAAGGGCAACCCCAATAAGAATATCCATTCCAAGAAGAAGAACAGCAACTACGGCGGGTACACCACCGGCGCGTACATGGCCCAGAAGGTGGCCGAGAAGGTGAACCAGCAGGAGAAGGTGAAGCTGCCCACCTGGCTGAATGTGACGCTGATCGCGGAGTTTGCCGTGGTGCTGGTGATCCTGATCCTGCGCCTGACGGCCTTCAAGGACAGCGCGGTGATGACCCACCTGTCCTCCCTGACGCTGGGCATCACCTGCGGCACGCTGTTCTATATCCGCAAGTACAAGCACACGAAGAAAACCAGCGCCATGTACAGCATCATCACCATTCTGCTGGTGGTCATGTGCCTGCTGTACACCACCTTCGGCATTCTGGGCCTGCTGGGCTTTTTGGGCTGAGCGCCCCGCGCCGTAAGGCGCAGACTTCCCGGAGGGAGAAAGGAGCCGAGCTATGGCTGAGCTGACACCCATGATGCGGCAGTATATGGAGGAGAAGGAGAAGCACCCCAACTCCCTGCTGTTTTTCCGGCTGGGTGATTTTTACGAGATGTTCGGGCCGGATGCCCGGACGGCGTCGAGGGAGCTGGACCTGGCCCTGACCACCAGGGACAAGGACAAGAGCAAGTCCGACGAGGAGCGCATCCCCATGTGCGGCGTGCCGTATCACTCCGCCGAGGGGTATATCGCGCGGCTGATCGCCAAGGGGTACAAGGTGTCCATCTGCGAGCAGATGGAGGACCCGGCTCTGGCCAAGGGGCTGGTGAAGCGGGAGATCATCCGTACCGTCACCCCCGGCACGGTGCTGGACGAGGCATGCCTGGACGCGGGACGCAGCAACTATCTGTGCGGCGTGTATCTGACAGACACGGCGGCGGGACTGTGCGCGGCGGACATCTCCACCGGGCAGGCCCAGGTGACGGCGTTCACCGGGGCGCAGCGGTTGACGGGGCTGATCAACGAGCTGGGGCGCTTCGCCCCGGCGGAGGCGGTGATGAACGCCGCGGCCTATGACGACCCGGCACTGACCGCCGCGCTGGAGGAGCGCTTTTCCTGCCGGCGGGAGAGGCTGGCGGAGGGACGGTTCGACGTGTCGGACGCGGAGAAGAAGGTGCGGCTGCAATTCGGCGAGGCGGCGCTGCGGGACCTGCCCAGGAATGAGAGCGCACCGCTGCTGGCTCTGGGCGGACTGCTGACGTATCTCTACGAGACGCAGAAGACCGACGTGAAGCAGCTGGATAAGCTGGAGTGGTACCGGACGGGGCAGTTCATGGAGCTGGACCTGACGGCCCGGCGCAATCTGGAGCTGACGGAGACACTGCGGGGCAAGGAGAAGAAGGGCAGCCTGCTGTGGGTGCTGGATAAGACCAAGACGCCCATGGGCGCGCGGAACCTGCGGATGTGGCTGCAGCAGCCGCTGGTGAACGTGGCGGCCATCGACCGGCGGCTGAATGCCGTGGCGGCGCTGACGGACAACACCGTGGGCCGCCAGGAGCTGCGGCTGGCCCTGACCGGCATGGGCGACATGGAACGGCTGATGAGCCGGATCGTCTACGGCACCGCCGGAGCCAGGGACCTGGTGAACCTGCGGGCGGCGCTGGAGCACCTGCCGGAGATCAAGCGGTGCCTGACGCCGTTCCGGACAGGGGCGCTGGGAAAGCTGGACGAGCAGCTGGAGACGCTGGAGGACATCAGCGGGCGCATTGCCGCCGTGCTGGTAGACGAGCCGCCGTTCTCCGTCCGGGAGGGCGGCATGATCCGCGAGGGCTATGACGATGAGGTGGACCGGCTGCGGGGGATACTCTCCGGCGGCAAGGGGTTCATCGCGCAGCTGGAGGCCCGGGAGAAGGAGAAGACCGGCATCCGTACCCTGAAGGTGGGGTACAACAAGGTGTTCGGGTACTATATCGAGGTGAGCAACTCCTTTAAGGACCAGGTGCCGGCAGACTACATACGCAAGCAGACGCTGGTGAACGGCGAGCGCTATATCACCCAGGAGCTGAAGGATCTGGAGCACGAGGTGCTCACCGCCCATGACCGGGACGCGGCACTGGAATACGACCTGTTCGCCGCGCTGCGGACAGAGGCGGCGGGACAGGTGACGCGGGTGCAGCTGGCGGCATCGCTGATCGCGCAGCTGGACACGCTGTGCGCCTTTGCCGAGGTGGCGGCCCAGAACCACTACTGCCGGCCGGAGGTGGACGAGTCCGGGGTCATCGAGATCACGGCGGGACGCCATCCGGTGGTGGAAAAGGTGCGGGGCGACGCATTCTTTGTGCCCAACGACACCCATATGGGCGCAAAGGAGGACCGGGTGGCCATCATCACCGGTCCCAACATGGCCGGTAAGTCCACCTATATGCGTCAGGTGGCGCTGATCGTGCTGATGGCCCAGGTGGGGTGCTTTGTCCCCGCCCAGCGGGCGCACATCGGCGTGGTGGACCGCATTTTCACTCGCATCGGCGCCAGCGACGACCTGGCGGCGGGACAGTCCACCTTCATGGTGGAGATGACCGAGGTGTCGGAGCTGCTTCGCTGCGCCACGAAGAACAGCCTGCTCATTCTGGATGAGATCGGCCGGGGTACGTCTACATTCGACGGAATGTCCATTGCCCGGGCGGTGCTGGAGCACTGCGCCGGGAAGCTGAAGGCCAAGACGCTGTTCGCTACCCATTATCATGAGCTGACCACGCTGGAGCAGGAGCTGCCCAACGTGCGGAACTACAACGTGGCCGTCCACGCCCGGGGCGAGGATATCGTCTTTCTGCGGAAGATCGTCCCCGGCGGCGCGGACCGGAGCTACGGCATCGAGGTAGCCAAGCTGGCGGGCCTGCCGGACACGGTGCTCAAGCGGGCGCGGGAGATCTTGCGGGAGCTGGAGAGCCAGCCCCGGCAGCCCCACACCCCGGCGGCGCGGGAGGACCAGGTATCCCTGGAGGGCATGGCCGAGGGCGCCGTGGCGGATATCATCCGCCGGACGCAGGTAGACGCGCTGAGCCCCCTGGAGGCGCTGAACCTGCTGTATGAACTGAAGAGCAAGCTGCAATAGAAAAGGAGTGAATACCATGCCGCAGATACAACAACTGCCTGCCCATATCGCCGATCTCATCGCTGCCGGCGAGGTGGTGGAGCGCCCCGCCAGCGTGTGCAAGGAGCTGCTGGAGAACGCTTTGGACGCCGGGGCGTCCGCCGTATCCGTGGAGCTGGAGCACGGCGGCATGACGTATCTGCGGGTGACGGACAACGGCTGCGGCATCGCGCCGGAGCAGCTGCCTACCGCGTTTCTGCGCCACGCCACCAGCAAGCTGCGCCGGGCGGAGGACCTGGCGGCTATCGGGACGCTGGGCTTCCGGGGCGAGGCGCTGGCGGCCATCGCCGCCGTGTCACGGCTGGATATTTTCTCCCGTGCGCGGGGCGCCGACAGCGGCGCGTCCCTGCATCTGGAGGGCGGCGTGCCCGGTGAGGTCACGGCCGCCGGGTGCCCGGAGGGCACCACCGTGTGTGTGCGGGACCTGTTTTACAACACCCCGGCGCGGATGAAATTCATGAAAAAGGACAGTGCCGAGGGCGCGGCGGCTGCCGCTGTGGTGACACAGCTGGCGCTCAGCCATCCGGAGGTGTCCTTCAAGCTGCTGCGGGATGGGCAGGAGGTGCTGCACACCCCCGGCGACGGGCAGCTGCTGTCAGCGATCTACGCTGCCCTGGGCCGGGATTTTGCCAAAAGTCTGCTGGAGGTGGACGGCGGCAGCGGCGATGTGCGGGCCAGCGGCTTTGTGAGCAGTCCCGCCGCGGGACACGGTACCCGGGCGCGGCAGCTGTTCTTTGTCAACGGGCGGCTGGTAAAAAGCCAGCTGCTGACCGCCGCCGTGGAGGAGGCCTACCGCAACCGGCTGCTGAAAGGGAAGTTCCCCGGCTGTGTGCTGCACATCACGCTGCCGGTGAACGAGGTGGACGTGAACGTCCACCCGGCCAAGACGGTGGTGAAATTCGCCGCCGAGAAAGCGGTGTTCGACGCGGTGCACTACACCGTGAAAGACGCGCTGGACGGCGAGGGGCGGCCAAAAGCGGCGGAAAAGCCCTTCTATCAGACCATGACGGCACAGGAATTCCTGAAACGGCCGAACGCGCCAAAGCCTTCGCAGGCGGTGACGCTGCCCGCGGGGAAGGCCATCGGCTCGGCACCCGCAAGACCGGCGGCTACGGAGCCGGTCAGACCCGCGCCCGCTCCCGCCCCGGTCACGCCGGTGATGGCGGTGCACGACGTGGTGTGCCGGCCGGACAAGTCGTTCACGGCACCGGCCGCGCCGGGCGTGGTGTATCACATCACACCGCCGGAGGTCCGCACACCGGCGGAGGAAACGGCGGAACGACCGGAGACGACGCCCTCCCCTGCCCCGGCCGCGGAGCCGGAGCAGCAGGAGATCGCCATGCCGGAGGGCCCCGCCGCGGCGGAGCAGCCCTGGCGCGTGGCGGGCGAGGTGCTGAAGACGTATATCATCTGCGAGGACGCGGAACGGAACGTGTGGCTCATTGACAAGCACGCCGCCCACGAGAGAATGCGGTTCGACGCGCTGAAGGCGCGCACGGAGCCGCCCATGCGGCAGCTGCTGCTGACGCCGGCGGCGGTGACGCTGGCGGCGGAGGAATACACCGCCGTGCTGGAAAATCTGGAGCTGCTGGCGGACTGCGGGTTCTTGTGCGAGGACTTCGGCGACGGCACGGTGCTGGTGCGGGAGGTGCCCGACGATGTGCGGGCCGAGGACGCCGCCGCCACGCTGGAGGAGTTGGCGCAGAAGCTGCGCCTGCACAGCGCGGACCGGGCGGCCCTGCGGGACGAGGTGCTGCACACCGTGGCCTGCAAGAGCGCCATCAAGGCCGGTATGACCAGCGATCCGGCGGAGCTGCGGGCGCTGGCGGCGCAGGTGCAGTCCGGCGCGGTGCGCTACTGCCCCCACGGGCGGCCCGTGGCGGTGAAGCTGAGGGAATACGAGATCGAAAAAATGTTCAAACGGGCGTAAAGCCGCGTCTCTTCCGTTCTGCCATCGCCGGGTCGGCTTGCTGTACACAAAGTACAGCGGCACCGTCCCGTCATCGGCAGAACGAAAAATCCACGACTTTACAGGCCATAACGGCGCTGCGGCGCTTTCCAAAACGGATCGAGGTGAGGACATGGACAACAAGGTCGTCTGCGTGGTGGGGCCCACGGCCTGCGGCAAGACGAAGATGGGTGTGGCGCTGGCCAAGCGCTTCGGCGGCGAGGTGGTGTCCGTGGACTCCATGCAGATATACCGGGGCATGACCATCGGCACCGCCGCCCCCACGGCGGAGGAGATGGAGGGCGTGCCCCACCACATGGTGGCCGTGGCGGACCCGGCGGAGAGCTGGTCCGTGGCCCGGTACGTCCGGGAGGCGGACGCGTGTGTGCAGGACATCCTGCGGCGGGGAAAGCGGCCGGTGCTGGTGGGGGGCACGGGGCTGTATCTGGACGCGCTGGTGCGGGGGCAGGACTTTGCCGCCGGCAGCCAGGGCGGGGAGATACGCCGGGAATTGCAGGAAAAGCTGGCGAAGGATGGCGCGGAGGCGCTGCTGGAGGCGCTGCGGGCCGTGGACCCGGAGAGCGCGGCGCGGCTGCACCTGCGGGACGAAAAGCGGATCGTCCGGGCGCTGGAGGTCTATTACGAGACGGGGGAGACTATCGGGGCGCACGACAGAAAAAGCCGGGAGGCACCGCCCCGGTACGACGCGGCGTACATCGGCCTGGCCTTCCGGGACCGGGAGGATATGAAGGAGCGCATCGACCGGCGGGTGGACGCGATGGTGGCGCAGGGGCTGCTGCGGGAGGTGGAGACACTGCTGCAAAGCGGCCTGCCCCGGAACGCCACGGCCCTGCAGGCCATCGGGTACAAGCAGTTTCTGGCGGTGGCCGAGGGCCGCGCCACCACGGCCGAGGCCATCGAGGAGGTGAAGCTGCGGTCACGGCAGTACGCCAAGCGGCAGCTGACCTGGCTGCGGCGCAACGAGGCCATCCACTGGATATTATGGGAAAAAACGCCGGATTTTTCGGCGGGGTTACAAAATGCGACAGAATTCCTCCTGTCCGCCGGGGTATGCTGATAGCGGCGGGCGGAGGCAGATATTGTGCATATCGTCCGTACAGACATACAAGGAGTGGACGATCATGCAGAAGACAAACAACTTACAGGATATCTTTCTTACCAAGGCCCGGAAGGAGAACGTGCCGGTGACACTGTTCCTGGTGAACGGCTTTCAGCTGCGGGGCGTCATCACGGGGTTCGACTGCTTCGTGGTGGTGCTGGACAGCGAGGGGCGGCAGCAGGTGATCTACAAGCACGCCATCTCCACCATCGCGCCGGCGCGGAATGTCACGCTGTGGGAGGACGCGGAGTAAGAGAACATAGACAAAGAGGGAAGCCCATGAACAACACCCCAGACAATAACACAAACATCCCGGCGGGGAACAACAAGCGCTCGTCGCCGCTTTTGAAGGTGCTGCCTATCGCGGTGCTGGCGGCGGTGCTGGTGTACTTCGCCGCGCAGGTATACAACTACTTTGCCGACCCGATGACCATCACGCTGGTCTATGAGGCACAGGCGGAGGACGTTATCTCCATGGAGGGCTGGCTGGTGCGGACGGAGGAGCCGCTGCCCGGCCAGACCGGCACCGTGTCCCGGGCTGTGCAGGAGGGACAGCGGGTGGCCGCCGGCGAGACGGTGGCCACGGTGTACAGCGACGACAGCGCTTTGCAGACCGTCAGCCGGATCGAGACGCTGGAATTGCAGCTGCAGCAGCTGCAGTTCGCCCTGACGTCCTATCTGGACCCGGATGCGGCGCTGAAACTGGATACGTCCATCACCGGCGACATCCTGGCCCTGCGGCAGACGCTGAGCGCCGGGGACTATGCCGCGGCGGAGAGCGACCTGGCGGCGCTGAAGGCCGCCGTGCTGAAGCGGGACCACGGGAGCTATACGTCACAGGAGGAGATACAGGCGCAGATCAAGTCGGTGGAAAGCGAGATACAGCAGCAGAAAGCCGCGCTGTCCGGCGCGAAGACCGTGACCGCCAAGGTCTCCGGCACCTATTCCGCCGTGTGCGACGGGTACGAGAGCGTACTGACGGAGGCGTTTCTGGAGGACGTGACGCCGGGCAAGCTGAACGGCGTGAAGGCGGCGGCGGAGCAGAGCAACGTGGGCAAGCTGATCTACGGCGACACCTGGTACTATGCGGTGGTGCTGCCGGCGGAGCAGGCGGCGGCGCTGAAGGATATGGGCCGGGTGGATGTGCGTCTGGCCAAGGGCTTTGACCAGAGCATCCGCATGAGCGTGGTGTCCGTGTCCCGGGAGGAGAACGGCCAGGCGGCGGTGGTGCTGTCCAGCACACGGTATCTGGCACAGACCACGCTGCTGCGTCATCAGGCGGCGGACGCGGTGCTGCACACCTATCAGGGACTGCGGGTACCGGCCGACGCGCTGCGGGTCAGCGCGGACGGCACCACCGGCGTGTACTGTGTGGACGGCGAGAACGCCTCCTTCCGGCCGATCGAGCTGGTATATCAGGGGGAGGGCTACGCGCTGGTGAAGCCCGCCGAGGGCGTGCGGGACACACAGACCCTGCGCTCCGGCGATCAGGTCATCGCCACGTCCGGCGAGCTGTATGACGGCAAGGTCATCCGATAAACACGGCGGCACCCGCCTCCAGCGGGCGCACGCGGCTTAGATACGAAAGAGACAAGGAGGCACAAGCGATGTCTATTCGGGAAAATTTGGAAGCGATCCGCGCCGAGATCGACGCGGCGGCACGGGAGACGGGCCGCACCGGGGCGGATATCACGCTGGTGGGCGCCAGCAAGATGAACGATGCCGCCGCCTGCCAGGAGGCCATCGCCGCCGGCATCGACGCCCTGGGCGAGAACCGGGTGCAGGAGATGACCGCAAAGCTGGCGGAGGATGCCTATCGCGGCGCGCCGCTGCATTTCATTGGCCACTTGCAGCGCAACAAGGTGAAGCAGGTGGTGGGCAAGGTGGCCCTGATCCAGTCCATCGGCTCGCCGGAGCTGTTGGCCGAGGTGGACAAGCAGGCGGAAAAGCTGGGCATCGTGCAGGATATCCTGCTGGAGGTGAACATCGGCGGCGAGGCGGCCAAAAGCGGCTTTGCGCCGCAGGAGGTGGAAAACGCGGCGGCACAGGCGAAGGAAATGGGCCATGTGCGGGTGCGGGGACTGATGACCATCCCCCCGGCGGACGCCACACGGGAAGAAAATGTGGTATATTTTCAAAAAGTACAGGCACTATATGTTGACATAAACAGAAAAATGTACGATAATGGATTAGAATATCTTTCTATGGGTATGAGCGGCGATTTTGCCGATGCCATTCGCGCGGGGGCCAACATGGTCCGCGTGGGCACCGCCATTTTCGGCGCAAGAGACTATTCCAAATAATACGCGGGAGGTATTGCACATGGGCCTGATGGACGAGCTGAAGAAGATCATTCATCCCTACGATGATGAGGATTATGATTATGAGGACGATTTTGAGGAGCCGGTAAAGGAGTCCTCCCGTTCCCTGTTTGACGACCGCAAGGACGACCGCCGTGAGGATCGCCGCAGCGAGGACCGCCACAACAAGGTGGTGAACATCCACGCCACCACCCAGCTGAAGGTGGTGCTGGTGAAGCCGGAGCGCTTCGAGAACGCCTCGGAGATCGCGGACCATCTGAAGGAGAAGCGCACGGTGGTGCTGAACCTGGAGTCCACCAACAAGGACGTGGCCCGGCGGCTGATCGATTTCCTGTCCGGCGTAGCCTATGCCGGCGAGGGCAAGATCAAGAAGGTGGCGGCCAATACGTACATCATCACCCCCTACTCCGTGGATATCATGGGCGACCTGATCGATGAGCTGGAGAACAACGGATTGTACTTCTAAAGAAATCATATAACGGAGGGATCGGCAATGTTTACACCCCAGGAAGTTTCCGAAAAAGTATTCCCGAAGGCGTCATTCGGCGGCGGCGGATACAATATGGCGTCTGTGGATGAGTTTCTGGACGCGCTGACGGAGGACTACACCGCCCTGTTCAAGGAGAATGTCACGCTGAAGGCCAAGCTGAAGGTGCTGGCCGAGAAGGTGGAGGAGTACCGTTCCACCGAGGAGGCCATGCGCCAGGCACTGCTGACGGCCCAGAAGATGGCCGCCAAGCTGGTGCAGGAGGCCCAGAGCGAGAAGGAGAAGATCCTGGCCGACGCGCAGGTGGAGGCCCAGGCGGAGATCCACCGGCTGGACGATGAGCGCAGGGCGGCGGAGAAGAAGCTGCAGGCCGCACAGGAGAAGACCGCGGCGTTCATTCGCCGCAGCGAGGAGCTGTGCCAGGCCCAGAGCGCCTTTTTGCAGTCTCTGCCGGAGCTGGACTTTGTGCCGGAGCAGCCGGAGGTCCCTGCTGCCGCGCCCCAGGCCGATGTGGTGTCCGCCATCGAGCAGGATATCCTCAGCAAGTACATCGACGCGCCGGAGGAGAAGGGCGCCGGGAGCGCCGTCACCGACGAGCCCACCATCAAGCTGCCGCCGGTGGACGGCAGCGCCATCCCCAGCGATTTCCGGCTGAGTCTGGACGAGCTGAAGTTCGGTCGGAATTACAGCGGAGACAAGTAAGCACAACAACAAAAGGCGGCCTTGCGCCGCCTTTTTTCCACGGAGGAAGACGGTATGACAAAGCCCATCATCGCGCTGCTGTACGACTTTGACAAGACGCTGTGTACTACGGATATGGAGGACTACGCCTTCATCCCGGCCCTGGGATACACCCCGGCGGAGTTCTGGCACAAGGCCAACACCTTCGGCCGGGAGAACCGGATGGACGGGCTGCTGGCGTATATGTACACCATGATCGTCGAGTGCCGCGCCCAGGGCAAGGACCTGAAGCGGGACTTTCTGGTGGCGTGCGGCCGCAGCATGGAGCTGTTTCCCGGCGTGCGGGAGTGGTTTCAGCGGATCAACGCCTTCGGTGAGCAGCAGGGCGTGACCATTGAGCACTATGTGCTGTCCTCCGGGCTGAAGGAGATCATTGAGGGCAGCGGTATTGCCCACGAGTTCAAGCAGATCTACGCCTGCGAGTTCTACTATGACGAGGCGGGTGCCGCCTGCTGGCCCAAGCTGGACGTCAACTTCACCAACAAGACCCAGTTCGTCTACCGCATCAACAAGGGTGTGCTGGACGTGGCCGATGACAAGACGCTGAACGACTCCATGCCCGACGACAGCAAGCGGGTGCCCTTTACCAACATGATCT
>ERZ772812.1261-NODE-1261-length-18944-cov-4.194293_pt1 | contig 18944 bp, 10 predicted proteins | sample MGYA00511343_ERZ772812 | MGnify/ENA primary metagenome ERZ772812 (study PRJEB29015, sample SAMEA2737706) | human gut metagenome | biome: human gut; feature: human-associated habitat; material: faeces | place: China | collected 2012 ...
CGCTGCAGGTTGAATGTTCGCTTAACCGCTTGCATCCAACCTTTGCTCCGAGGCCACAAATATAGGGTATCGGCTCTCTTTGGAAGCTGTTTGTTGGCTGCCCATGCAAATTCAGGATTTATTTTGAGAAAGATTTGAGGGAGGCTTCAGGAGTTCGTCTGCTCCGTAGCCTGACAAATCAGAATTTTTAAATTATTTTTTTTTGCTAACCGAATGGAGGCAATATTATTTTTCTCTATTCTGGTAACAATTTTCGTGAAGCCTAAATATTCTTTGCCGAAGTGAATCAGAGGAGGAAGAATTTCTGAGGCGATTCCTTGTTGCTGCCATTTTTTTAGAACAGAGTAACCGATTTCGGCAGAATATTCATTAAAATCGTTTTCGGGATATTTTTCGGAAGTTTTTTCGGAAGAGTGCTCAGAAATATTTTTGCTTTTTTTCTCGGGAATTTTCTCTGACAAATTCTCAGAAATTTTAAAATTTTTTTCTTTTGAGTTTAGGGTGTCTGAAGTTATTACATTTTCAAATGGTGAAAAACCGGCAATTCCTAAAAAAGTCTCATTTTCTTTGTTGAAGATTCCATAAATTCCATATCCATAAAATGCATATTGATTTTTTATATAATTTTGAAGAAATTCTTCGGCTTCTGCGTATGTGGTACAGTTTTGTGGAAAGAAGCAGCCGGAAGGGTTGTTTTTATTTTCTTCTTGCAGTTGCAGAAGTTCAGGGAGTTGTCTGGTGGTGAGTTCTCGGATGATGCAGCGGTTTGTGGTGGTTATAGTTAGAGGTTTTTTATAATGTCTGCAATACACTTCATTTAAGAAAAATGGACTGAGTCCATCTGTATCTAAAATCAGCCACGGGGTCCCCATCAGGGATTCTTGTCTGTTATTTTTGTGTGAAAATGCAATGACGGGAAGGCTGTGTTTTTTTGCAAGTTCTATGTTTTTGTCAAGGTCACATAAAATAAGCGAAAAATCTGGGAAATCAGTCAAGACAGGAAACTCTTTAGAAATTATGAAATTTATGGTATAGTTAAAATATTCTGAGGAAAAATTCCGGGCAATATTATTTCCCTGGATTTCGTCCATAATAATAAAAAAGTTAAACATAACAGAATACCTTTCATTTTATTTTTGTATATTCTTGTTTATCATACGAAAGAAAAGAAAGATTGTAAAGGATATCTGTTTTGGAGGTAAACAATGCGAAAGGAAGAGAATACAGAAAAAGATGAGCTGTATGGCAAGCTGCAAGTTCATTTTATAGAGAATGTAGAGGCTGAGGAATCTTCTGAAGAAAAAGAATCGGATTCCGGAAATCTTTCTGATGAGACAGCTAGAAAGTCTGTATCGGCAGAAAAGGAGAATAGAGCAAAGAAGCCAGTACAAAAGGATATAGAGGAGGCATCGGCCAAATCAAAAGGGAAAAAGTCAGAGACCCAATCAGATAGTTCCCAAACTGATAGCGAAGATGATGTAAAAGAACAAAAAGGCAGCCGAAAGCGCAGACATAGCAAGGTAGATAAGCAGGAGGCAGAAGCTGTTGAGGAATCTTTTTATAAGGTAACAGGTGAGGCAGAGGAACATAAGTCTCACCCTGTTAGAAATGCAATATTAGGATTATTAGTCCTGATTCTTGTGGCAAGTGCGGTTGTATCCTACCCAATAGGAAAGGAATATTTTCAGGAAAAATCCGTAGCAGGCAAGGATATTGAAATCACGATTGAAAAGGGAAGTACTTCAAGAGATGTAAGTGCGATTCTTAAGAAAAAAGGTATCATTCGATACGAGGCAGCATTTTTATTGAAGCTATATTTCTCTGATTATAAAGGAAAGCTTCGCTATGGAACATTTGATTTAAATAATGGAATGAGTTTGGGTAAAGTTATCAAAGAACTGGCAACGCAGGATGGTCAAAAAGAGAATAAATTCACCATTCCAGAAGGATACACGATTGAGATGACGGCAAGCAAACTCGAAAAAGAAGGAATTATGTCCGCCCAGGAATTCCTTACTGCAGTAACGAATGCAGCTGTGACATCAAAGTATAAAGATGTCCTTCCGAAAAAGAAAAAAGTATTTTATCAGTTACAGGGATATATTTATCCGGATACCTATTACTTAGCGAAAGATATTACCGGTGATCAGCTTGTGGCAAAGATACTCGATGAATTTGATAAAAAGTTCGATGCGACAAGACAGGAAAAAGCGAAAAAGCTTGGTATGACAGTGGAAGAAGTTCTGATTCGTGCATCTCTTTTACAGAAAGAAACAGAACTTCCGGAGGAATATCCAATTATCGCAGGCGTTATTCAGAATCGTCTTGATCAAAAGATGAAGTTACAGTTCGATTCCACTGCTGTATATGCTATTACAAAAGGCCAGTATGGAATCGCACGAGTAATGTATAAAGACTTAAAAGTGGATTCTCCATATAACACATATAAGCATAAAGGCCTGCCAGTTGGACCAATATGTAGCCCAAGCTTAGAAGCGATTGATGGAGTGTTGAATCCACAGAAAAATGATTATCTGTATTTCCAGATGGATACAGTGAAGAATGATGGCTCCAATATTTTCAGTAAAACTTATGAGGAGCATAAGGCGGCTTCTGCGACTACAGAAGCGGCAACAGAAACCACAACAACGGCTGTGAAACAAAAAACAAAGAAGAAATAAAGCCCTGATTTGTTGAGACAAAACGGACGCCCGAAAAGAGAGCCTATCCCCTATATTTGTGACTTTAGTCGCGGCGGTTTGAATGTTCGCTTAAGCGCTCGCATCCAAACCTTGCTCCGAGGCCACAAATATAGGGGATAGGCTCTCTTTTCGGGCTGACTGTGGTCGCTGAAGTAAAATCAGGATTCATATTGGGGGATTTGAGGATTCTCCGGAAAGTTGCGATTTTTTTGTAATCGTTTGTTGCTTTCTGTAGTTAAAAAGAGAGGATTGCAAGAATATTCTGCATAAAAAGTAAGAAAATAGAAATAATATTCAAAGTTAAAGTGTGATAGTATAGCTATCGAATTGAGTGATATTTATAGGACTAGAGAAGTTGAGACTTAAAAGGAGAACATAATGAAGTGCTTAGATTGTGGAAATGAAATGCAACAAGGAATAGTTGAAGGATATGGACAGGGCGGACATTCCTGTTATGAATTTACATCTGATGAAGAAAAAAAGAAGAAGGGGTTGAAAGGGTTTTTTACTAAAGAAATTATTAGTATCTCTACAGACAATATGGAGCATTGTGCATGGTATTGTTCAAAGTGTAAAAAAGTTTTAATGTGGATGGATACGGATGAGTAAAGATGATTTACAAAAGAATTTCAAGAAATCTGATTTGGGAAAGAGTTCAATTCAGAGTGTGAAAGCTTTTACGTTTATAGAATTAATATAATTGCAGATTTAAGAAAAACAGAGTCCCCGAACCCTAGCATATGCAAAAATGCGCCTTAGAGCAAACTCTTAATGCGGGTGAGCATTAAGAGTGCAGTGATATGAAGCATTTTTGCATATGCTAGGGTTCGGGGACTCGTCTGTTTATCTCAATCCTACAACTTAGAATTTCTTCTTCTCATATTCTTTCAGAGCATTCAGAGCTTTTTTCGACAACGGATACAACATAATGATGTTAAAGATCGTCATCAACCCAATTCCGACATCTCCCAAATCCCATACAATTGTATACGCAGCAAGTCCTCCAACAAAAAGCATTGCTAAAGCAAGAACTTTGTAAGCTGTTTGAGAGAACCAGTTATCTCCAAAGAGGTAAGCTACGTTGGAGCGTGCATAAAACAAGATTCCGATAAATGTAGAAAAACTGAATAACCATAACGTTATGGCAATGAATATTACTCCGAATGAGCCGAGATGATATTCCATTGCTTTTTGTAATAAATCCATTCCAACGAGTCCTTCAGTGAGCTTTGTTGGAGTAAGGAGCATGATCATAGCAGTACAACTGCAGATCATAAGCGTGTCAATAAAAACGCCTAACGCCTGTGTTAATCCGACTTTAACAGGATTATCTGCAACAGCGGCTGCGGCTGCGCAAGGGGCAGAACCAGAACCGGCTTCGTTTGAAAAAAGGCCTCGTTTGATTCCATTCATAAGGACGGCACCGAATCCCCCGGCGGCTACCTGACGGAAACCAAAAGCTTCAGAAAAGATTCGTTCAAATACACCAGGGAGCTGTGTGATATTTGTGATGATAATAAACAATGTAATCAGTAAATAAAATCCAGCCATGATGGGAACGATAATATCCAAAACTTTTACAGTTGCATTTTTTCGAAGTACGATAATTGCGGCAAGTATTACAAGAATAACTGTAGTGTAAATCGGTGGAATGTGAAAAGCATTTTTAAAAGCAGATGCTACGGAATTACTTACTACCTGACTGATGCCGCACCAGCATATAAGGCCGGAAATGGCAAAGAGTACGGAAAGAAGTACATAACGTTTTTTCTTGCCGGATTTTTCTTCAAAATATCGATGAATGTAGTAAGCAGGTCCTCCTCGATATCCTCCATATAGAGGGTCTTTTTCTTTATAAATCTGTGATAAAGTTGCTTCGATAAAAGCGGTGGAAGAACCGATAAGGGCAGTAACCCACATCCAGAAAACAGCACCAGCTCCGCCAGCGGAAATTGCGGCAACTACACCGACCAGATTGCCCATTCCAACACGAGTTGCTGTGGAAACAATCAAAGTCTGGATGACGGAAAGTGCGCTTTGTTCTTCGTCTTTTTTTTCGAAAAGTGCGCCAACCATATCTTTGAAGAGACGTATTGGCAGAAACTTTGTACGGATTGTGAAATACACTCCGGTAGGAATTAGTAAAATGACTAAAAGTGAAAGGGGGAGTGTTCCGCCGCCGGGTAAGGGTGCGGTGAGTAAATCTCCCCATAAAAAATTGTATACTGTTTCGATTAATTTGACCATATTAATTTGTATCCTCCTGAAGGTAGTATATAATTTCTTTTTAATTTTGTAAATAAATAGTTGACTCTAGAAGAAAAATGGTATAAAATGGAAAAACAAACACATAAATGGTATAAAATAACTCAAATAGAAATTTAATACTTTTAAAAGTTCAAGAGAAAATAATGAAAGTTATTTAAAAAATTATTTTTGAGTCAAGTTAAATCTGTCAGTTGGAATGGTTTATAGATTAAACACATGTTAATAACTCCATTGCAGGGATTTTCATAATTATAGTATTTGGGTTACAGGGTCTGTAAAATAGTAAACTTAATAAAAATTCTGCAATTAGCAGGAGCCAGGGGGAGTATATGAGGGTAATTACAATGATTGTTATAGTTAGTATTTTACTGGTTATTTCTATAATTGATTTTAAAATCAAGATAATTCCGAATCAGTTAAATGTACTTTTGTTTATTTCAGGAATCTGGAGTGGTTTTGTTTTCCAGGAAGTTACATTCTTAAGTCGCTTTTTGGGAGTGTTTTCGGTTAGTATTCCGATGTTCATACTTGCAATTTTATGTTCAGGCGGACTGGGTGGAGGAGATGTTAAGCTAATGGCGGCAAGTGGAGTGTTACTAGGGATAAAGTGGAATATATTTGCTGCTTGTGCGGGATTACTTTTAGGAGGATTATATGGATTTTTTCTACTGATTACAAAGCGTGCGAAGCGAAAGGATTGCTTTGCGCTGGGACCTTTTTTGTGTATAGGGATTGCCGTTGTGTTTTTTAGATATATTTTTATGAAAGTGTGAGGGAGATAATATGGAATTACCGTGGATTCCCACTTAATTTTCTTTTCATCACTTCTGAGTAAAAAGTCGTTTTTCGTGAATTGTCTCATTGACATTTTGTCAAATAATATGCCTGTTTTCCTATAGAGTTGTGTTGGCTTCATTCAGTTGACGTAGCCGCCCGTTACGCTGCCTTCATTCAGGCAAAATCTCCCGCAAATTGTGACACACATCTTGCAGAAAGCATTTTTCAAACACATTCTAGTCGATTAAATTATGTAAAATTACGAAATTGTTATTTTTAAAAGATGGAGATAAATGGTGAAAACAAAGAGGAATCTCATAAAATAATTAAAAAAATGAAGAAAAAATATTAGAATTTTAATCCTGAATAATCCTAAAATTACAACAAAAAATTATTGAGAAAAAATCTAAAATAAGCCATATGTATATTGTATACAAAACTGTTGGTTTTATAGCAATTTTAACCTAAAATTGTTCTCGGAAAAATACGTTGTCAAGGGGAAAAATTGGCATAAAAAGGCTGTTTCGGGCAAGATTTTGTATTTTAGAAGGAACAGTTCCGAATAAGCTTTACATTACCTCAAAAAAATGATAATATTATGTCGAATTTAAAATAAACCACAACTTTTGACAAGGAGGAATAATCAATGCCTAGAGCAAAACAGTCTATGGATGGAAATACCGCAGCAGCTCACGTAGCATATGCGTATACAGATGTTGCAGCTATCTATCCTATTACACCATCTAGTCCAATGGCTGATTCCGTTGACCAGTGGGCAGCAGCAGGACAGGAAAATATTTTTGGTAACCAGGTAGTTGTTAGTGAGATGCAGTCTGAGGCAGGTGCAGCAGGTACTGTTCACGGTTCTCTTGCAGCTGGTGCTATCACAACAACATTTACAGCATCCCAGGGTCTTCTTCTTATGATCCCTAACATGTATAAGATCGCAGCTGAGCAGCTTCCATGTGTATTTGATGTATCTGCACGTACAGTTGCTACACAGTCTCTGAACATTTTCGGTGACCACAGTGACGTATATGCATGTCGTCAGACAGGATTTGCTATGCTGGCAGAAACTAACCCACAGGAAGTTATGGACTTAAGCCCTGTAGCACATCTTGCTGCAATCGAAGGTAAAGTTCCATTCATCAACTTCTTCGATGGTTTCCGTACATCTCATGAGATTCAGAAGATCGAAAAATGGGATTATGCAGACTTAAAAGAAATGTGCAACATGGATGCAGTTAAAGCTTTCCGTGAGCATGCTCTTAACCCAGAACACCCAGCTATGCGTGGTTCTCACGAAAACGGTGATGTTTTCTTCCAGCACAGAGAAGCTTGTAACTCTGTTTACGAAGCTTTACCAGCTGTTGTTAAGAAATACATGGGCAAAATCAACGAAAAACTGGGAACTAACTACGATTTATTCAACTACTATGGTGCAGAAGATGCAGACCGCGTAATCATCGCTATGGGATCTATCTGTGACGTAGCAGAAGAAGTAATTGATTACTTAACAGCAAAAGGTGAAAAGGTTGGTTTAATCAAAGTTCGTTTATATCGTCCTTGGGTATCTTCTGCATTATTAGATGTTATTCCTAAGACAGCTAAGAAGATCGCTGTTCTTGACCGTACAAAAGAGCCTGGAGCATTAGGAGATCCTTTATATCTTGATGTTGCTACAACTCTTAGAGAAGCAGGTCTTAACGATATCGTTCTTACAGCTGGACGTTACGGATTAGGTTCTAAAGATACTCCTCCTTCATCTGTATTTGCTATTTATAAAGAACTTGAAAAAGATGCTCCAAAGAGCCGTTTCACAATTGGTATCGTGGATGATGTTACAAACTTATCTTTACCAGAAGTTAAACCAGCTCCTATCACATCTGCTCCTGGTACAGTAGAGTGTAAGTTCTGGGGTCTTGGTGGAGACGGTACTGTAGGTGCTAACAAGAACTCTACAAAGATTATCGGTGACCACACAGATAAATACATTCAGGCATACTTCCAGTATGACTCCAAGAAGACAGGTGGTATTACAATTTCTCACCTTCGTTTTGGTGACAATCCAATCAGAAGCCCATACTACATTAATCAGGCTGACTTCGTAGCATGTCACAACCCATCTTATGTAGTTAAAGGTTACAAGATGGTTCAGGATGTTAAACCAGGCGGAATCTTCATGATCAACTGCCAGTGGTCTGATGAAGAATTAGATCATCATATGCCTGCAGCAGCTAAGAAGTATATTGCTGACAACAACATTCAGTTATACACAATCAACGCGATTGATAAGGCTATCGAGATTGGTATGGGTAAACGTACTAACACAATCTTACAGTCCGCATTCTTCAAATTAGCGAACATCATGCCTATCGACGAAGCAGTAGAATTCATGAAAGCAGCAGCTAAGAAGTCCTACAGCAAGAAGGGTGACGCTGTTGTAGAGATGAACTACAAAGCTATCGACGCTGGTGTAGATGCTGTTCATAAAGTAGAGATTCCAGCTTCCTGGTCTAACCCAGCTGCTGATGCTCCTGCTAAAGAACTTACAGGACGTCCAGAGACAGTTAAGATGGTTAAGGAAATGATGGAACCTATCGGAATCATGGATGGTGACAGCCTGCCAGTATCTACATTCGTAGACAACGCTGACGGACAGTTCGAACTTGGTGCTTCCGCATACGAAAAACGTGGTACTGCTGTATCTGTTCCAGAATGGAATCCAGAAGCTTGTATCCAGTGTAACCAGTGTGCGTTTGTATGTTCCCATGCTACAATTCGTCCTTTCTTAGTAAGCGAAGACGAAATTAAGGCAGCTCCTGACAACATGAAAGTTGCAGATACAAAGCCAAAGGCAAGCGAATACAAATTTACAATGAGCGTATCTCCATTAGACTGTATGGGATGTGGTGAGTGTATCACAGTTTGTCCTGCTGCAGCTAAGGGCGCATTAAAGATGGTTCCACAGGAAAGCCAGGCAGCAGAACAGCCAGTATTCGATTACTTAGTTGCAACTGTTGGAAGAAAACCAGGTGCTCCTGCAGATACTACAGTTAAGGGATCTCAGTTCAACCAGCCATTACTTGAGTTCTCCGGATCTTGTGCAGGATGTGCAGAGACATCTTACGCTCGTCTGATTACTCAGTTATTCGGAGAGCATATGTACATCTCCAACGCAACAGGATGTTCATCCATCTGGGGTGGTCCTGCAGCAACAGCTCCATATACAGTAAACAAAGATTCCAAACAGGGACCAGCTTGGGCAAACTCCTTATTCGAGGATAACGCAGAGCACGGCTTTGGTATGTATCTTGGACAGAAGACTTTACGTGACCAGGCTATCGCTAAATTAGAGAAGATGGCAGCATCCGATAAAGCATCCGATGAATTTAAAGCAGCATTTGCTAAGTTCATGGAAACAAAAGACAATACAAAAGAAAATACACCTGATGCTCAGGCATTAATCGCTGAGGTAGAAAAAGCAGCAGCGGCTGGATGCCCAGATGCAGCAGAAGTATTAGAGAAGAAACAGTATCTCGCTAAGAAGTCCGTATGGATCTTCGGTGGTGACGGATGGGCATATGATATCGGTTTCGGTGGATTAGACCATGTATTAGCTTCCGGTGAGAACGTAAACGTTATGGTATTCGATACTGAGATGTACTCTAACACAGGTGGACAGGCTTCTAAAGCTTCTAACATCGGTGAGGTATGTCAGTTCGCAGCAGCTGGTAAAGAAATCAGCAAGAAGAGCCTTGCAGAGATCGCTATGAGCTACGGATACGTATACGTTGCACAGATTGCTCTTGGTGCTAACCCTAACCAGGCAGTTAAATGTCTTGCAGAAGCAGAAGCTTACAACGGACCATCCCTGATCATCGGATACGCTCCATGTGAACTTCACGGTATTGCTAAGGGTGGTATGAACCACTGTCAGGATGAGATGAAGAAAGCCGTTAAGGCTGGTTACTGGAACCTCTTCTCCTTCGACCCAGCTAAGAAAGCTGAAGGAAAGAATCCATTCACATTAACATCTAAAGAAGGCGATGGATCATATCAGGAATTCTTAAATAACGAATCCCGTTACACTCGTCTGATTAAGCCATTCCCAGAAAGAGCTGAAAGACTCTTCAACGAATCTGAGAAGGTTGCTAAGGCTCGTTACGAGCACCTGCAGAGACTCGTTGAGCTTTATAAATAATAAAGCCTGAACTGGTCAGTCAGATTAGTTACAAAAGATAAAACTTTATAAAATACAAAAGAGAAGCCGTGTGCTAGCTATGCTGGTGCATGGCTTCTTCTTGTGTGTTGAAAAAAAGAAGGGAATTGTATTATAATAAATCATAACAAATTAATGACTGATAGATGTACTGACAATGGTTTTGAAGAGGGACAGGAATGCTATATAAAGAAGATTTTGGAGAAGGAAAAAATATAGAATTTAAAAGAGAGATACCGAAAAGACATGAGAAGTTATTAAAAGATGTTATTGCTTTTTCCAATTCTACGGGGGGTAAAATTTTTATTGGAATTGAGGATAAGACGAATGAAGTTATTGGGATTGGAGAGAAGAATCCATTTAGATTAGCAGATGATATTTCAAATATGATATTTGACAGCTGCACTCCAATAATTGATCCGGAAATTACAATACAGACATTAGAAGGAAGAACAGTTGTTGTTGTAGAAGTTTTTCCAGGACGTATGCGTCCTTATTATCTCAAGTCATTTGGGAAGGAACAAGGTTCTTATATAAGAATAAATGGTACAAGTCGTCCTGCTGATGATAGAAAGTTAAAGGAACTAGAATTAGAAGGTCAAAAGATTTCTTATGATACTTTACCGGAAATAGACATGGAGTACTCGGAACGAGAGGCGAAGATATTATGTAATGCAATGGAAAAAGTGGCATATGATGTGCAGACAACATGTGTAACAAGAGCAATACAGGAAACGTCATTAGATCCCAAGCAAAATACAGAAAAAACTGAAATTATAAATAAAATGACAATCGAGAAACTAGAAGACTTAGGGTTATTGTGCCGAATAGGAAAAGACCTTCAACCCACCCATGCGTTTAGACTAATGACGAAGAATAAAATACGGTATGCCAAAATTCAATGTGCGTTATTTAAAGGAACAGAAAGAGATATTTTTATAGATAAAAGAGAATTTGATGGACCATTATATGTACAGCTGGAAAATGCTTATCAATTTGTATTAAAGCATATCAATCTTGGTGCAAAGATAGAAGGGTTACATAGAAAAGAAGCGTATGAACTCCCGGTTCGAACAATAAGAGAATTGATTACTAATGCAGTTGTTCATAGAAGTTATTTGGATGAGTCTTGTATACAGGTTTGTGTCTATGATGACAGGATAGAAGTAACATCTCCCGGAATGCTTTATGGGGGACTGGATATACAGTCAGCTAAATCAGGTAAATCAAAGTGCAGAAATACAGCGATTGCTGAAGCATTTCGTTATATGGGACTTATAGAAGCGTGGGGAACAGGAATCCCAAGAATGATAAAAGAATGCAGAGAATATGGATTGAGAGAGCCAGTGTTTGAGGAACTGGGAGATGGTATACGAGTAACTATATTCCGGGAAAATGAAGAATTGGAGATGCGAAAACGGGCGGAGAATATACAGAACGCTGAAAATAAATACCAGTATATGAATAATATAAATAGTGAGAACTTAGCATCTGTAGTAAAAGAACAAACAGTGGAATATAGAGAGCAAAATCACTGTTTCAATACAGAAAAATCACTGTTTAATGCGCTGGATTCACAAGGAAATGAAAAAAAATACTGTTTGAATGATGAAAAAACACTGTTTGAAACAACAAGTCAGGATAAAACCCACTGTTTTGAAACGTCTGTATTGACTGCAGAGAATAAATATATGTTATATAAAAAGCTGAAAGAACTACAAGTTAATAAAAGCATAGGTAGCGTCACTGCATTAAATATAAAGGAGATTATCGAAAGCTTTTCAGGAGAAGAAGTCTTTGGGCGAAAAGAAATAAAACAAAAACTGGGATATAAAGACAGTAAGGCGGGATTTCTGATTCAAACAATGCGGGAATTTGAGTTGATTAAAGCTGTGAAAGGAAGGGGCAAGGGAAAGTATTGTTTTGATATTTAAAACTCTATCTTGGCTTTCATAAGAAAATTTAAAGCCGTACTTCTGTGAAGAACGGCTTTAATGTATAATTGAAAATAGTATTGAATAAAATTATATAGAAGGACTATTTTAATTTTTTTGAGCGTATAGATTCTTTTACTGTGGAAATCAATACAAATAAAGTACTAATTACATCATAAGCATCAGATAAATTATCGTATGTATTTTTTGTTTTAAGAAAAAACTTTTTAAAAGTTGATAAAAGTTGAGTTGCTTTTTTGTGGATAATGTTAAATGGAATTTATTTTGTTTCTTATATGTATTATATGTATTTGTAGCAACTTTCTTTTTGTAGTTTTTAGGATTACGTTGCTCTTGGTTTTTGTTTGTGTATTGTTCTTGTATTTCGGATAATTTATTTTTCCCTTTTTGGTGAGAAGATCCATCAGAAATATCTAAAATACTAACTTGTACAGTAGGGTGGTAGGTAGGCGTTGGGAGAGTGTTAATGGTATTAAATGGCATACAAATTAAAGTGGCTATTATAATAAGAGATAAAGTTTTAGAAATTTTGGGTACAATTGAAAGCTGCTTAGCTTTAGCTTTTTTGTTAGATAAAGCTTTAAAAATCTTTGAATCTTTTTCTAAAGATTTTACAGTGCAAGGGACTGTCGTTAGAGTATTATTAATTGCTTTTCTATTTTCTGGCGTGTTAGGGATTAAAATATAATCAGATTCTAGTTTGTTGATAAGTTCCTTGTAGAGTTTTTCATAAAATTTGTTAATAATCATTGTGATTTCTTCTTTCTTTTTTCTATAATAATAAATGCGTATTTTTTTGCGAAATGGCCTCTCCTTTCTGTATCGAATTTCAACATTTTTTGTTGATTATTATTAATATGTATAATTTTTTCTTTTTGTATTGCTCTGATTTGCCATGTGTGTAATTAAAATCTCCTTTCTTACATTAGTATGAGAGATTAGGGAAATTTTCTTTTTGAAAAGATAGTTTACGAAAAAAGAATCCGATTCTTTTTTTGCTTTTTCACTACAAATAGTATGCTAGTTTAGACAATGGAATAAAATTGTAGAATTCAACCAATTACTTACTTAATTTTCTTAAGTTATTTTGTATACAATGTTAATAAAATGCAGGATTTGTATTTGAAAATTACATTTATAATTGTATGAATTGTCTTTAAATCTGAAAATAACGATGAATAAAGAGGTGAAATCACAAACAAAATTGTACTTTTATAAGAACAATATAATCTAAAAAGAAATAAAAACCAAATAAACTAACTACAATATCCCCTAAAACAAGAGTAATAATCAGAAAATAATATATTAAAAAATAAATAATCAAATTATTAGACAACTCACCTTAATGTTTATATTTACAACCTATTTAAAATGTTGTAATATGATAACAACAAAAAGAAATGCAGGAAGTCATTACAACTACTTCTGAAAATGAATTTGTTACTTTTTAAATATGTAATTATTCAGAGATTTATAGATTTTTATTCAGACTATAGATACTCATTCAGGATTATGAAATCATAAGATTACAAGAACATGAGAACATGAGAATCATAAGGTTTGATTAAGAGTTCCTGATAATTACTAATTACAAAAATATAATTTACAACTGATGAATATTTACTATTTCATAGTGATGCAAGAAAGGGTGAGACCATGTATCAGGACAATATGCGACAGGGTCTATATGATCCAAGTCTGGAGCATGATAACTGTGGTATTGGTGCTGTAGTAAACATCAAGGGTCTTAAGAGCCATGAGACAGTATCGAATGCCTTGAAAATTGTTGAAAATCTTGAACATAGAGCCGGCAAGGACGCCGAGGGTAAAACGGGTGACGGAGTAGGTATCTTAGTGCAGATATCCCATAAGTTCTTCGAAAAAACCTGTAGTACTCTCGGCTTTTCTATTGGCAAGGAACGTGACTACGGTATTGGTATGTTCTTTATGCCACAGGATGAGTTACAGAGAAACCGTGCTAAGAAGATGTTTGAGATTATCGTTGAAAAAGAAGGCTTAAATTTCTTAGGCTGGAGAGAGGTTCCGGTTCAGCCGGGCATCCTCGGAAAGAAAGCAGCGGACTGTATGCCATGCATTATGCAGGGATTTGTAAAGAGACCGTTTGATGTTCCACGAGGACTTGACTTCGATAGAAGACTTTATATTGTAAGACGAGTATTTGAGCAGTCTAACGATTCTGCTTATGTTGTTTCTTTAAGCAGCAGAACAATCGTATATAAAGGTATGTTCTTAGTTGGACAGTTAAGATTATTCTATAATGACCTTCAGGATAAGGATTATGAATCTGCAATCGCATTAGTTCATTCCCGTTTCTCCACAAACACAGTTCCAAGCTGGGAGAAAGCACATCCTTATCGTTACATCGTTCATAATGGTGAGATTAATACTATTCGTGGTAATGCCGATAAGATGTTAGCCCGTGAGGAAAACATGGAATCTGATTATCTGAAGGATGAGATGATTAAGCTGACACCAGTTGTAGATCCAAACGGTTCTGACTCTGCAAGATTAGATAATACATTAGAATTCCTCTTAATGAGTGGAATGCCACTTCCTCTGGCAATGATGATCACGATTCCAGAACCTTGGGAAAATAACGAGGGCATGAGCAGAGAGAAGAGAGACTTCTATCAGTACTACGCAACAATGATGGAGCCTTGGGATGGTCCTGCATCTATCCTCTTTACAGATGGAGATATCATGGGAGCCGTACTTGACCGTAATGGTCTTAGACCTTCCCGTTACTATATTACAGATGATGACCAGTTAATTCTTTCTTCTGAGGTTGGTGTGTTAGACTTTGACACAACACATATCGTAAAGAAAGAGAGACTTCACCCAGGTAAAATGCTTCTCGTAGATACTGTAAAAGGTGAGCTGATTGACGATGAAATCTTAAAAGATTCTTATGTAAAGAATCAGCCTTACGGTGAATGGTTATCCGATAACCTTGTATTCTTAAAAGACTTAAAGATTCCGAATGTTGCAGTAGAAGAATACAGCTATGAAGAGAGCAACCGCCTGATGAAAGCATTTGGTTACTCTTATGAAGAAGTGAAAGATTCTGTATTACCGATGGCATTAAACGGAAGTGAAGCAATCGGAGCGATGGGGGTTGATACTCCATTAGCAGTACTTTCTAAGAGACATCATCCATTATTTGATTACTTTAAACAGCTTTTTGCACAGGTAACAAACCCTCCTATTGATGCGATTCGTGAGGAAATCGTTACATCTACTTCCATCTATGTTGGCGGAGAGGGGAATGTGTTGGAAGAAAAGGCAGAAAACTGCCATGTATTAAAGATTCACAACCCTATTTTAACAAATACAGACTTATTAAAGATTCGTTATGCAAAAGTAAAGAATATCAATGTAAAAGATGTGCCGATTACTTATTACAAAGGAACACCGCTTGATAAGGCTATCAATCATTTATATGTTGCTGTTGACCAGGCGCATAAAAATGGTGCAAATGTTGTTATTTTGACAGATAGAGGTGTTGATGAGAACCATGTGGCAATTCCATCTCTGTTAGCAGTATCTGCTGTACATCATCATCTCATTGAGACAAAGAAGAGTACTTCTGTAAGTATTATCTTAGAGAGTGGTGAACCAAGAGAAGTACATCATTTCGCCACACTGTTAGGTTACGGCGCATGTGCTATCAACCCATATCTGGCGCAGTTCAGTATTAAGAAGCTGATTCAGGATGGTTTATTAAAGAAAGATTACTATGCAGCAGTAAATGATTACAATAACGCAGTACTTCACGGTATCGTAAAGATCGCATCTAAGATGGGTATTTCCACACTGCAGTCCTATCAGGGTTCTCAGATTTTTGAGGCAGTTGGTATCAGCAAGAAAGTCATTGATGAGTACTTTACAAACACAGTAAGCCGTGTAGAAGGTATCACAATTGAAGATATCGCAGAAGATGTAGATTACCATCACTCCAAAGCATTTGATATGTTAGGACTGAAAAATGATCTTAGTCTTGACAGTGAAGGTGATCACAAATATAGAAGTGGTAAAGAAGAACATCTTTACAATCCACTGACCATCCATACATTACAGACAGCAGCATGGACAAATAATTATGAACTGTTTAAACAGTATACTTCCATGATTAATAAAGAAACTTCTCCAGTAAGTCTTCGTGGATTAATGGATTTCAATTATCCATCCAAAGGAGTTCCTATCGAAGAAGTTGAATCTGTAGATTCTATCGTGAAACGATTTAAGACAGGTGCTATGAGTTATGGTTCTATTTCCAAGGAAGCACATGAGACTCTGGCAATCGCGATGAACATGATTCACGGTAAATCAAACACTGGTGAAGGTGGAGAAGATTTAGAGCGTCTGACAGTTGGTCCAGATGGACTGAATAAATGCTCTGCAATCAAGCAGGTAGCTTCCGGTCGTTTCGGTGTAACAAGCCGTTACCTTGTAAGTGCACAGGAAATTCAGATTAAGATGGCACAGGGAGCAAAACCTGGTGAAGGTGGACATTTACCAGCAGGAAAAGTATATCCTTGGATTGCAAAGACAAGACATTCAACACCTGGTGTAGGACTAATCTCACCACCACCTCATCACGATATTTACAGTATTGAAGATTTGGCACAGTTAATTTATGATTTGAAAAATGCAAACAGAAATGCCCGCATTTCTGTAAAACTGGTATCTGAAGCAGGTGTCGGAACGGTCGCAGCCGGTGTAGCAAAAGCTGGCGCACAAGTAATCCTTATTTCCGGACATGACGGTGGTACAGGTGCAGCACCTCGTAATTCTTCTATCCATAATGCCGGACTTCCGTGGGAGCTTGGACTTGCTGAGACACACCAGACATTAATTAAAAATGACCTTCGTAATAAAGTTATCATCGAGACGGACGGTAAGCTTATGAGCGGCCGCGACGTAGCAATGGCAGCAGCACTTGGAGCAGAAGAATTTGGATTTGCTACTGGTCCGCTGATCACAATGGGCTGCGTTATGATGAGAGTTTGTAACTTAGATACTTGTCCAGTAGGTATCGCAACACAGAATCCGGAACTTAGAAAACGTTTCAAAGGTAAACCGGAATACGTTGTAAACTACATGAAGTTCGTTGCACAGGAAATGCGTGAATACATGGCAAAACTTGGTGTCCGCACTGTAGATGAACTGGTAGGACGTACAGACCTTCTGAAAGAACTTCCAGAAGCAAAAGAGTACCACTTAGATTTATCTGCTATTTTAAATAATCCATATGTAGATAAGAAGCATCCAATCTGCTACAACAAGAAGAATGAATACAACTTTGAATTAGAAAAGACATTAGATGAAAAAGTTCTTCTTACTAAGTTGAAGACAGCGCTTGATAAAAAGCAGAAGAGAAGCATTTCTATCGATGTTGGAAATACAGACCGTTCCTTTGGTACAATCTTTGGTTCTGAAATTACAAAGAAATATTACAACACACTGGAAGATGATACATTTACTGTACAGTGTACAGGCGCCGGCGGACAGAGCTTTGGAGCATTTATTCCAAATGGTCTTACATTAGAGCTTGTTGGTGACAGTAATGATTACTTCGGAAAAGGATTATCCGGTGGTAAATTAATCGTTTACCCTCCAAAAGGAATCCGCTTCAAAGCCGAGGAAAATATTATCGTTGGTAACGTAGCACTTTACGGTGCAACAAGCGGTCAGGCTTATATTAATGGTGTGGCTGGTGAACGTTTCTGTGTTCGTAACTCCGGTGCAACAGCCGTTGTAGAAGGTGTCGGCGATCACGGATGCGAGTACATGACTGGTGGTAAAGTCTTAATTATCGGTAAGACTGGAAAGAACTTCGCAGCCGGAATGAGCGGCGGTGTTGCCTACGTTCTTGATGAGGATAACGACTTATACTTAAGCCTCAACAAGGAAATGGTTTCTTCCGAACCAGTTGTTTCTAAATATGATGTTATGGAAATTAAGGATATGATTACCGCCCATGTGGCATATACAAACTCTGAAAAAGGTAAAGAAATTTTAAATGATTTTAGCAAATATTTACCGAAGTTTAAGAAAATCATTCCACACGATTACAAGAAAATGCTCAAGAAGATTTCCGAAATGGAAGGAAAAGGTCTTAGCGCAGAGCAGGCACAGATTGAGGCATTTTATGCCAGCACAAGAGGCTAAGGAGGACGCAGATAATGGGAAAACCAACAGGATTTATGGAATATGACAGATGCGAAGCAGCGTCTGTAGAGCCAAAGGAGCGTATTAAGAACTTTAACGAGTTCCATGTGTTCCTTTCAAAAGAAAATCAACAGAAACAGGCTGCCCGTTGTATGGACTGCGGAGTTCCTTTCTGCCAGTCGGGAATGACAATAGCAGGCATGACATCAGGCTGTCCTCTGCACAACCTGGTTCCGGAGTGGAATGACCTTGTATATACCGGCAACTGGGAGCAGGCATATAATCGTCTGCACAAGACCAATAATTTCCCTGAGTTTACATCAAGAGTCTGCCCGGCACTGTGCGAGAAGGCATGTACATGTGGACACTGGGGTAGTCCGGTGTCAGTCAGGGACAATGAGCATGGTGTAATAGAGACTGCATATGCAAACGGATATGCAGCTCCAAAGCCACCAAAGGTCAGAACCGGCAAGAAGGTGGCAATCATTGGATCGGGTCCTTCAGGACTTGCGGCAGCAGACCAGCTTAACCAGAGAGGCCATGAGGTTACAGTATATGAGAGAGAGGACCGCGTCGGTGGCCTGCTCATGTATGGTATTCCAAATATGAAGCTTGATAAGAGCATTATTGACAGAAAAGTTAATATAATGAAGGAAGAGGGCATTCATTTTGTCACAGGCTGTGATGTCGGAAAGGATATAAAGCCGGCAGAGCTTTACAAGAAGTATGACAGGGTAATCCTTTGCTGTGGTGCCAAAAATCCAAGAGACATAAAGGCAGACGGAAGAGATGCAAAGGGTATTTACTTTGCTGTTGATTACCTTACCC
>ERZ772812.1263-NODE-1263-length-18939-cov-2.823290_pt1 | contig 18939 bp, 24 predicted proteins | sample MGYA00511343_ERZ772812 | MGnify/ENA primary metagenome ERZ772812 (study PRJEB29015, sample SAMEA2737706) | human gut metagenome | biome: human gut; feature: human-associated habitat; material: faeces | place: China | collected 2012 ...
GCAAGCTTGTAAAGGGTGACATGATCTTAATGCTGCCGGGCAGCGGCTCGCCCTCGAGCCGCGATACGCATATCGGCTTTTTCTGGGGCGATACCCCGAGCGAGGACAAAATGTGGCACAGCCTGCTGACCTCGTATGCAGACAGCAACGGCAATAGAGGCAACATGATCACGGAAATCACACCGGCTTCGAGCCCCTCTATTTTCATTGTGATCAAGGTGGATAATACGACCACGGCAGCTGTACCGACGGAGACACCGGAGCCGACGCCTGTGCCGACGCCTGTGCCGACGCCTGTGCCGACGGCAGCGCCCACAGCTGCGCCGACCGCCGCACCAACGGCGACTCCTGCGCCTACGCCGGTCACAACCGTTATCGGCAAGGTTACGGCGGATGTTGGTTTGAATCTGCGCCGCGGGGCGGGAACGAGCTACGGCGTGATTTTGACGATCCCGTATAATAAGACGGTGACGGTTTTAGACCGCTCGAATTCGGCATGGTATAAGGTGCAATACGGAAGTAGTACCGGTTACGTTGCTTCGCAGTATTTGAGCGTGAGCACGGTGACCACTACGCCGGATGCAGCGCCTGCGCCGACTCCGAGCACGACGGTTACCGGCAGAATTACGGCAGACGTTGGACTGAACCTGCGCCGCGGAGCGGGAACGAATTACGGTGTGATTTTGACGATTCCGTACAACATGACGGTGACGGTTTTAGACCGCTCTAATTCCGCGTGGTATAAGGTGCAGTACGGCAACCAGACCGGCTATGTGGCTTCGCAATACCTGAAGGTCAGCCAGACAACCGCAGAAACGCCAAGCACGACGCCGAAGCCGAATCCGGGTACAACGGTCACCGGGTGGATCAAGCCGTATGTCGGTTTGAATCTGCGCCGCGGAGCCGGTACGAATTATGGCGTGATTTTGACGATTCCGTACAACAAAACGGTTACGGTTTTGGATCGTTCTAATTCTGGGTGGTATAAAGTGCAGTATGCAGGCCAAACGGGCTATGTGGCGGCAGAATACTTGCGTATATAAATTACGGATGTTGGGCATGGTATTTATGTTTGTGCTATTAGCCTTTTTGATGGTAAAATATGTGTTCAAGCCGTAAAACACAGTAGAATAAATAAGATAAAAGCCGAGTTCAATAACTCGGCTTTTATCGAAAAGGGAAATTGTCTATGAATAAAATATCTTACGACCCAAAAAACTGGGACGAAGTGTGCCGGTTGTTAGGTGCATACATGGATACTTGTTTAACGCCGGAGGAAATAGAAAAGCAAAAGGATGAGGTCGAGTTTCTTTTCTGTTCATTAGAAAACTGTTGGAAGGCTTTGTGCGAACAATATGAGGCGAAGCCTACAGACGAAAAGCGCTGTGAACTGAACACGATCCGAAAGGTAACAAATGAGTTGCGGCGTAGCTGGAATTGTAAAAGCAAAGAAGCAAGAGCAGAAGAAAAAGCAATCGAGCTGGAAGAATGGATTGCTTTCTTCCAAGAATAATGAGAGGATAAGTTCTTTCTATATCCGAGCTTTTATGTCTTTCAGAAGAAGATCTACCCTATTTCGTTTACGACGGGAAATCCAATCGTATTTGAAGAAGACTATGCAGCAGACAAAATGAAGCGCAAAGAATATAAGGCCGCGCAAATAGCGCGGGAGCATAATGATTTCAATCACACGGTATGGGATGCCTACGAAAATGAAAAGAGATTTCACGGTTAGGAGATTTGGAAATGTTTGAAAGTAATTATTTGCTTATTATGGGACTATCCGGAATAGTAGTTTCGCTTCTTATTATTCTTCATGAACCTATTTTTGATGGTATTGACAGGATTGTAGCTCGTATAACCGTAAAGAAGGTACTAAAGAAAATAGATTTATATAATGGCAAAATCGTTTTCAAAGAACAAATAAAGCAGATTTTTCCGTCAAACAAAATATATGGTCTTGGCGTAATTGGAGATTCTTATACAAAAGTCCATATAAAAAGCTTGTTCCCTAAATATGCGGGGATATTTAAGGATGATATATGGATGTCTGTCGAAGGAAATAACTGTGACGAATTTTTTACCTATCCAAACTTCTTTGTTTTTGAAAGAACAATTTATCCGATCTCTTTCACTACAGAAAAACCAATCGTTGACGGCATAGCTTATGCGGAAGATGGGGAGGCACGCAAAGCGTATAGAGAAAAACTTCAAGATGAAGAAGACACCCAACGTATGAAGGCACATGACAATTTTGTCCGTACAGTGCAAGCTGCATACGAAAAAGAAAAGATAATTACAGTTCCGTTGCCGGAATCATTCTTCAAAATGACCACGGAAGAAAAACTGCAATATCTTGCTTCGTTAGATATGAATAAGGGTAATACCAAAATCGAATTAACATTAAATCCCGGTACTTTGCCAGATGATCCGGTTGTAGAAGAATACAAAAAATTAGATAACTGAATTTCACCTCGTGGAAGGCGATAGCTAATTCAAAAGATCAGAAACATCACATTTAAGGACAGCGACAAGGTTAAGCACGGTTTGAAATTGGGCCTTGCTCAAGTCCTTGCTTCCGCGCTCGTATGCACGAATGGAGTTTACGGAGACGTCAGCTGCTGCCGCTAATTCTTCTTGCGTGAGACCGACACGCTTTCTCATCTTTTTTAGCTGACTTCCACTATTTGAGAACAGTGCATCCAGCACCTCATAAGACTTTTGAATATCGGCTTCATGCAAAGTCTCATACAGCCCGATCAACTCTCGATAAGGTACTACGCTTAGAATGTGCTCGAAGCTGCGACCGGAATACCATTGGTAGTGCGTCAGCATCCAGCCAACCCAATAAGCGTTGCTGCGGTCATAACTTTCGATCAGCGCTACATCTGGTGTTTGACCGGTTGTGCGCTCTATGACTTCGAGATAGAGTTCTAAGCCACTCTTTCCGGCGAGATATTTTGGGTTTCCGTCTTCAATCTGCTGTGCGATAGAGGACTGAATGAACAATTTCATGAATGTATCTCCATCTATTCCAAACGCATAGACGGCGTCATGAAGCATATTACCGATGGTACGGGAAGCCTTACTTAGGTATAGAGAATCGTAAGCGTGGGTCATCGTTATTCATCCCCTCTCTGATAATATCGAGAATAAAGATGTCTTCCATTAGTTGTTGAAGGTTTTTCTTCCTATTTGCATAGTCTGATCTTGCGTGCTGATCTCGATGCGCTTGCTTATAATAGTATTCCCGATAGCCCGCAATTTCGTATTCCAAAAACTCAATTTGCTTGAAAGACTTTTCAGACAACAGCACTACTTGTTCCCCAAGTGTTCCGAGCTGCATGGCAACATTCAAGTCTCTCAGCGAAATTGTATTGTTTACGAAATCCTCTGCAAAAGAGAAGTAGGAGTCATCAGCTCTATACCCAATCATCACATCTACATTTTCCGTGTCTGGCATGAAGTGGGACAAGATATATTCTCTGGCGTTGCGGCCAATGGAAGAAGTAATGTCAAATTTTCTATGGGTCAGTAAAATTGCCAGCCAGTTTAAAATATTAAACTCACCTTTGGTGAGGTGCATAACGTTTAAACCGTTTAAGTGCAAAACATATTTGTTGGCATATCCGTCATTCTGAATTTGACATGCCCATTCTTTAGCCAGTTCGATGCTTTCGGTGCAATAGAATCCTTGCCCATAGTCATTATATGACTTGCCGATGCCGAATTTCGGTACTTCTACTATTTGCTGAGAGCCATGATAGAGAATGAGATTTGTATTCATATATATCCTCGTTGGTAATACTGCGGTATTAGTTTCTTTTATTATAGTACCGGGATATTAGTTAGTCAACTTAAATTTTAAAGCCCAGTGGGCGTAGGAGGCAAAATATGTCAATATTAGAAAAAACAGGAACGGTACATTTGAAATCACATGTAAGCAAAATTGGAATCAAATACGAGGATGGAACGGAACAAGCACTTGAAAAAGGTCTGGTTTGCTTTTTTGCTGACGATTGTCAAAGCGAAGATTTAAAAACGATACGGCTATACCCTGCCGATCTAACTTCGGTAGAATATCACCAGATCACACAGGCAATAGCTGAAGCTTTTCATTGCCATACTTTTGATTTTTGAGAGCTTGGTGGGTGTGTTTTATGGAGAGAAATAGTATGACACCGGTCTTGCTGCCTTCTGCTTTTGAAAAGGAGAGGATGAAAGGGTTAATTGTTTCTGATCCCAAGACTGAGCTGCTGAAGGATCAGGAAGCTATCGAAAGGGAGAAAGATGAGAGCAATATTTAGGTATCCTGGCTCCAAGTGGAGGTTGGCAGAATGAGAACCCAATATTATAGGTGAGCGAAAAATTGACACCTCAAAAAATACTCTTGTATAATAAGAAGCAAAACGGTACAATGATAGAGGGAACGCAACAATCAAATTTGCAATATGGAGGAAATATCATGGCAATTCTTGAATATAACGTGGACAGCTTTTTTGATGACATTTTCAATCGCTTTACCAAGAAGATTTCGGAGTTCGTTTATGACGATGAGCTACTTTTCAGTGTCGAAGGCGTTGAAGGCTATGTGTGGGCAACTGACGATCTTGTTTATAGGCTGAAAGAAGCAGTTGCCTTTGCAACGGAAAAAACACATTTTGAAGACCTTGAGCCAATGGACAATATAAACTTCTATCCGGCGTACAATGTTGTAAATAACGCGGTGAGCTTAAAAGCTACATATTGGTATATTGATAATGGAAGTGAAAAGCAGAATTCAATAGAAATTCCTTTGTTTGCCGCGGAAAAAATGAAGTTGATTCTGACTATGGAAGATTACTGCAACAAATTACATGGTAAGACTTGCAGAGATTGTGTCAATGAAGGTAGACGGGAAGAAAATCTTTCGCAATTAGCCTCTATGAAGGAATACAAGCCTTTTTTCGTTGGGGCGAGTAATCTTGAAATGATAGGCTATGTGGGAAGGGAAAAGGAAATTAGAATTCCGAGAACTTTTATTTCTTTAGATGGTGTAGGGTATGAGGTGCGTGAGATAGGAGATCACGCGTTTACAGATTCTACACTGGAAAAAGTAGTGCTGCCGGACACGATCACAAAAATTGGCGCAAGTGCTTTTTCATCTTGCCATAACTTAACCTCAATCGTGTTGCCGCAGGACATCAAAGAAATTGGGGATCATGCTTTTAGTGGGTGCTGGTCTTTAACGGGCGATATGATTTTACCTGATGAATTAAAAATAGGGGAAGGCGTGTTCAATGGCTGCAAAACAATCGAACATGTGGTATTGCCTGCTGATTTGGAAAAAATAGGGGCGGGTATGTTTAACGGTTGCCAAAGACTTCAATCTGTAACACTATCGGAAAATATTAAAGAAATAGGTCCATGGGCTTTCTTTGCATGTGACAGCCTTGAAACTGTTGTTTATAGGGGATCTAAAGAACAGAAAAAAGCAATTCAGATAGGAGTAGGAAACGATCCCTTAGAAAACTGCCTTGCCAAAAACAGTGCCGTGCGAACGGTAGCTGAATTTGCAGAGCAGCATAAACAGCAAAGTAAAGATAGTATGGAGCGAGAGTGATAAGGCATATGGAGAAGCAGAAAGGCATACAAACTACCCTTTTTGATTACTTTAATGATGCCGAATATTTTACGATTCAAGAAGCGAATGAATTGGTTTTAGAACATCAAAAACGGGATGTAAACGCCCCCAGTATTCGAGCAAGAATATATGAAGGCATCAATAAAGGGCTGTTTGAACGTGTTGGAAAAGGCTTATATACAGTGACCCGAAAAGACGATGCCGGGCATGAGAATACCTGCTTACTCATTAACGGAGATGGCCGTGACCTCTCTATTTTTGAAGACAATTCCCTTGATGCTATCATCACAGATCATCCATACCAATTAAATTCAAGTCTCAAAGGCGGCAACCGTAATTTTGCGGACTACGGCCTATTTAAGTATACAGAAAAAGATTTTTTTGAAAAACAACGTGTTTTGAAACATGGATGTTTTCTCGTGGAGTTTTTGCCGGAAGAAAACGGAGAAAATTATCAATATCTCTATCAGGTTAAAGAGTATGCAAGAAAAGCCGGTCTGGATTACTATGCCAAAGTAGCATGGAAAAAAGGCGATTTTGTCGCGAATACAGGAAAAAAGTCAAAAAACACAGAAGACGTTTGTTTTTTTACGAAGGGAAAAGCTCGCAATCTTCGCCCTGATGCTAAAAAGAATAAAGCCAATCCTGAAACTGAACATTATATGTCTGGCGCAGCCGGTATGCTTCCTACCGCTTTTGATGTAGATCCTCTCGCAAAAAAAGATAAGATACATCAGGCGGAAAAGCCGGTGAAATTATTGGAACAAATATTGGAATTTGTGACTCAAGAAGGTGAATTAGTATTAGACCAATTCGCAGGGAGTGGTGTACTTGGAGAAGCTGCGCTAAACACACATAGAGATAGTATACTAATAGAAAAAGACGAGAAGACCTATGAGAATATAAAGCGACGTCTCGATAAAGATAAAACTGCCGCGACATCGATAAGAAAGGTCTTGGACTGTTCTATCCGAGGTGATAGAAGATATTGTGCTTTGTTTGCAAAAGTCACGATTCATGGGAAAGAGAAGAGTATTGAAGAGTGGTATCAAGATGCTAAACGCACCACAGATGGGAAAAAGGCAGGAAAAGATAAAGCGTTTAGCTATATAATTGATCCCTACACGGGAAATGCGCTTCCTGCAAGCGATGCAGAGGATTTATATTGTGGTTTATGGATTGCTTATTTCAATAAGCATCCAGAGGTTGTACAATACGCAGAACAATTTGATGATTTTTCGGATAACTATAAAAACGCAGATGACCGAGAAATAAGCAATGTGGACGTGATTCAAGCTTATATTAAGGGGGACAGAGGAGCCTTGGTAAGCGATGTAAAGACAGGCCATTGGTATAAAAATCTCTTATGCAGTAAGGAAGAGCGCTCTGTCAGGTCGGTTGCGGATTATACGCGGGAGTTCGGAAAACCCTCCGTAAAAAAGAATATGGAGCGGGAGAACTAAAAAGGGGATGAGTATGTGAAAAAAGAACACGCTAATCGCTTTGAACAAATCGAGCAGCGCGAAGTTGCCGCAAAAATCAAAATCGATGCAATTAGAACCGAAAAACGCCGTCTACAAAATAGGGAACGTGAAAAAGAACGCAAAGTACGTACCAAACGTCTGATTGAGATCGGTGCTGTGATGGAGCACGTTCTCGGTCGTCCAATCGAACATGGTGATCTTCCGGCACTGCAAGAAGCCATCGAGCAGCTCGAACATATAAAAGATGAGCAAGGGAGAGATGGGTGGCTATCTGCATCTCTTTTCTGCAAATCATCTCTTGAATATATCGTTAAAAAGAGTAAATCAGGAGAAGAACCAAACTCCACAACTTACGCTGCTATGGAAGATGCTGAAAATGGAGAAAATATATTTGGCCCTTATGATAGTGTTGAAGAAATGATGCAGGCGCTCGAGCAAGACGATGAAGAAAATTCGTGAGAAAAGCGATGGGTTAGGGGGATTATGCAGTGCAATACACGTTGATGCACAAAGAAGTACCGGTAGTAGATATAGAACTGGACGATGCAACTGGTTCTATATATCAAATCAAAAAAGTATACAATGCGGAGCATATTCCGATTGGTATTCCTTATAAAAATGAAGTTATTGACCGCAAGGCGCTCAACAATTGGTGGTATGGCCGTTCCATTCCGGCGAGCCGTCAAGGTATTCAACAGGCACTTGCAGCTTTACGTGTTGACAGTACACAAGAGCTCCTGAACAAAAGCTATGGACTTAGTCTTTCAGATCAATATTGGATCAAAGAAAAAGGATCCTCTTTAGAATGGGCAGAAATCAATTTCTTTGAAAACGATTTTTCTCGCGATATAGGTGATATTCTCTTCAGCGGTCACAGTTCGAGCAATAAAATTAACTTATTGTCTCCGGATAATGCTTCAGATGGTTGGCTGCGCAAAAAGTGGACGATTATCAACGGTAAACGCTGCCTTATAAAAGCCGGTAGTGGTACCATAGTACAGGAGCCATACAACGAACTTATTGCGACGGAACTGATGGAAAGGCTAAATATTCCTCATGTTTCTTATAGCCTTATTATGCAAGATAAATGTCCTTACAGTATTTGTGAAGATTTTGTCGATGCGGACACAGAATTGATTTCTGCCGACCGTATTATAAAGTCACAGAAGAAAGCTAATCATTTCACAGCGTATCAACACTATCTTAACTGCTGCGAAATGATGGAAATCCCAGATGTGCAGCAGGCAGTAGATCGAATGATTGTTGTTGATTATTTGCTTGCTAACACGGATCGTCACTACAATAATTTTGGTGCAATACGAAATGCGAATACGTTAGAATGGATTGGTCCCGCACCAATTTTCGATTCCGGGACATCACTTTGGTGTGATACTCCGACTAAATTGATTAAGCCGGTATCTTCAAAAATGGCGGCAAAGCCATTCAAGGAAACACAAGATGAGCAACTAAGGCTCGTTTCAAATTTTAGTTGGATCAATTTTGATGCATTGCAATGCTTTGGCAATCGGGTATGCGAAGTTTTGTCGGGTTCTCCTTATATTGATTCAGAACGCTGTGTTTGCATTTCCGATGCAGTAGAGCAAAGAATTGAAGCACTGAAAAGCTATGTGAATCAAAAATCAATTAAAACAGTGCGCGAATTTGCACAACAGTATAGAAAGAGTGAAATAAACCATGACCACGAAAAAGAAAATTGATATGAACGAGCCTCTGACCGATGCACAAATTGCCATGCTGAAAGTATTAGAAGCTCGCCCGGATGAGCCGGACGCGGACTGCCCGGAACTCACAGAAGCACAGCTCTCGCAATTCAGACGTGTAAGAGAAACAACGGCTTGAATTTCTGCTCATGCTGTGATACAATCCGTTCTCTATCACAGAAGACGGCCAGACCGTGACGTTTGAAACGATCCCGGGCAAGGACTTCCCCAATAGCCCTGTTCCTAACCGCCCGAAGACTGGCAGCAGCCGCAGTGTTCTTCCCTACATTGTTTTTGCCGGTTCTGCTTTAGGTTTGACTACCGTACTTCTGGTTCGCCGCAAAAAGAGCAAATAAATTTTGAATAGCATTGCAAAAAGCAAGAGTGCCCGGATTATCCCGAGTGCTCTATGTGCAATGCAAATTCGGAGGTATAAAAAATAAATGTTTACAAATCTACTTTGTCTTCTATTAGCCGTCTATGTAATCACATCCTCAATAGTCTTATACTACGAATGGCGTGTATATAAAGAAATACCGTTAGGAAAGACTCTTATAAAAGTTGCACTATTGGTGGCAGCAATTATAAGTTTTCCTGTCGTCAGTAATTTCGATGAAGAATTAGAGAAAAATTCAGCAGAAATAACTCGAGTGACTGTAACCAATACTGAAACCAACGAAACACTATTTAGTGTTGAAGGAAATCTTTCTGTTCATACAAGCAAGAACAGCACCTCCACTTGGGGGTTCCTTGGCTTTTTTACTTCTAATACATCATCCAACGATTCATACCTTACTGTAACTATAAAAACCGGGAAGGATGCAAATTTAACGTACAAAATTCGACTATCGGAAAAAATTATCTATTTTGTTGAAACAATCGACCAAAATCCAGATGATCCATATTATTACAAAATAACCAACAACATAAGTCAACTCACAGCAGAAAATGAATCCCAAAATTAAAAGTAGAGCTCCCCAAATTATACAAAAGAAGGATTTTGTATAATTTGGGGAATAATTTAATGCATCGGTATATAATTTGCCTTATCCGCAAATGGGAAAACCGAAACTAAATCGAAACTAAATTCTGAAGATACGTGACAGGCTCTTTTTTTCTTGAACAAAATTAAAATATGGTGTATAATTACTTCGTGAATTACGAAATAATAAAAGAAGGAGGCTGAACTTATGGTAATAATGAATCTCGAATTAGAAAATATCCTTGGATTTCCCAATTTCAAAATGAATTTTTCGTATCCAAAAAAAATAGTTAGTTCAATCATTGAAGGGGAGCACTTAGCCGGAAGACCTAATTTCAGATATAAAAAGGCTATTGTGTTAATGGGGGCAAACGCTGCTGGAAAAACAAGTATTGGAAAAATCTTGATGAAGATCTTTTCCTTTATCAACTCTGGAAATCCGAGCTTTCTCTTTGAGATCGTTTCAAAAGGAAATGCAGGTTCGTTCAGTATCGATTTTATAAATGAAGGATTTGTTCTGCACAGATTAGTAGTACGCATCTATCCAAATACCTCAGAGATCAACATGCGCTATTTTTATTCATTGATTCTCGATGGTGATTCATATGAAAAAAGCGTTTCAAGATTTCGGGATTGTACTTATTTTTTCAATCCTGATTTTACTACTACAACTCCGAAAGAAATGCGCGATCATTTTGGAAAAATAAACTTTCGTTTTGCATATCCAGAAATAGAATCATCTTTAAACGTCAAAGACATTGACAAATGCATTTTATTAAAGACACTGAAAGCCGTGCTTGGAACTTTAGATCCAACACTGACAAACATATCCATATCTTCTGATCTGCAGGATTCCTTTATTATCCGTAGGAAGAACGATGAGATTATCATTCAAAATGGAAAACTATTAAATCGAGAATTACTATCCAGTGGTACTATAGAGGGAATTGATATTGCATTTTTTCTTGCTTCCATGTTGTCCCCAGAAGAAAACAATGTTTTCTATTACTGCGATGAACATTTTTCCTATATCCAGAGCGATATAGAGAAGCGTATCTTCGGGTTAATGATCGAGCATTTGAAAGAAAACGAGCAGCTCATCTTTACAACTCATAACACAGATATGCTCGATCTCAATATACCTAAGCATGCTTTTGCCTTTCTCCGGAAGAAGGTTACTGAAGGTGAATGCGAAGAAGTATCCGTCATTTACGCTTCTGATATTCTGAAAAGAAATACAGATTCAGTTCGACATGCAGTAGAAAACGACGTCTTTTCTTCTCTGCCGGATGATTCCCTGTTGGATACACTTGAATCCGGAGGCCCATATGAAGAATAATGTCTTTTACTTTGTAGAAGGAAAATGTGAGGCTGCTTTACTTCAAGCACTTAAGGAGCCTCCACAAAGAATTATGTCTGGAAAGATACGGGAATTCAATCTGATACAACAATTAATACCTAAATCTATTCTCATATCGATTCTTCCAGGCACAAAAGTAGTCTTTGTTTTTGATACTGATGTACCTGTAACTCAACACCTTCGAAGCAATATCGATCTGGTTAAAAAGGCTTGCAAGAAAGTCGAAATCATCTTTCTTCCTCAAGTAAAAAATTTGGAGGATGAATTAGAGCGATGTACAGATGTCTCCCGAGTTTCAGACTTGACTCAAAGTGCGAGCAAAAAGGATTTTAAAAGAGATTTTTGCGCAAAAAAGAATTGTCGTGCTATTCTGGACAGACATAATCTTGATGTATCCAAACTTTGGATGACAACACCTCCAAAAGAGTTTTCTTTCCTTTCATCAAATGGAAATAAGATTAAAGTTAAGGTATAATAATTGGGCAAATTTGCCCACTCTCACCTAAATTATACAAAACATTAATTTGTATAATCAAAAGCATGTCGGCATCTTCTTCTGAAAACACCTTTTTTCCTCTGCCCTACTTATCGAAGAATGCCGTAAAACTCCTTGCTTTAAACTATGGGGAGTGTCAAGATTATGATGATTGCTTAGAAGTGGGCAAAACGGAGGGAGATAAGCAGAACGCATCAGCAACGGTCAGCGCCTCGGCGAAGCAGTCCGCCAGCCCGAAAAATGATGCAGACAAGGACCACAAGACGAGCGGTAATTATCGGCGCTTCGGGACTGATCGTTGCCTTGATTAGTCTGATACATGAGCTGAACAAAAAGAAATGAACCGCCCTGCTCTCACACATGCGGTTCATTTCTTACCGTAACTGAGGGCTAACCGTCACCGGTAAGCCTTACACTTATATTATAACAGGTTTCACAACATTGTCAACGGAGACTGCGCAAAACAGAAGAGAACAGACGTTATTGTACCGACCACAAGAACATTTCTTGACAAGGAAACCGTACTTCACCTTAATTCAGTTTCATACATTTTGTCAATAATTGCCATGAGATAATCGACATGCCTACCATTTGGATTCTTATTACTCGCTCTCCGGGCAATTCCATCAAAAGTCACTCCTATCCATATCAGCCATATCAATATATAGCCTTCAAAATCTATTCGTTGATGAGGATGCTTTAGAGTTTTCATTGGTGTCACCTTAGAAAAAATCCCTCGGAACTGCCATTCCGGGGAATTTTGGTTTTGTACGGACGGCTTTCCATGAGTACTTGACACTCCCCACAGCTAAAGCAGGGGGTGTGTCAACTCAGGTCCAATTCCGTCAAAAAACCACTCCAATATATGTATATCCTTCCGCTATCTTGGGCCTAAAAATTTATCTCCGTTCAAATGGATCATATGATCTGGCATATCGGCAATCCAAACCTCTGTTTCCCATGCAAGAGATTCTGAGAACTGCTTGAATGTCTTAAAGTCCAGAAATGCCGTAACATATATCTTCCCAGCCGTAACACCAGTCGTCATTTCTTCGATTTCTTTGATGCGCTTAGGCTCCATCGGCCCAACGGATGTAACCGATTCGATAAAGTATAGCCAATCCTTGCCTTCAGAGTAGAGGACAACGTCAGGCATCTTGTCGTGCAACGTTATTTCAAAGCCCAAAGCACGGAGCTTGTCCACATTTTTAACCAAGTCTTTCTCTGTGGTATCCCCAACATACAGGCACTCGGAGTTGGGCGCGAAGCGGGGCGCAAATTCCTCGATAATTGCTTTTTGCAGTTGGTTATGCTTGCCCGGCGAGAATGTGAAGTCTTCGCCATTGATTTTTACGGGCATTTTTCTCATTGTCCGTTTAGAGGCATAGAGGTCAACAAGAGAGTCGTGGTTTTCCATAAAACACTGCAAACATCTCTCCCAGTTTGCAGTGCCAAAGCTCTGAATCAAGCGAAGCATCTCATCCGTTAAGCGATACCGATAGTTTGGACTGTTTGTTGCCTTTCCGTTATCCTCAAGGAACGCTGCATTTCTAAAGTGATGCATGGCCTGTTTGCGGAAGGTTTCGCGGCTATTTTCTGCATAGGTCGTTCCGTAATTGCTGTTTGCGAACGCAATGACATCGTGAATCCGAATCCAATTATTTGTGGCAGAACTCCATGTCTGTTCTTCCATTAGATTGGCCATTGCAAGCAACACGCAGCAACACATACCGTTTTGCTGTTTTGCCGGGACTTTCAGCGAACTCAAAATTTCTTTTGCTTCCTCTAATTTGCTCATAGATAGCTCCTCAAAATATTATCACAAGTTGCTTCCGACATATCTCTAACACGGATCAATTCTTTTCCCATCGCTTCAATCGTATTCATAGGGGGAACTGGCATGGAATTGATTTCGGTGGAGTTCACCTGTGTAGATCCGTTCAAGATGCGATAGTAGCTGTCATACAGCGTAGAATTGAACAGCACATAGAGTCCATAAACAACACACTCTGATAACTCGCGGAGCCCGCTGATAAAATTGATTTTATTCTGTGTGCTGATCTCCGCATATTCAGGATGCTTTCTGGCTAAGTACACACCACATTGCAAGCGGCGGTGCTCCTCTTTTGCTGTGAAACGCTTCACGAACAAGTAGTTGGTGTTCTCCTGTAGAAGTCCGCGTTGTTCGGTAACGATGTACTCATGTTCCTTTCCAACAGGAAATACTACCTTTCCGTCCTGAATGTGCTGTGAATAAAACAGTGGAACTGCATCGTCTTCTGCCGAATCACGCAACGCTTCACGATTCCGGAAATCAACCGTTAACCCTGTTTTCATTTTTAACCCAATGTCAGGAAGAGTATCTGTCCATCGGTTCAGCTCATTCAGAGTTTGGACTTCTTCGGTGCTCGTCACCAGATAGACATAGGACGCATCACCGTTTACTACTGTAGAATAAGGAGCTTCAAAAACAGTTCGATTAGAGAAGTCAGCATTACTTTGTGTAGTCGTAATAGTAATCGTATTTGGCTTGCTCTGCGTCTTTTTTGCTTTAATGATGATAGTTTCCTGCAAAACACTTTCTTTCTCAAATACTTTATCCCTGCTGATAAACAGATGGATATGCTCTAATGCACCTTCCTCAAAGAAACGTTTGCGGAATTGCTTAAAGTACGCACCGGATGTCCATGAGCGAGGGATGATATACACCATCTCTCCGTCCTCCTTGAGATTGAACATGCTCATAGCCGCGAACAAAAAGTATAGGTTAGGCGCACCATAACAGACATCTGGCATTGCGGTAGCTTCTGGCGCATCTTTTGCAATTTTCATATAAGGCGGATTGCCAATAACCATATCGAACTTATCTGCATCTGGATTTGCACCCAGCATGCTATTGTAATCAAGCATTTGACTAAGGATATAGTTATCAGCTACAATTCTAAAAGAAACTTTTTTCGTTGTATGATTGCACACCCACTCCAAATTTGAATGCAACAAGTCCACAATGTTGGAATCATTTTCGTAGCAGACCAGCTCTATGGTGTCAATCTCAGCATTTGACTCCAGTCGTTCAAGGAGTGCAACCGAAAGAATTCCTGAGCCAGCACCCGGATCGAGGATGCTGAGAGAAGTGCGGCCTTCAGGAATCGAAAAAAGCCCTGCCATAAAAGCAGCAGTTTCTTTACTTGTAAAAAACTGTCCGTATTTTTTTCTTTTGGATTTTGGCATGTGGTCAATGTATTCGACGGTAGCTGCACAAACATGGTCAATCATTTTCATTATTTGTAAACTCCATTATGTAGCAATTTCTTTGACACTTCCTACAGCAAAAGGCAGGAAGACTCGTGGTTTGCAAATCACGGCCTGCAAGCAGGACTTACACGGTCTCCCCAAGCGTATAGGTTCGGGCGTGTCAAGGTAAACTCTTATCTGCAAATAGCTTATACAATGTCGGTCTTGATATTTTAAGACGTCTGGCCATTTCTGCTTTACTGATTTTTCTATCCTTATATTCAGCATAGGTTTTATCAAAAAGAGCAGAATCAATTTTTTTTACCGAATGACCTTTGTACTTGCCCTCTTTTTTTGCAATTGCAATTCCTTCTCTTTGACGCTCTAATAAGTTTTGCCGTTCGAATTCATTGATGGCAGCAATCATTGTGAGCATGAGTTTTCCTGTTGGAGTCGAACTATCAATATTTTCCTTGTTGGAGACAAGATCTACCTTTTTTTGGGCGAAGAACTCTACGAGCTTTAATAAATCTGAGGTGCTGCGAGACAATCGAGATAAATCATGAACATATACCGTATCGCCCTCTCTTATGTATTCAAGCATTTTTTGAAGTTCGGGCCTATCGGTATTCTTGCCAGATATTTTTTCAATAAACCATTTTTGTATATTGTGCTTTTTCAGTTCTTCAACCTGCCGGGCTTCATTTTGTTCGATAGTCGAAACACGAACATAGGCAATTTTCTCTCCCATATACTCACCTCATGTTTTCTCTCTATATATAATAGTATATCAAATTGTAAAGTGAAGTCAAGACTTGATTTACGACTTGTAAATTATTGAGTTTTTTGGCTTTAGATTTACACTTGGGTTAAAAAAAGAAACTGCAAATTTAGAGGATACCCTAAATTTACAGTTTAGCGATCATTTCCGATTTAGCTCTATATACGAATGAGCTGACACACCCCACAGCTAAAGCAGAAGCGTTACGGCGCTCTTTTGATAAAAACAGCGTGACCATGTGGAGGACTCTTGCAATGTTATATTTTATCAACCACGTGTGATGGTATTGCACCCTTGCATTTTCAGTTGAATGTGGTATAATAGGGACGAACGAAATGAATGCTTCATTCACCCAACGGAAGCACAGAGAAAGCCCCCGGAGCTGCAACTGAACCGCACCAGATTATGCGGACAGCACTAAAAGCCCCCATGTAGGATATTGAGTTTTAAGCGGAGTGGCGCAGCGACAGCGGTGCCACTCCCGTTTTTGTTTGGATGCGCTCGTGATTATAGAAGTAAATATACCTGTCAATCAGTTCATTCGCTTCCTGGATCGACCTTGGTTTGTGGCGGTAGATGCACTCCGTTTTCAGAATAGAGAAGAAATTTTCTGCCATGGCATTGTCATAAGGATTTCCTTTCCTTGACATGGACGGCGTTATGCCGTAAGATTGTGTTAGCTTGAAGTATGCTTGCGATGTGTATTGAAAGCCTTGGTCGCTGTGGAGCTGCAACTCCGCAGCGACTTTCTCTTTCTTCATTGCCAGACGAATCGTGTCCAGAACAAGATTCACAGTCTGCCGACTTGCAGTCTTGTAGGCCACAATACTGTTGTCATACAGATCTCGGATCATGGACAGATATAAAATGCCTTCTTTTGTGTGGATGTAAGAAATGTCCGTGACCCATTTCTCGTTTGGCCTGACCGCCCGGAACTGTCTGTTCAGCAGATTTTCGTATTTGTGTACCTGCTGACCAAGATTTACCCATTGGCGGCGTCGGCGAACCTCAGACAATAATCCATATTTTTTCATGATTCTGAGCACAGTCTTCGGATCTCTTTGAATATTTCTGCCTTTTAACCACTTCCATACACGTCGATAGCCATAGGTCTTATCTGTCCTGCGCTGACATTCCTCGATTTCCTTTGCCACAACAGCATCGCGATCCGTCTCTCCCAGACGCTTTTTAAAGCAGTAGTAACCACTTCTGGATACCCCGAAGAATTTGCACATAACAGATATTGGGTATTCTCCCCGGTGACGGTGAATGACGGCGTACTTTGCCTTTGGCCTCACTTCCTTTCTGTGGACTGCAGAAAATCCTGCAGTAATTTCACTTCCATCTTGAGCCGCTTATTCTCATACTTATATTCCTGCAGCGTCTTTGCAGGCTTCCTGCCACGAAACTTCGGCGCACCCTTGGCGGCTTTTTTGCGTTGCCGCTTCAGCAGATTGTGAACCGGACGGTCTCCCTCCAAGCCAAGTTCCGCTTCGATTTCCCTGTGGCTCTTCCCTGATTCTAACATCTTTTCTATGGTCGGTAGTAGAACCTGCATATTGGTGTATCTTCGTTTGCTCATAATGAATCCCCCCTGATGTACTTATTATCCTACATCAGGGGGGATTTTGTCTATTGTCCTGTTTTACTGGTTCTGTTCAAACTCCGGGGGCTTTCTCTGTGCAGGTAAAATTTGCACGCGGGAATTTTTATAAGAATATGCAAGTGTTTGCCTACTACATTTGCAAATGGCTGGATAGATACCTGTGACGACAGCAGCCTAAAATGAAATCACGTTAAGCCAATATGAAAATTCCCATTAAATGATAACATATTTTCAAAGGAAGTGCAAGAAAACAAATTCCCCAGAACGGTCATTCTGGGGAATTTGAGCTGTACGAATGGCTCCCCATGCATACATAATCTCTTACTCTATTATAGCATGAAAAATTGAAAGAGCAAGTCTTTTTCATTCAACCCTATTTCAGATCAGCAATATACAATGTCTCTCCAAGCGGAGCAAGAACTTTCAAGACCGTGCTCAAATTCGATGTTGTGTTGCCATTTTCAATTCTGGCAATCACTGGCTGTTTCATTCCGCTCATTTTTTGAGTTCCATCACGATTATGCTATAACCATTTGCCCTTATTCCTTCTTCGTGGTTCAGCAGCTCGCCTTTGGGATCTGTAACGATATAAGTTGCGGTGGATTTCGGCGAGTTCGGTTCCGCACACAAACAACCTCTTGCCGCTAATTCTTTTTTCTCTTTCATTGTGTTGTTCTCCAGTTCTTTGACCGCCACACAGATTATGAATTTTTCAAGTCTTTGTGGCGATTTTATTCGGAGATATTACCTAAACTCATAATGTGTCCATAGACTAATAATTTTCACAGTATGAGCTTCTTCCAAAACCTCGTATACAAGCCTGTGCTTGATGTTAATGCGTCTGGAATAAGCCCCATAAAGATCGCCTACTAATTTTTCGTAAGGTGGAGGTGTCTGATAGGGATTGTTTTTAATAACCTCTATTAAAGCTTTTGCTTTTCTATCCAGTTTAGCTGCCTTTAACTTTGGTATATCTGATGCTGCTTTACGGGTGTAAACAATCGTGTACATTACCACTCTACCTCGTTTTCCTGCAAGCAGTCATCAAGAGGAGTATGAAGGCCCTCAATGATTTTTTCTCTTTGCTCCGGAATAGAGGAAAGATAAACCGTTTCCATCAACCCATTGTACTCTTCTTCGCTGATTATAACTGCATTTCCCTCTTTTGTGCTGATATTCACCGGTTCATTATATTTAATTGTTTGTTCCAAAAGGCTAAAAATATTTTTTCTGAAATTTGTAATATTTGTATTCAGCATAGTACCATCTCCTATATGTACATTATAGCGTACGCTTTTTGATTTGTCAAGAATAATGTACGCAATCATGTACACTGTTTAGCGCGATCTATGTACATACGGTAGGGCGGGACACGCCCGAACCTATACGCTGAGGGAAGATAGCGTAAGTTCTGCTTGTAGGTTGTGATCTATGAAACAAGCCCCCCATTGCTTTGGCTTTGAGATGTTCATCTTGAATACACGAACATAGCGTTTTTCTATTAGGCCGAATGATTATTGGAGTTTTTTAAACTGTTGGCTTCTGATTCTTGACGCTTGCTCTGCTTGAGAAGATTGTATAAAGTACCTCTTTTTAGACCCGTTAATTTCATAAATTCTGGAATAGTAATTTCTTTATTTAGCCATTTATTG
>ERZ772812.1270-NODE-1270-length-18891-cov-5.519431_pt1 | contig 18891 bp, 21 predicted proteins | sample MGYA00511343_ERZ772812 | MGnify/ENA primary metagenome ERZ772812 (study PRJEB29015, sample SAMEA2737706) | human gut metagenome | biome: human gut; feature: human-associated habitat; material: faeces | place: China | collected 2012 ...
AATTTCCGCACCTTCTTTACCATAGTTCTTCTCCAGTTGGGCAAGGCTCTGGATAATGGGTACCAGCGTCAGCCTGCGGGAGCGTCCCGCGCTGAATAGGGGCAGAATGTCAAAGGGCGGCATGGTACCAAGTTCATCGCAAAACAGCACCACGCGGTTTTTGAGCCTGCCGCCGGTTTCATCCGCCACGGAGAACAATTCGCGGGACAGATTTTGTATCATGAGCGCCGCGATGAAATTCTTGGCGGGGTCTTCCTCCGGCAGAATGAGAAAAATGGCGCACTTCTCCGAGGCGAACATCTCCGCGTTGATGGGGCTGTCGTAGCAGATGACCTGTTCCAACTCCGTATCCAGAAAGGCGTTGAGGCGGGACATGACGGTGGACATGACCGAAGCCATAGATTGATCCGCACTGGTGAGGGCTGCGCCTGCCAGCCACCGGGCCTTATGCTCCGGCGGCAGTTCATCCATGAGCAGCTGAAAACCGTTCTTGCCTCTTGACTTCGGCACCGCCAGAAGATCCTGCACCAGTTTGAAGGCGGATACGATGTGCCGCTTCTCCGGCTCCCCATCCTTGGGTGGGGCGAACTCCGCCAGCAGAAGCACAATGGCAGTCAGCAAACCTTCCGCACTGTCGTAGAAGAAAGCATTCTCGCCGTATTGTGCAGCGTCGCCGTCCGGGTTGATGATAGTCTTGGCGAGGATCTTGGCGTATTTCTCTGCGCGCGCTCGGGCAGCGAGGTTCTCCGGATGCTTGCGCGCAATATCCATGTAGTGATTCATCAGCGTCAGGAAATTGAAGCCGTCCGAGCGGGTTGGGTTGCGCAGGTCAATGACGGATACCTTGTAGCCGTAATACCGGGAGGCAATGGCTCCATAGTTGCGTGCCAAATCCCCCTTGGTATCCAGCGCCAGATAGCTCATGCCGCTGGCGCTGGCATACTCTAAGTTGGCGTATAAAAAGTATGCAGTTTTACCAACGCCGGAAGCACCGATCATAAGGCAGTGGATATCATCGCTGTCCACCAGCGCGCGGACATCCTGCTGATCTTCCACCACATTTTTGATTTTGGCAATCGCTGACTTCTTTTTCTTCGGCTTTCGCTTTTCTTTTTTCCCTGCTGTAGGACGGCGGAGCCTCTCCAGCAGCTTGTGAGTGGTTTGCGAAATCACACCTCTTTTGGCTCTGCGCTTTCTGCCGCCCATGCTGCCGAGAATGATGCCCTGTACCGTGGGAAGCTCCTCTCCCTTGCGCCAGCGGTGGGGACGGAACGGGACCACATGATAGGTCGTGTGGATCTCCTTGGGCGTTGCCCAACGCGCCGTGCCGTGCTGACCGTCGCCAACGGTTTTGCTCTTGAAATTGTTGAGAGAATAATTCTTGGAGAGGAAGGACACTACGAGCAAAAATGCCAGCAGTCCGCCGCCAAGCAGAATCAGGGGCCATATGTTTTCGTTCATGCGTCTTTCTCCTTCCTCTCGAATTTGGCGCAGAGATCGTCATTCCAGTCCTTGCGCACCGGGCAGAGCCGCTCCACATCCAAGCCCATGTCCTCCAGCGTATCCGTCATACGGTCGCAGGCGTCATTGCCCGCGTCATCGTTGTCGAGGCAGAGGTACACCGTGTCCAGCTTTGGATTCTGCCGCAGCCGCTCCAGCACCGGCTGGATGGATGTGCCGCAGCAGGCCACATAGCTGTGTTCCAGCCAACCTGCCGGATAGAGCGTGATGTGGGACAGCAGGTCGATGGGTGCTTCAAAGACATAGAGGGAACAGTCCGTCCCATCCTTGTGGAAGCTATGCTTCGCCTCGCTGCCCTCCACATTGATGCGGAACACCTTGCCCTGACTGTTGGTGCTGCGAAGATGGGCGTGTCTGGCTTCTCCGTTTTCGTCCACGCCCACGAACACACAGTTGTGGTGTACGGCGTCCTCGTAGAGCAGTTTCTCCCGCACGAACGCCGTGACTACATCCCGGTCAATGCGCCGGTGGGTGGTCAGGTAGGCGTAGAGTCGCCGCATATTGAGATAGGCCTCCGGCAGCGCGAAGGGCTTCGGCTCTCTCGACTCCGGCTCCTTCTTGACGATGGGGATGATGCCCTGACCGTCCCGCCCCAGCAGCATGGCCACCGCTTCGGGATAGGTCTTGTCGTAGAATTGCTGCACGAAGCTGATGGCGCGTCCGCCCTTCCGTGCGGCATGGTCATACCACATCGGCCCGCGCACGGTGATGCTGTGATCGCTGACCAGCCGGTAATCCCGTCCGGCCATAATGAGTTTCTCGCCTCGATCCAACAGAAAAGACGGCAGGTCAACCTCGTTGGCCTGCCGTTTCTCCGCGGATGTGAAATATACAAATTTGCCCATGCATTTTCCCTCCTTGCATTATCGCATGGTGTTGTCGTTGACATGGTGGAGCTGCTCGTCCTCATGATCGTTCCGCTTGTGGCCCATGGCCATGCGCTTCTCCTGTAACCGCCTGCGGCGCTTGGAGTCAATACGCAGCGCAGGTGGGATGACCGGCATACTCGTCCTAAATATCTGCCCCATATGATGCAGTAGCCGCATGACCGCATTTGCCGGAATATGCCTTGCAGACACAGCTTCTCCCACTGGCTGCACATCAGCAGAGCCACGGATGGGCGGCGTTTTCTCTGTCGATTGCTTTTCCCCCGGCTCCACACTGTCAGCAGACGGGGAAAACGAGATATCCTCTGCCTCTCGGATGATCCAGTTTTTAAGAGAGCGAAACTCCTTTCGCTGCGTCAGCGGCTGGCGAGGCGGTGTGTTCCGCCCGTAGTAGCCCGCGATCTCGTCTTTCAGCTGCCACCATTGGTCGTAGCAAGCCGCCACCTCCGGGAGCTGCGCCAGCCGCTCCACAATGGCATCCACCTGTGCCTTGACCGATTTTGGCAGATAGGAATAGACATGTTTGCCGCCGACCTGCGCCAGTGCCTGGGAGAGTTCTTGCAGCTCTTTCGCAAGCCCGGGGTCATCGGCGGCACCGGTTTCCAACGCCCGAATGCGCTCTAGTAACAATGCCTTGGCGGTTTGTATACTCTCCTTGTAGGCGGCATCCTTCCGAATGTAAAGCTCCGTCATCTCGTCCCGAAAAATTTCGTTCGTCATCTTGGACCGAATCGATGCGATCCCCTTCTGCGTTAGAAACCCCACCTTGGGATCGTCCGACCACGCCATCATGTGTATGTGCGGATGGTGTCCCTCGTCGTGATATGCCGCATACCAACGAAACTTCTCCGGTGGAATACGCATGGCCTCCGCAATGGAGTGGCTCTCCTGCTTCAATAGGTTCTGCCATGCGGCTGCTTTGCTGTATCCCAGGCGCTCCGCATCCTCCCGCCGCAGGGAGAAAATGAAGGTCCACACTTTTCCGGCGTGAGTCTCCAGTTCGCTTTTTGCCGCCTTAAGATCCGTGACATCTTCTGCACTGAATAGCCCGTGACCGCCGCGCTTTTCCGCCCGGGGTCGGTTGGCGATGTAGGCCATATAGCCGCTCTCGGATTCCAATTCATGCAGATGCGTGTCCAGCGCTGCAACAATAAACGCAGACGCCGTACCCCGGTTGGGTGTCTGCAGGTAGTCGGCGTACTCGAAGAGCTCCTTTGCGTCCGGGAAGTCCTTCAGCAGTTTTGTGAGGAACTGCATCTGTTTTTTAGTCACCGGTTCGGTGCTTTGAAGGACCTCCACGCCGTCTCGCTTGGCAACATACTCCATGTATCTTGCCGCACGACCTCCTTGGATGTACCCGCTTTTCTGTATCAGCCGTGCCATCGGTTACTCCTCCCGGTGGAACAGAAGCACATCCCTAAAAGAGATGTTTCCATGCGTACCCGCCACCTCCCGGACACTGTTACCGCGCATTTTGTTGTACTCGTCCCGGGTCATGTCTATGTCGCCGCCCAGCAGATGGTTGGTCATGTTGTGCTCCACCACCAGCTTGAACAGCAGCTTACCCAGCCTGTCGCCGAACACGCCCAGTGTGCCCTCCAGCATCTCCTGCAGCGCACGGGGCAGGTATGCGACCGACCGTTCGGCGTGCAGACGGCCACAATATTGCCGCAGGGCCTTCTCCACAAACTCATTGCGGGTGGGGCAATTGTCCAGCTTGTAAAATGCGTCCACTTCCTGCCACACTTCGTCTGACAGCCACACGGAGTGTCGGCTTTTTTCATTGTTGTCCATTAAAAATTCCTCCTTTTTCGTATGTCTGCGCCGCCCAAAACCCTTGAAAACACGGGGCAAACGGGCATTTTCCCAAAGAATAGCGCCAAAGCATATTGGGAGACTGAAAATCAGCGTCAATCTCAAAATCCCGCAAACCCCCGTGGCAGCCCGCACTGCGGGCTGCCGTGAACGGCATAGGTGCGGAAAAGCGCCAATGCCGTTCTCCTGCCCATTTTTCGGCGCGTCGAAATCCCTCCGAAATCCGCCCAAAGGCACTCAAATCCGCAAGGCCGCTATCGTTACCCTCCCACGCTCCTGTCTGCTCACACAGCGGCTCATAGGGGCGAACGCGGGGCATCTGCCTGCGCTGTCAGCTTCTGCTGCACACGGTGACGCTCGGCGGCGGTCTCGGCCAGATAGAACTGGTGCCGGTTGTGCTGCTCTACAGCCTGTCCCGGCGGCAGGATCGTGTAGAGCAGGGAACCGTTCCGCTTGCGTCCGTCTTTCAGCGTGACAGTGGTGCGCTCTGTGCGGATGAGTCCTTTCTCCTCCAGCAACCACACATATTTGCACACCGTATTGCGGCTCATGCCCACGGCATCACCGATGGTACGGTAGCTGGGATAGCACTGGTAGGTCTTACGATCCTCGCAGAACAGCAGAAACGAGTACACGGCGATCTCGCCGGGTGACAGGCCAAGTTGACAGATGACTTTCGGCACGGGGTAGTAGTTCTTGGCAGGGGCAGGCTTCTGCCATGGTAAGGCGTGGGTCATCTCGCACCGCCTGTCTGCGACTCTACCCACTGGCAGAATTTTTCTTTCGGGACAACGATGCGGCTGCCCACACGCAGCGCGGGGAAGCTCGCTTCGTGCATCAGCTCATAAGTGCTGGAGATAGAAATGCCCAGCACCTTTGCCACCATTTCCGCGTTGAGAAATAGCGGCAAGTCATCGTAGCTGTGATAGGTCGATACTTTCAAAATTGTTACCTCCAATAGAATTCAGAGAAAAAGAACTTGCGTTTCGGAGGTCCCTCTGTTAGACTTGTTACAGATGGCGTCTGCGTTTTCCGAAGCGCGGCGTGCCGCTAAGCTGCTGCAACAGTTCAGCGGCTTTTCCTTTTTGTCAGGACAATATACGGCTCTCACCCCTTTCTGCTTTAGGTCTGCCATGCACCATACCCGTTCCTGCCCCACTTTTTCTGCGCGGCGTATATCGCTGCTTTGGTACGCTCGACTGCTCGGCTACAGCGTCGTGGCGTACTTCCCCGGCGAGTATCTTCTCTGGTGATGGGTATGTAGTTGTAAAGGTGCATCGGAAGGTCTTTCCTTCTTCGTGCCCCCATGGTACAATAAGTCTGACGCAAAATACATCATGAAGTGATCTTTTTTGCCGGGAGGTGTCGATGTGACTTCTGCAATTCCAAGCTTTGATCTGTGCACGACAGAAGACAGCGGCTTCATGCCGGTTTTGATCTGCGATGACGGAACGCAGATCGAACTGCCGCCCCACTCGGCGGCAGAGCTTCTTCTGGCTGCTGCTGAGATCGATCTCACGGCATATACCGATGCAGTCCGCCATTTGCGGGAGACACATCCGCTGTTTGAAGAGAAATTGGACATCAGTGTTTTGGAGTACCGCGACTTTCTTTCACAGGCACTGGAGCTGCCCGAACAGCTCCGCCGCACAGATCCCGTAGGCTGGTTAGACGCCTGTGTGCATCTGCGAGCTGCCCTTCAGCAGCCTGACGACGGCTCCGCTTCGTTCCTGCTCTACTCAGGCCAACGCATCTTGCAGGCAATAGAACGTCCCGTTCTTTTGCAGGTTCGGCTCCGCAATATCTTTGAGATGATCTTCGACAACATGGATATTTCAACACCGCACCGCCAGTGGGAATATCTGCGCACTGTATACCCTGATGTCGCGCAGCAATGTGACCCAATTCATCTGAAAGAGGTGACGGAACCTTTCCGGTTTAGCGCAGTGAACGGTTGGAACTACTATCTGACGATCCTGTCACTGTATTTTGCGCAGGAGGCCCAGCGCATCACGCGATGCGTACACTGTTGGGAATATTTCATCCCGCCCACGAGGAAGCGAACACTGTACTGTGACCGCAGGTACGATGGGCATACCTGTAAGCGTCGGGGTGCTAACCTCATGCGGCATGAACGGAATGAGCAGGATGAAGCGCTTTTCATCTACCGGCAGCTGCGGGATCGAATGTATGCGCGAATGCAGCGATACGATACGGCTATACCGGAAAAACGAGGTCGGCTGCTGGTCTTCAGCGCGTCGGACTTTAAGGCTTGGATGGACAATGCCAGCAAAGCCCATCGTGAATACACCGGCGGCAAGATCGATTCCTCAGAATTTTTAAGGCGTATCGATACTTGGCAGGAATTGCGCAGCTACGATGTGAAAGCCATGCCCCTTGTTGTGGATACGACCGTTTGGCAGCAGCGTGTAGCAGCAGATATGGATCACGCGCCCGCCGACAGCTTTCCGGAACAGGTCATGTTTCTTAATCTTCCCACAGATGGCAGCCCTGCTCAGTGGGAGATGAAAACGCGAGACCAGCTGCGGCGTGAGGCACAGAAGGGACATCAGTCCTTGCGGGACAAGTATACACAGAAAGAAAAGCAGAACTGACGGATGTCAGTTCTGCTTTTCTTTGTCTACACCGGCGCAGGTTTTGCACCGCTTATCCGTCGTAGAGGACGTAGATCAGCAGACTGCCGCCATCCTCCACGATGTAGACATTGCAGCGGAAACCGGCGTCCGCGATGGTATCCACGCCCGCCTGCATCATGAGTTGGCGGAAGGTGAAGTCTACCATGTCTCGCGCCTTGGCTTCCAGTGTTTCCTGCGAGGCATCCAACGGTACTGCGGCTGGGAAGCGGTAGGCGCTGTTATCCAGTGCCAGACTTGTGTCCGTGGTGACACCGTATTGTGTGGACGCATAGGCGTTGGCAACGTCGATGGCGGCTTGGCGGTTTGCGGGTGCTGCGGGTTCGGGCGCTGGCTCTGGTGCTGGGGCAGATTCCAGCTCACCTTCAGGCGCAGGCGTTTGGACACTGTCCGCATCGTAGCCGGTCTTAGCCGAGACAGTGACCGAAGGAATATCCTCCGCAGGCGCGGGTTCTGTGACCGGCTCAGGGGCCTGCGTGACTTGCGGAGTGGCTTTCGGTTGAAGCTCATCCTCCTGAGACCGTTCTTGTACTGAGGTCGATGCTGCGGCTGGAGATTGCCCTGTCGTGGTGGGTTCTGTGGACGGTTGCGGCGGCTGTGTCTCCTCCTGCACCGCAGTCGCGGGCGGTGGTACATCGTTAATCTGGCCATTCGCCTTCTGCCCGCAGGCGGTGAGCAGGATCGCGATGCTAACTGCTAGCAATGTGATCTTAGCTTTCATTTTGTTCCCCCTCCGTTGCGCAAAGAACGGCCAGAGCTTCCTCTGACCGTTCTTCCTCGTAATGCTGTAATTCTGTTGTCAGGCCAAGTGCCAGCTGGAATCCGCAGGCAAAGCTGTCCAATTCGGCACGCTCCATCATCAGGTCTTTTGTATCAACGGCCTTCAGTACTAGCTTTCGTTCCGGCTTTGCCAGCCGCGACATCAACTGCTGAAATGCGTCATCGTAATCGCATTTCAGTTCCGCCATGACCTCCCTTGTGTAGAATTTTCGGTGCAGGTCCTTCAGAGTTTCGTACATACTCATCACCTCCTGCGACAAACAAGTATCACAGAAGCGGAAGGAAGTCAACGGGAAAGAATTACAATGTCTACCTCCTGCGATCCTCCAAATAGGCAGAGACACGCCTGCGGCCTTGTGCCGCAGGCGTGTCTCTGTTTGAGGAGAATCTCTATTGCACTTGCTTATTGCAGAGCTTCTGTATTGGCGCCGGTGTAATAGGTGCTGTCGGGAATGTATGACCGGAATTCAACGCGGATATCCCCGATGGGAACACCGGTCTCCCGATGGGCAGCATCAGTGATCGCAAACGCTAATTTTGCCAACGCCGAGACGGATATTTCCTCCGTACAGCGCACCGTCAGCCACATCATACCAGCACACCTCCCATGCAGAACCGGCCCTTTTCGGGGGGCGTGACATAGATCCGCACAGCCTTGGCGGGACATATCCCGCTATGCTGAAAGCCAGCCGCAATACCGGCCATGCAGCTGTCCAAAACGGCTCCCGGGGAGACACCTCCGCCGCAAAGCTGCACGGTGGGGCAGACGCCTCCGCCCATGCTGCCGGAAAACGCCATATCCCCCGTCGTTTCCATGAAGAATACCGCTACCAGTTCCTTTGGCTTTCCCAGCTTGTCCGATATCTCACGGATGATGCAGGACGCAGCCCCGTGCTTCTGCACATCGGACAGTTTCCGATTGACGTATACTTGTACAGACGGCATGGCTGGACTCCCTTCAGGCCGTCTGCGTATGCTTCAAAGCCTGCGCTGTACGCCGGATCAATTCTTCACCGGGGGCTTTTCTGTCAGTCTTCGAAACTTCCACGATCAGCTGGTAAACGGGAACAGATTCCTCCTGTGCAATCTGATGGAACAGCTTCAGGAAAGAGGAGTGGCAGCCGGAAAGGCCGAGGATCAGATCCTCCGGCAGTACGGCGGGGCGGTAGCCATAGGGCTGCATGGCGGGAATCAGTTCATTGTCCAAATAGGACAGCAGGCCATAGAAATCCACATCACCAAGAAGTCCCTCCCGCAGGAAGGTGGCGGCAGCCACTTCTGTGGAGCAGTTTCCGGCGCTGCGTGCCATGCCCAGCAGGCCGCAGTCGACCTCCTCGGCGCCGACCGCCACAGCCGCCAGCGCATTGGCCTGTGAAAGTCCCAGGTTGCTGTGGCCATGGAAGCCCACGGGAATGCTGACCTTTTTCCGCATAGCCGTGACATACGCAGAGACTTCGCCAGGGAACATCGTGCCGGCGGAGTCCATGATGGTGATGCGGTCCACACCCTCGGCGGCCAGCATAGCGGCCTCGTCCGCCAACTCTTCCGCCGTGGAAATGTAGGCTTTCATCAGAGAATAGCGGCAGGTCAGGCCGGCATCCTTTACCATGTGTACGGCATCTACCGCCTTCCGGCCGTCGCCGGCGGCAATACCGACGCGCAGGAAAGACAGCTTGTGTGCGGCAGCCAGCGCTACACGCTGCGGCGTAGCCTTTGCCGCCAGCAGGAACATACCCAGCCGTCCCTGCTCCGTATAGGGCTCCACCAGACGCATATACCCCTCGTCATCCAGCGGGGCCGTGGCGCCGGACTCATAGGAGCCGATGCCCTTGGCGTTGCCCAGCTCGATATCCCGGATACCGCAGCGGAGCAGATTCTTCACCATGCTTTCCGTCAGCTCCGGCGAAAAGCCGTTGCCGACAACATTTGCGCCGTCGCGCAGCGTACAATCAAACAGTTTCATACTATGCCTCTTATTTTACCAGATTGGGAAGGAACGTAACGATCTGCGGCAGGAAGATCAGGATGATGGCAACCAGTATCTCCACCGCGATAAAGGGCAGTATTTCCTTGGACACCTTGACAAAGGGACGCTGGGAAAGGCTGCAGGAGACGAACAGGCAGGGGCCGAAGGGCGGCGTAGCAATACCGATGCACATAATGAAAACGGTAAAGAAACCGAAGAAGATTGGATCGATACCATAGGCCAGCGCAACGGGATGCAGGATAGGTGCCACGATGATCACCACGGACAGTGCTTCCATAAACATGCCTGCGATCAGCAGCATCACCAACACAAGGAACAGAAAAACGGTGGCGGAAGAAGCAATGGACTGGATGGATGTGGCCAGCAGGTTGGGAATATTGTAGTAGGTGACGATCCAGCCGAACAGTTGTGCCGTGACCACCATGATGGAAACAACCACTGTCTGCAGGGCGCTCTTTTTGAAGATCGCCCACAATCCTTTCCATGAAACGGAACGGTAGACGAATTTGGCGATGATAATGCCATACACGGCAGCGATCGCAGCCGACTCCGTGGCGGTGCAAATGCCGAAATAGATCGTAACCAGAATGATAATGGGCATCAACAGTGCCAGAATGGAATCCTTGGTGGCATCCCAGAGCCGTTTCCATGAAAACGGCTCATCCTCCACAGGCATATCTCGCTTCTTGGCAATGATGTACACCATCAGGCACAGAAGGATACAGGTGAGGATGCCGGGGACAACGCCGCTCATCAGCAGCTTTGTGATCGGCTCGCCTGTGGCGACGCCGTAGAAGATCATCATCAGGCTGGGCGGGATCACGGGGCCCAGCGTACCGCCGATGGCCTGTACCGCAGCGGAGAAATCCTTGGGATAGCCGCGGCGCTCCATCTCCGGATACATCAGGCCGCCGATAGCCGCCGTTGTAGCGGTAGCGGAGCCGGAAAGGGCGGCGAAGATGGTGGACGCCACGACGGAGATAATGCCCAGACTGCCGCGGACACGCCCCAACAGCACCGAGGTCATATCCACAAGACGCTTGGAGATGCCGCCCTGGCTCATCACCTCACCGGCGATGATAAAGGCGGGGACTGCCAGAAAACTGAAGTTGTTGGCGCCGGTAAAGACACGCTGCGTCAGCAGCACCAGCGGCATTCCGTCCATCGTCAGCAGAGCGGCAATGCAGGACAGCGACAGCGACCATGCCACCGGAACGCCGATGATCATGAACAGCAGCAGGCTGACAAACAATACGACAGGCGTACTCATGCGTTCTCCTCCTTCCGTTTCGCGCAGAACTCTTTGATCGCCAGGACTTCCTGCCGAATCGTTTCAATCAGTGCCAGAAAATATCCCAAAGGCAGCAGTGCGTAGACATAGTACATGGGGATCCGCAGGCTGGGGCTGACAGACAGGCTGCCCGCCTGCACCAGAGAGATACCACTGAGCGTGAAGACCGCCAGTGCCGCCAGTGTCAACAGGGCGATGATGCGTTCCAGAATGAACTTGGCGGTGCCGTGCAGGAGGTTGTCCAGAATATCAACACGCAGAGCAGCCTTATTGGCCACCATGATATTCAGCGTAAAAAAGATTGTAGCGATGAACATGAAGCGCGTCATTTCCTCACACCACGGAATGCTGTACTTGAAGATATAACGGCAAAGGGAATTGATGAAAATCAGAATGATCACCGCGAACATGGAAAAACCGGAGATCGCATATGTCACCTTTTGAATGGCCTTCCAGACCTTTGACACGTCTATTCGCCTCTCTTTCGCATAGAATGCGGCGGGGGACGCAGGATTCGTCCCCCGCCGAAAAGAAGATATTTTTACTTGGCCAGCGCGTCGACCTGCGCAACGAAGTCACTGTACTCGGGGTGTGCATCATAGACGGGCTGGACCATGGCGCGCAGCTCGCTCTTATCAAGGTCAAAGGCCTCCTCCACCAGCTCGTTGACGATCTTCTCGCGGCTGCTCTCGTCCATATCACGGAGCTGGCTGTTCGTGGTGGCTGCCATGGTCGCAGCTGCATCGGTGAACACCTTCTGATCCGCCTCGGACATACCGTTCCACACCTTTGCGGACAGCAGCAGCGCGCCGCAGGTGTAGATGTGGTTGGTGTTGACATAGTACTTGCACAGCTCGGCAAAGCCGCTGGTGGCATACGCAGTGTGGAACATCTCGACAGCGTCGATGGTGCCCTGCTGCAGGCCGGTCATCGCCTCAGAGGCGGCCATCGCCGTGGGAGAAGCGCCCAGCGCATTCCAGAGCTCCAGATGCAGGGGATTCTCCATCACGCGAATCTTCAGGCCCTTCAGGTCTGCCGTGGAGGCTACCTTTTTATTGGTGTACAGCTGACGGAAGCCGTTCTCCACCAGAGCCAGCGTCTTGAAACCGGCGCTGTCGATGGAGTTGATGAGGGACGCACGGATGGGGCTGCTCTTATCAAAGAACACCGCATCCGCATGGGCGGAGTTCTGAATGAGATAGGGCAGATCGAGGCAGGCCAGATCCGGCACGATGTTGGCCAGCGGCGTGGTAGCCGTGAAGGCCATATCCACGGTGCCGATATTGACGCCCTCGTTCAGGTCGCTCTCGTTGCCAAGGGAGGAGTTGGCATAGATCTCGATCTTGTAGCGGCCCTCCGTCTTTTCGTAGACCTCATCAGCCATGGCCAGCATCGCCAGGTGCATGGGATACGTTTCACTGTACACATGACCCATTTTCAGGACAGTGGTACTTGTGGTACCGGTGTTGTCGCCGTCGGCGGCAGGTGTATCGTTCTTGTTTCCGCAGGCGGTCACGCCCAGCAGCATGACCGTTGCCAGCACAGCAGCCAGCAGCTTTTTCATCGTCTTCATGTTGTCTCTCCTTTTTGTTATTTGTGTCGTATGATTTTTTCTGCCATCAGATATACAGAAGCTTCCCCTCATGGATCACGGCAGCCGGTGCATAGGCGAAGTGCATGGGGATGCTGTCGCCCTGACCGTCGATCGCGACTGTATCCACCGCGTGCTTTTTCAGAACAACGCAGTGCTTTGCCATATCAGGCGTATACTCCAGATACTTCGCGGGGTTCACCGTCAGCGCACGAAACACCGTGTTTTCATCGACGCCGCAGTTGAGCAGTGCGGACAGGATGTGGAACTGGTCGATCACGATGCTGTTTTCCGTGCGATATGTCATGGTGGCCATATCTGAGCCCAGCGTATCGAAGCCCACGCCCTGCTCCCACGCGGCCTTGAACACCTTCCAGGAGAAATGCTTACCGGCATAGCCCACATCAAACAGAACACCGCGCTCTTGCGCCTCAAAGACTTCCCGATAGACCCTTCCGCGCTCGTCCAGGATCGTATGGGCAAATCCGGAGTAGGGATGGGTGATAATGTCGCCGGTCTGCATAGCATTCATGGACGCCCGGGGATCCATGCACTGGCCGGAAATATGCACCATCATGTGGCTGTCCGAACCGTCGGCGATAGCACGACAGATATCCAGCAGCTGGGTATCCGTGGTCACGCTCTTGTACGGGAGCCAGCCCAGCTGCACCTTTACACCCAGGGCACGTCCCTTGTTGCCGCGGATCATCTGCACATACCGGTCCACATCGATGGCCTCCGGCATGGTGGGTGTTTTGGGCGGGAAGATGGTCAGGCCCTCCGGCAGGACGGACAGGAATGACTTGATGTGCATATGACCGGCGTTCCGCCAGAAGCGGTCGGCGGCTTTCCAGCCGTCTACGCCGTAGGTTCCGGCGTCCAGCGCCCCGACAAATCCCGTGGCGTAGTATTTCTCCTCCGCAATGCCAAAGGAGGAAACGGCGGGCGGCGCCCACAGATGTGTATGCATATCCAGCAGTCCCGGGAGAATAAGATCCTCCTCCCCCAGCTGCAGGCAAATATCTGTCGGCTCGTCGGGCAGTTCGTATGTCAGGAAGGTATTGGGGACAAAGCGGTCTTCTGCCCAGCGCCGTCCGCCGTTGATCTGGATCTGGCCCATGTAGTCACACTCCTTTATGTCGTATTATATCACAGATGAACAGGATGAATCGGTTTTTCTCCGTTGAGAACACGCAGCGTTTCGGTGACGACTTCCATACCGGCTTTTCCCAACGCTTCGTTCGTGTTGCCGCCAATGTGCGGCGTGGCGCTGAAATTCGGCAGGCTCAGCAGCTTATTCTCGCCGGTAGGCGGTTCGTTGATAAACGTATCGCAGGCGGCTGCTTTCAGCTTGCCGGAAACCAGTGCATCATACAGGGCGTCCTCGTCGATCACCGCACCGCGAGCGGCATTGACAAATACAGCACCGGGTTTGAAGTGATCAAACATCGCACGGGAGATCATACCCTTGGTGCCGGGAACCAGGGGAACATTGATGTTCACCATGTCAGAACGCTCCAGCAGTTCCTCCATGGTATCCACCTTTTCAAAGCCGCGGCGGGCAGCTTCCTCTGCATCGATAAACGGATCATAGCCCAGTACCTTCACGCCGAAGCCGTTGTGCATGATATGGGCGATACGCTGGGCGATATTGCCCATGCCGATCTGGCCGAAGGTCTTGCCGAGAATCTCCGTGCCAAGAAAATCCCGGGGCGCGATGCTGGTAAAGCGTCCGGCACGGCAGCCTTCGTTTGCCTCATACAGGCGGCGCTGGAGGAGAAGGAACAGTGCCACCGTCAGCTCAGCCACGGAATCGGCGTTGGCGGTGGGGGTGTAGATCACCTGAATGCCGCGCTGTTTAGCGGCCTCCACGTCGATGGAATTACAGCCGATGCCGTGCTTGGCGATGACCTTCAGTTTTTTCGCCCGATCCATCATCTCCGCCGTCACGGATGCGCCGCGGACAATGATGGCATCGATCTCCTCGATGTTGTCAAAGGTATCCACGACAGTGGCCTGCTGTCGCAGCAGTTCAGCCGCCTTGGGATAGATATATTCACTTAAGTATACGACCATTTCTACCTCCGTGTTGTGTTTACTGCTTTTTTATAATGTTTATGTTGTGTTCGCTAATGTTAAATTAGCAGATAACAGGCCATAAGTCAATAGTGCATTCCATAGAAAGCGGCACTTCAAATTTGTGCATTTTGTTGTATTCGCTTCTAAAATGCCAATTCATAAAGATTAAAAAGAAGTGTTTACAACCTCCCTTCTGTGTGGTAGAATACAAGAAAACTAGCTACATGGGGGAAGTCATGGACAATTTCTTTATTGATCGGATCAAAGGCATCCCGCTGACGAAGGGACAGGAGCGGATCGCCCGGTACATGATGGAGAATCAGTATACCATCTGCCAGCGTTCTTTGATGGATATCTCGAAAGAGGCCGGTGTCAGCGATGCATCCGTACTTCGCTTTACGCGCGCCATTGGGTTTGAGGGATATAATGATTTTAAGGCTGCGCTGTATGCGTATCTGGCGGAACAGGCAGGCGCCAACATGGGCCACAGCTCTCTGGATCTCAGCTCGCGGCTGCGCAGCGGGACGGCACATGGCGAAAATGCCTTACAGGATTTCCTCCGCGTCTCTCTGGAAAATATAGAGCGGTCTCTGTCCGCGACTTCCGGTGACACCTATGCACACATTGCCTCCTCACTGATTGCCAGCCGGAATGTTTACATCTTCGGAAACCGCGCCGCGCGCTCTGCAGCGGAACATTTTGCGCGAGGACTCCGCTATGTAAAGGACAATGTGATCTTCCTCCAGCACACCAATGATGTTTACCCAGCGCTCTATGGCGCCGGCAGTCAGGACGTGCTGGTCTATCTGTGCATCTCCCGCTTCTACAAGACCGACGTCCATATCTGCGAGGCCGCAAAGGCCGCCGGTATGCGGCTGTGTCTGGTCACCAATACGGCACCGTCTCCGGTCACGAAATACGCGGATCACATTCTGCTTGTCCGCACAGACGGTACCAGCTATTTCAACTCCATGGTAGGGATCTCCGCCGTTTGCGAATATCTGCTGACTTTGATCGCGGAACGGACTCCGGACACAGCGCAGCGCCTGGAGGCCATTGACCGCTACTCCGAGGATGAGCGTTACACCGCATCCGGCACCAGACAGAAAAAGAACACCCAACAGGATATCCTGTAGATGCAAAAGAGGATCGCCCTCCGTCGAGGGCGATCCTCTTTTGTTCCGTTGTGACCCGTCCATAACAGCGAATACGTTCAAACTTTTGCGGTGTCCCTCTTGTCGACCAAGATTCCATAATCTTCACCAGCGTCGTCAAAGTCCACCTCTCTGCCAATTCTTTCAACTGTCGGCATTGAGGGCCGCTTCTTTTGTCAATGCATGCGTAGTGTCTTCTGCAATCTGAATTCCACAATTCTTCCTATCAACCGTTATTGTGATGGGCTTGTGATGCTCATATTGATTGCCGTAAATATCACGGTATTGTATGCCATAATCATATTTACCAGAAAGCTTTTCATGAACGTAAAAAAGCAACCCGGTATATACTTCCCCTCCAACAGGAATTGAAATCGGTATTGAAGCTGCAACCGCCCTTTTGATCGTTGACTTAACAGTAATTTTTGTATTAATTGCGCAACCTTTTCCCACGTTTGTTATTTTCATCGGAATATAATGTCTGTCGTTTCTCAAATTGGTTCCAAATTCTCCGTGGTCTTCCATCGTCACACCTATCGTACGCGCCGCCTCTTGTTCCTCCGAAAGCTTTCTAATGCACTCTATTTTATCGTCTGAAAAAATGAAGAAGCACTCGTCATACATGAACTCTCTATAAGTCAACGCCTCTTTTGCCTTGTCTTCTTCCCTAACATCATCTTCACCATACCAACCTAAGTCGAATGGGCTTACGCACTTTCTCCCAAGAATGTTGATTGCGAAATACGGCAAAACATCACGACGTTTATCTTCTCTATACTGCTTATGAGAATATCTTATGGAGCAGTATACGCCGATTGCGGCACCGGAAGCCGCAATAATTGCGCCATAATAGGTGAGCACATCAGCGGCTCCCCATATCGTCATATACCCGCTATTATTTCTATAGAACTCGTTTATTATAATAGGCCCGCCAATAATCCCAAGCACTATCACCGCCAATAACACCCATCTAATCAACGACTTTCTCATAATAATTCCCCCCCCAACGTGTATCGCATTTATGCCTGCAATTCCGCTGAAAACCAACTATCTCTGCGGCAAGTCATTAGTTCCTGCGATTACACTACAGAAATTTTGCCGCCACAAATAGCTCGATTTAACAATAACACGGCTTCCCATAACGGGCAAGCTATTATAGTTTTCATCGGTCCTTTAGCGGGGTAGTATCTTCATATTACTCCCCATCCTATTCTTTGCTTACTGCGTCACCGCTTTTGAGCCGCGAACCTACTTGTAATCGCCGCCGTATCGAGTATACTTATCAGCAACACGATTTACAGGAGATGACAGCATGATCTACTGCGTATCGGACATTCACGGCGAATTGGATAAGTTTGAGCGACTGCTGACGCTGATCCAATTTTCCGAAAATGACCACCTGCATGTTATCGGTGACGCTATCGACCGGTGCGCCATGGGTGTGGACATCCTGCGGCTGGTCATGGATACGTCTAATATGACCATGCTGCTGGGCAACCACGAACAGATGTGCCTCGCCACCCTCGGGCTGCATAATGAGTTTGGTGCTCGTGAACTTTGGCGGCGGAACGGCGGCTCATCCACCTATCGGGAGCTGTTCTACCATCGCACGCCCCATGAGCGTAATATGATCCTGCGCTTCTTGGCTGGACTGCCGGATCATCTGGACATTACCGTTGATGGACAGCAGTTTCACCTTGTTCATGGTTGTCCCGGTGCTGACCGTGATACGCGCATCTGGGGACGCATCAAGCCAGAAGATAGAAGTCCTTACCCGGACACCATCTGCATCGTCGGCCACACGCCGGTCAACTTCCTGACCGGTGTCAGTGACCAGCCCTTCCGGATATGGCATGGTGACGGCATCTTTGACATCGATTGTGGCTGCGGTCATCAAAAAACAGCGCAACGCCGTTTGGCCTGTCTCCGGCTGGATGATATGGCGGAGTTTTATGTTGGGAATACGAGCACGGAGATATATCGGCGCAAAATGTGAGTATCGTAAATACTTGTGAAATGCTCGTATCTGTGGTATACTGCATAATAAGAAATGTTTAACGAGGGAGGTGCGAAGCAAATGTCTGACAGGGTCTATACGCAGGACGAAGTTTTTACCGCCGTGCGGCGGCTGCTGAAAAAATACCATGCCGAGCGTGCGATCTTGTTCGGCTCTTATGCGCGGCAGGACGCGGATGCCGCTTCCGACATTGACCTCATTGTGGTTGGTGGAAGCAGATTCGACCCTACCGACGTTTTCTGTATCGCGGAGGAGCTGCATCGCACCTTAGGAAAGCCCGTGGACGTGTACGAGCTGCGGGAGCTTAACGCCGGCTCCGCTTTTTATGACACCGTGATGGCGGAGGGGGTACAGATCGCATGAAGTACAGCGACCAGCAGAGAATTGCGAAAATGCGGGAGACTGTGGAAAAGCTCCTGCGCTATGTGTCGGAAGAAGGTATCACTCCGGACAGAATCTTCGCGGAGGAAACCATTCAATGGACTGTCACAACGCCCCTTTATAACATCGGCGAGCATGCCGCTAACTTGACGGAGGACTTTAAGTCGCAGCATCCCGATATTCCGTGGGTGAAAATTGCGGGCTTGCGGCACAGGTTGGTGCATCATTACGAGGATACCAACTGGACTGTCATATGTGCGATCATCTACGATGTTCTGCCGCCGTTTCTTGATGCGCTGAAAACGCTTTGACCCACATTTTGACCCATACCGAAAACCTGCAGAGCCACCCGGCGGGAGCATTGCGCTCCGCCCGGTGGCTCTATGCCTTCGCTTTGATACCCTTTTATTGTTTCCAGCAGCGCAAAATGTGACCATTCCCCTGCTAGAGAAAGTTGACCCACACCGACGATTCCGGTGGCTCTGACCCACACCGTGACCCACACGGGGAAACGAGCGGACGGAGCACATGGAGCAGAGAGTTTCCGACCTCATCTTTTTTGCGGTAAAAATGCCCGCAAAGCCTTATATACCAACGACCGGAGGGCTTTTTATCACTTGGTAAGGATGAGGTCGGCGGTTCGAATCCGCCCAGCAGCTCCACACAAACCCTGTAACCACAAGGCTTAATAGTGACAAGTAACTATTTTGTCGCAGAGAACGGTGTGACCCGAA
>ERZ772812.1272-NODE-1272-length-18871-cov-82.742985_pt1 | contig 18871 bp, 26 predicted proteins | sample MGYA00511343_ERZ772812 | MGnify/ENA primary metagenome ERZ772812 (study PRJEB29015, sample SAMEA2737706) | human gut metagenome | biome: human gut; feature: human-associated habitat; material: faeces | place: China | collected 2012 ...
AAAGTAGTGTCAAATATATACTGATAATGATTCCTGTTTCCCCTTTGTTAAATTTTTCACACACTACACTGCTTTAGAGCACTAAAGCGATTGTTAAATTATTCACACACTTTAGCGATTCAAAGCATTAAAGCGATTGATAAATTATTAACACTTCATTAGATTAAAGCATTAAAGCGGTTGTTATAAATTTAACACGTTACATTTATCCATAAAATTGTAATAAATATCCTTAAGTCCCATTTATAGTACCTTAACGATTTAGTACAATTTATCATGATACAAAATTATATGCAATAATGGTATTTTGCACGCTGTAACGACTAAAAAACTTGCAACAAATAGTACTTGTGTTGCCTATATAGGTATGTTATACTTGTATCATAGTAAAAGGCATAAAACCAGTAAACAGCCTTGCAAAAATATTAAAGGAGATACTAAAAATGAGAGTTCGCATATATTTTAGGGATACCAACGGCGAGTGCTTTTCAAGTGAAGCACTGACTTTTCATGAAGAAAAAGAGCTTCTAATCAAATTGAAGGACTTTTGCTTTACGATTATGAATATTGCAAGTGTATAAAATACTTGCCGTTATCATCGGTATAATAGCGTTAGGGATAGTAGGCTCAGTTGTACCGCCCCATTGTACCGTACCACACGCAAAAGCGTGAGAAAGTGAGTTACAAAATATGAGTACCTGGAAAATCGAAAAAACTATGAACGGAGCAGACGGCACTGAAACTATTACTATCACGCGCCCCATTAACGACAAACCAAAAAGTGCGGCTTGCGTGAGCCGTACTGTTAAGGCTGGCACGGTTGCCCGCGTAAAATATGCCCGCTTTAACGATGATTTTTCAGTTGATACGGGGGAACTTGTAAAACAGTTTGACGGCGTTTTGGATGCTGAGAAGGTTGAAAAAGCCTTGCATAACGCTGAGCCTTGCACAAAATGGCAAGTTCTGGATGTTCAGCCAAAAGAGGAAAATACCCTTGGCATTCCGCGCGATGTTTTTAACGCCGTGGCGGTACCTGTTGAGCGGCCATTGAGTCAGCAGTAACTTTAATAAGTTCCAGCGGGTTTTACTTTAAAGCCCGCTTCCACGCTGTAAAAGCGAAAATAAATTAAAAGAGGGTATAAAAATGAAAATGCAACTTATTACAATCAGGCCTAGAAAAGCGGGCGTTGACGCTGGCTTCACTATTAAACGTGAATTAATTGACGATTCCGGATTCGTGGATATGGCTTTTTGTAGTATCATAACTACCAAATACGGTTTCACAGCATCCGGTTTTTCCAGTATCCACATGCCAACTATCACCCATGAAGCGAATTGTGATAAAGAATCAGTTGACGACTTTGTAAAGAAGGTGTTTGCACAATGACGCGCACGGAGATTGTAGATGCAGTTATGGCCGCCTGCTATTCTAGATATCCTAGAACGTATACGGAAAGACTTTACACATGCAAGGCAGAAATTATTTGTGTTGACTTTTCAGATTGGTTTGTTTTGCGAAGTTATAGTACCGTTGTAGCCGCTTTTCAGTGTTCAACTGGCATTTTGTGGGTTTTTGGTTATTATAGCCACACAACTGCAAGCCATATAGCAAAATTCCGGAATTGGATTCGTTACGAACTTCAAACCGGTTGGAACTACCCCAAAATAGTTAGATTATATAACGATTCTAGAACCGGAAAGCGCGCCGCCCAAAAAAATCTTGATGACGACTTTGCAAGCGTTATTGCCACCGCGTTAAATCAGCGCTGACCCAAAAAAGTAGAATAAAATGCACCGCCCTTAAAGGCAGTGCATTTTTTATACAAATTTTTAATTAGAACTCTTTACCATTAAATATAAATAACTAGCAATAGTTATCCCTAACTGCTAACCTGTGAAATTCTTAACACTCTTTAGCAATGTAAAGTTCTAAAGCGATTGACAAATTCTTAACACACTTTAGTGATTTAGAGTTCTAAAGCGTCCATCCGTTAAGGAAATGGCTAGTACATGTATTAACCTTAGCACAGCTCTTGTCGTGCCGATCACCGGGGGTGTTGCAAGAAGCCTGAAAAATAAATCGGGGTTCAATTTATTAAATACGCAAATCCCCTCTTCCTCTTCCTTCTTCGCAATTAAAGAAAGTAGGTGAAAATGAAAATGCTATTAAAAGATATAAAGAATATTGGCTATTGGACATATTTGATACTTAAAGTTAGAGATAAAACTGTATACGCAGGATACTTTGCAGATATGCCATATAGATACGCTTATTATAAACTTAAATCTCTTGAAGTAATTGATACTGGCGTTGAAATAGTATTGGAGTGATTAAAATGACAATCAATGATATTCTACTTAATTGTGGTTCTGTTCATGCTGGAACGACTATATATATTATAGAATCTGGCACAATTAAAAAGATATGTCTGTTTAAGAATTTAGAATCAAGGTATGCGAACCTTCAATTTAAATTCTTTACTGTTAGTTCTTTGTATATAGATACAGATTCATTTGAATTATTAGCTTTTAAGTTTTATGTATAAGGAGCTGATACAACGCGACTTTCCGAACTTATAGGTACATGTGGCAATATAGGGTCATCAACGTATATAGAAGTAAAATTTAATAATCATATTAGATTTGCAGGCTATGTTAAAGATATGCCTTATGTGCTTAATTATTATAACGTATGGTATTTTGAATATATTGAAAAAGATAAGTTTGAAATAGTGTTATGTTAGGAGTTGATACAATGCGTTACAACTTTCCCATCCATCCCATCCCCATAGGCTCAATCATTAAATACAATGTAAGAGAATATGGTTATTTCTATGGAGATGGACAAGAGAAAAGAGCAATTACCATTGCTAAAATTGGTAAGGTTATTGACATTGTAGAGCATGATGGCAGAGTAGTTTATTATTCTGTAGCACCAAGTTCTAATTGTACATTTAGCCAATATTTTGTAGGTGATTGCTTAGATTCTGTTTGGCCTGAAAACGTGGAGGGTGTTTATTATGACAATTAAAGACCTAGATACAGAAACCCTTACTCTACTAAGTAAACTACGTGATAACTGGTACATTAAAGCCTGTCCCTCATGGCTAACACATTTCATAGACAAGGATTGTCAGTATTGCCAGCTTAGAGAGTTATGTTATCTGCTTGACCGTTATGATTATGACGTTAAAGAAGAGCTTAGAAATAGAGGTGAGTTTTAATTATGATTCTTCATCTTGATAAATACGATGACCTATATCTAAACCAATTAGGAATTTCTATTGCTCATTGCTTAACTAGGATTCCTTGTCCACCTAGAGGATATTGTGATTCCACTTGTGGTTTGTATCAATTCTGTAATTCAATGCAGCTTGCATATATTGATGTACGTCAGGAGGAATCTAAGCGCAATGGCACAAAACCATAAAACATTCAAGCGCCAAGCTGAAGCAACTAAGCTACTGAAAAAGATAGGTGCAACAAGACGTAAATCCAAAAAAGCAGGTATCACTGTAACAGGTGAGCTTAAAGAAAGTCTTAGGGGCAGACAATCCACTGACGTTGCTAACGCTCTGAAATTTACTGCTAATATTGCTCTTGATGAAGCAGAAAAACTATATGATGACCTTATTGAAACAGCCGATAATATTGACGATAAAACAACACAAAAGATGATGCAAGAGTATCTATCTAAATACTCAGAGCATATTCATTCCTTGCATAAATCCGTTAGAAGTAGCTATAGGTCATTGAGAGTAGCTAATCGTCTTGAGGATGTATTTAATTATAGCGATGCTGCATATAAGATTCTTAGAAATCCAGATTCCTATTTTGATAAAAAGAAATGGGGAGCAATTTCTGGTATACTTAACAATCTTATGGGCACATATAGCAGGGATATTCCGCCAAAAGATTTGAAAAAACTATGTGAACTGGGTGAAGAGTTAGGACTTAACTCTCTATCAGATATGGACAGAGCTTATTCAGAGTATAACAATCTGCTAAGAAATTCTGACCAGATGGGCGAAGTTCTGGTTAATGCAAGCAATAAACTTAAATCTATTACGAAGGATAATGAAGAGTTTATAGAGAATAATAAAGAAGTTTATAAAAAATTTGTAGAACTTGCATCTAAGTATGATTTGTGGTAATATTCACGAATGAAAGAAGGTGATGCTATATGTGAGAAAGCGTAACGAGCATAAGTATTCAACTATCATATATTGCTATGATATTGAAACATCATCCTTAATGTATGGTGAGGATGAACTTCAAGAGCATCTGCAAAGCACTTATCTTCACGGCCTAGCTTCATTTGCTTATCGTCCTATACCTCACGCACCATTTAGTGACTTCGAGAATGAAATGAATTATAATTTCTTTAGAACTTATGATTCAATTTCTTCTGAATTTGAGAGAATCAATGAGGATGCTAAGAATAATGATGAATACGTAAAAATCTTTGTGCATAACTTGAGCTATGAATTTGAAGCAATGATGCGTAACATAAATTTCTGTATTAAAAACTTTAATCCTAAACGTTTCATTGCGGTTGCTCCGCACCAGCCATTAGTAGCAGCTTTTGACCATCTTGAATTTTATGATAGCTTCAAGATTCTTTCATGCAAAAGCCTTGAGCTTATAGGTACAGAACTTGGAGTTCCTAAACTTAAAGAAGTCAAAGGCGGTTACGACCAAAAATATTATTGGTGGTCAGATTTGCCTGATTCTGAATACATTTACAATGAACGTGACTGTAAGCTAGTTTTGTATGCACTATGTAGATACATGGCTAACTTCACTAAAGTTGATACTGTATCAGATATTGGAGTGTCTAACACATCAATGATTAAGCGTGAAACAAGGCTTAACAGAAATATTGCTACCGATAAAGAAGTACATACTGCACAATTCACAGCGGCGATAGAACTTAAGAATAATGAACCATTTATGAAGTTCTTTCAAGACTGTCTTGCAGGTGGTTATACTCATGCTAATCCTTACGCAGTGGGTAAAATATTTAAGGATGTATGGTGCTTTGACGCAAGCTCTATGCATCCGTCAGCAATGTATGGTAGACGATTCCCTTACAAGTGGAGAAAAGAGGTTAATCCTAATGAATGTTATCAAAATTTCCAGTCCGCAAACTATGAGTTCTTATCTGGCTGCGAAAGCGGCGCTAACTCAGGGTTCTTCCATTATCCCGACCAACGGATTGAGTTATATGGATGTAAAGATGTTAAATTCTATTCAGTCCTCCAAGCAGCATACCGTGAATCAATCTTGTTTGAAAGGCCAATAAAATATAACTTCATGGCTAACGTTACATTTTATAATATTAACGCTAAGGATTTTGGTAACTGCATTTACAGCTATATCAGTACATCCAAATGCACAAATGTTAAAAATGGTAACTTTGATAATGGTAAAGTAGTCAAAGCAGATGAACTTACATTTCATGGCTGTGATATTGACTTTATGTTAATTCAAATGCTTTATGATTATAGTAGTTCAGAATGTGATGAACTTTATTATGCAACAGCCCATAAATTTATTAACAAGCCTTTACGGAATACAGTTAAATACTATGCACGCCAGAAAACTGGATTCAAAAAACTTGAGCATAAAGTTGCTGACCATGTAGAAACGTTAAACGATTTTACATTTGAGGGATTGAAGCTTTATGATGATTCAGTGGCACAAGAAATTATGAATACCCATAACAAAGATTTAGTCCACTTCGCCTTAATGGCAAGTAAAGGTGGACTGAATGGTCAGTATGGATGCTCAGCTATGAAGCCATTACGACAGGAAGTTGGCGTACAGGGGGACGGTGATAAATTTGAGTGGATTCCAACTGGGGTTAAGTTTCTTAAATCCAGAAATTCCCTAAATATTTTCACGGATGGTTTGTATACGGTTGCTTATAGTAGACTGCACCTTATTTGCTTTATGCTTTATCTAGTATTAAGCCAAGGCATTGAACCTCTCTATCACGATACAGATAGCGGTTATTTTGTAGGTTACAATGAGGATGTTCAAAAAGCCGTTGATAGATTCAATGATAATATTCTTAATAACAGCGAGAATAAAGATTGTTACAATTTTGGCATTATGGACTTTGATGGTCATTATGAGGATTTTGTAACATGGGGAAGTAAATGCTATTGTGCAACATACTTAGATGCAGATAAACACTTAAAAGTTAAGGCTACTGTAGCAGGTGCAAGCAAGAAACAGCTTTCTGAATTGTTTACACAAATAGTAAACGATGAAGATTTTGAGTACCTAGTAAAAGAATATTTTCGTCCTAATATCAGTTATGATGAATCCATAAACAAGAAGCTTATTCGTAAAACTCCGGGAACACACATTATAGGAGATTTTACGGATGATAATGGAGAAACAGACCACTTGGATGAATATTCTGTAACTGTACTAGAACCTTGCGGCTATACATTACGCTCAACAAATAGTCCTGTTAATAGAATGTATTATTCATTCTGTTATTCATTGCGTGGAGAATCCTATATAGATTATTTGCCAGAAGTTGTTAGCATAAACCACGATGAAAATGATAAAGAACTTTATGGAACTTATCATAAGGTACAATCTGACAAAGAATATGCTATGTTAATTGACGGCAATCCTGCAAGTATATTCCAGTGGGAATGGAGTGATAGGAGATGATTTAATTGAAAGAAAAAGATTCTTATAGAATCAGTATAAGAGCTGCATGTCCTTATTATATTTCTCATACAACAAATTACATTCGTTGTGAGGGTATGAGAGTGTCACGCCAAGAGTACAACCTTAAAAACGATTGTTGTGGCCAGTATAAAAACTGTCCTCAATATAAATTTCTTACTTACCATTATTTAACAAAGGAGAACTAACTATGTACACTAACAAGAAAGCATCCGCTAAGGCCACCAATTCTGTTAAGTTCGCTTCCTCCGTCATCACTGATATTCGTATCTTCCCTATCAATAACAAGAAGTCTAATTGCTGCGCTATGGTTTCCATTACACTTGCAAATGTATTTTGCATTACTGGTATCAAGATTATGGACGGCAGCAAGGGTCTGTTTGTTGCAATGCCCAGTGCAAAGAATAAGAAAGATAGATGGCATGATATTTGCTACCCCATTACTAAGGAATTCCGTAAAGTTATGAGCGATTCTATTCTTAACGCATTTGATTCCTTGCAGGAAGATGAAGATGAAGATGATGAAAGTGAGGATGACTGACAAGCTCCCCAATGAATTGCCGCCTGATATTGACGATGATTTGCCATTCTAAATAGAAAAGCACCCCTAAGTGGATAACCACCTAGGGGTGTTTGTTATTTAGCTAATATTAGGACGAAGAACCTTAATAGCAGTCATACCATTGTTGTTATTCCAGCGAGGATAATCCATAGGAGTGCCATCTTCATTTCTAATACGGTCGAGAATAACAGGGGAGTTACCATCCATAAATCCAGAAACCTGAACCGTGACAGCATAAGAAGCAGGACGTTTGAAGTAGAGGATGATAGCATTACCATCATTGGTATAATAAAGGTTATTCAAGTTATTAACTACATCCCAAGTAACTGTCCTACCTGGACCAATGGGCGCTCCATAAATGGATTTATTGAGCTGGCGATTATCAATTGCACTGATAGCAAATAAGCTGCCAGATTCAGGGTTATTGCTAAGATAAACAGTAAAATCAATGTCGTTCCTATCCATAACACGGATAGAACCCTGTGAAGTAGAATCACCAGAAGGAACGGGAATAAATGCAAATGCCTTGTACTGTTCAGGGTCACCAGTTACGGATTGACCTGCAACCGTATACTGTGTCTGGTTAGTAATAGCCAAGTCAATACAACGATGTTCACCAGCTGCACAGATATACTGCCCACGGTTTACAGCGTCAGTGCCAAAGACATATTCACGCTTTGTATAAATGTAAACATCATCAAGTTTGCACACAGCATTAGTAACAGGATAAGTACCGATTGACTGAATGGTAGTACTAACTTTAGCAGAACGGTTAATGATACCACCATTAACAACAAACTGTGGATTAGGGCTAGTACCAATCAAGGCAATAGCTGCATAACCAGTTTCAGTAGTAGCAGTTCCATCATTACAGGTATAAATCAAATTGTTAATATAAGCTGCTGCTTTACCTGGGCCATCAAAGACAAAAGCATACTTGCAAGTATCTGCATAGAAGTTAGTAACATGAATATCATTGTTGCTAACCTTACAAGCGATTGACTTATTCCACCAAGTATTGGCATCAGTACCACCTGTACCACCAGAGGGAATACCATGGTAGCTAGTCCAGTTACATCCATATACATCAGTACGGCAGTCAAAACCAACCTGACATACCATATTAACAAGGTTATTACATTCGCAGTCAGGAGCTTTATTACCCCAGAAAAATGCAACAGAGCCAGTCCAGCGTTCTACAGGAGTATTATCACTGAATCCCCATACCATTACATTATCCATATAGCAGTAACGGTTCAGAGTGCTATTATTAGGCTGTAAGTAAACACCATAGGACTTAACCTTATTGATACTTACATTGTAAATGCTGTTATCAGTATATTTATTGGTAGTAAATACAATGCCACCAATCATACCGTTACAAGTAATGTCCAAATTAGCAATAACAATATTACCAGTTACATCATCACCTGATACAGTAATAACACCCTGACTACCAAATGCAGTTGGATTAGCAGTATACTGTAAGATAGTATCGCTAGTACCACGCGCAGGGTCACGAGAAGAACCGGCACCATACAGGCTATGTTTCAGCTGCAAAGGTGCGCTAATCTTATAAGTACCAGCAGGAATAAACAGAGGTTTATTCTTAGTATGAGTGTTAATGGTAGCGGTAATATCATCAGTTCCGTCTTTTTTCAACGTCTGATATTTTTCAATGCTAACAGGGGATGGCTCAACAAAACTAGGAATCTTACCAGTGCGACTTGTTAAAAATTTTGTGTCAGGGTCGCTAGCGGTTCCCATAGAAACATAAGCATAATTATCATCAATGTTTGTTTCACGGGCTGATGCCAACGTTAGGTTACCATAAATATATGTGGGGACCGTAGTGTTACCGACCGAAGTAACACCCGAATGAGCAGTAAACGCTTTTCCACCTTTAGAAAAAATTTCTACTTTATTTGCGGTTACTGTCACATTACCACCAACAGTCTGATTCATATTACCGCTGACAGTCTGGTCAAGATTTCCAACAGTATCTTTGTCAATCTTCTTAGACGTTTCAGTGCGTCCCTCAGTGTCTTTAATATCATAACTGTTATTGTCAATTTTAAATTTGTCTACATAAGCCATGATGCAACCTCCTATTAAGTAAGGCCATGAGTTCCAGTCGTAATACTAATAGTTTCGGTATTTTCTACATACTTAACCTCGACACGAGAGAGCTTTTCAAGCTCTTTTACTTTATTCAGAGCATTAGTAGCGTTAGTATTAGCACTACTTGCAGTAGTACGAGCACTAGCATCTTTTACCTCAATGGTTTGACCGCCAATATTAAACTTCGAAACATATTGTTCACCCATAGTTACACCTCTCATTTACCAACAATTTTAATAGTTTCCACAGGAGCATCATAGATATGAATCTCTCCACCAGTAACGATAGTACCATTATTAGGATTAAAGAACCCAAAAGAGATAGAAGTATCATCTGCATTATACTTGGCAACTTTTAGCGACAAAATATAATGCAAACGTTCAGCAACACTTGTCTTAGCGTAGTTAGTGCCTTCGATGTATCGAGTACCTGCATCCATAGGCTTAAGAATAACACACAAATCATTATTAAGCCAAACAAGGTCGTTAATATTGCGATTAGCACTTGCAGTAGTTTTCAGCTTTTCATCAACGGGAGTGATAGCAAGTTTAACACTTCCCCACAATTCAGAAAAATTGCCAATCTTAGTCCAATAATCTTCATTGTCAATATCAATGCCAATAGGTACAGGCTGTGTGCTCAAATATCCATCACCATTGACAGTGACAACAACTGTGTTACGAGGATACTGTTTAGTAATATCCCATTGAATGGGGTCTGCATAACTAATGGAACTAGTTTCAATGTACTGTTGCATTACCTCGATAACCTTAGATACCATTTCATAGTAACTAATGCTATCATCATAGGCAACAGGAATTACAGAACGGAAAAGTTTGTCCAAAGGATTGTACTTCAAACCTAATCACCTCTTTACCATAAACGCATAAACAGAACTTCCATATCTCTATATAAACAATTATAGATATTTGTATTCTCTTTCATATAATCGTTCATAATAGATACAAGAGAGCGACCACGATAGCCTTTTTCTACATGGTCAAGAACCCGGTGCTCATTGCCATCACGATTTTCTTTTGTATTGTTTTTATCATCCTGTGTGGTATTGCTATTACTGTTAGAACTGGCGTTAGAGCTAAAATCATTGGCAGAACTTGCCTTACTATGGTCAGCATCTGACATATACTTACCAGCAAGAAAATTATCAAGACTACCCTGAGGAGTATCAGTGTGAGTATTGGTATTCTCTCCATTACTGTTAGAATTGGAAGTATAATTGGAACTGTTTGTACCATCAATATTGACCTTACTGTTTTTGGTTCTATCCTCTGTATTCACATCATGATGTTCAGTATTTTCGTCACTGGTAATGGAAAAGTCATCAGTTAAGAACATTTCATACTGTTTATCAAGTGCTTCAAAGAGAGGATTATAATAAGGCATATGGCTGTTCATCCAGTCATCCAGACGCAGCTGCCAAAGACCAAAGGTTTCAGAACCAATTTCATTTGTATAGAAATGTTTAAGGATATTGGTTTCAAGCTCTTTGCGCTTGTTTTCATTCCAGATAGGATAATTAAAATTGAAGATTTTAGGACGCGCACGCTCAATGATTTCCGAATAAGAAACATTGGTGTAAGGTTCAACAATACCAGCTTTTGATTCACAGATAAAGCGTACTTGAGTTGTATATTTACTCATTGTCCTTATCACCATCCTCAACATTGGTATCGCTTAAATTCTCTTCATCCTCGCGTCCTTCCATAATCTTAGTCAATTCAAGCTGGGAACGCATAGATACGGAAATATTAGTGCCAAAGAGCCTGTTATAATCCTTGCAGAATTTTTGACGAGAGTACAATGGAGAAAGACGGTCTGCTTCTACCTGACCTAAGGTCATTTGAACTTCGGTAGTAAACTGGCGCTCTGCTTTCATATTGTAATTGCTCTCAATACCTAAATAGGTAAGAGCTTCCGCAAGAGTTTCTTTTTTCTGTTGCTCTAACTGTAAGCCAATATACTGAACGCCTAAATCAAGAACACCAATCATGTTCTTAATATCATCAGTAGAGGGATTGCCTTTAAGATACAGCCATGGGTCATATTTATCCTGCTGATATACTAGATTCTGTACAGAAAGTTTCGTATTCTCATTTGCATAAGCAATTCGAGGAGTTTTCTGTGCAGCAAGGTTTAAGTCAATCGTTCTGTCAATATTGGTAAGACGTTGTGCAAACTGTTTAATGATAATAGCATCAGGGGAACGGCGCATATTACACCAAAGATAAGCGCAGTTTTCTTTGCTCAGACCAGTTTTTTGATAGTTAGAATTGTAGCCGTAAGCACGAACGTATTTAGGGTCACCAATAATGTCAAAGTTATCACTAGGCATAGCAGGGAGAATCAAGTTACCCATAACAGGGTCATGATAACCGGCCATTAAAGGTTGCCAGAACAAGAACTGCTCAATAAATCGTTCATCCAAAAAAGGAGAATCGTCAAGCCCTTCCCATTTGAATCTTGCAAGTGCTACATCATAAAGACGATTAAACCAGTTAGCATAAGTTGCAACAGTTAAATCGTATGAATCAATCCAAGGTGGCTGTGGTTTTTGTGAACGTTTACTCATTTACTCACCTACTTCTGGAATACGTTTATAGATAGAATTGTCTGCTTCATAATTACCAACAAGTCCGGGATTATGCCAGAATGTAACACCACGATTAAAGATACTGTTAATCATTGTAGAAACTTCCGCAGGAACATCACCTAAGCAACAACAGTTTTGTGTTTTAACATAATTCCAGTTTCTTCGAGAATCAATGTTAGGAACCTGAACTTGGTGAATGGGATAACCAAACATAGTCCAGTAGTCATCAATAACTTTTGCAAATTCTTTAGTAACATGATGATAACTCGCCATAGCATATGGGGCACTTGCATCTTTTGTCGGTAAAATGCCAGCATCAGTAAAACGAAAATAAGGACTAACAGAACCATGACTTTGTGGCGGTAGCCTGTCCATATCATCACGTTTTGCAAGTGTGCCTGCAATGTCAAGCATCTGATTAGATAAGCCCTCAATAGCTCCATAAGTATTCTCAGGAAAAAGAGCAGGATGTTTGCCAGCCATAGCTTGTGCATCTTTTGCAGGAGCAGTTAGCAGGTTAATTCCAGCAAACATTGTACCTGCTACTAAACCAGCATTTTCTACAGCCATAGAACTAGAATTCTGTGCTACATATACTTTATAAATGTCAGTATTATAAGCACAAGTAGGCCAGTTGCTAATTGCAAATACATCTTCCTGATTATAACCAGTAGAGCCTTTATAATCCTCTGCTGCAAACATTGCTGTAGTCTGTCCAGCATTTGACATTATATTGTATCCGATATGCAGACTTTTCTTCCTATCTCCTAATTCAAAACGAAAAACGTGATTATCGCCTTGCGTAGAATAATAACGAAGATAGAAATAGGGATATGTGAAAAGCTTATTATTCTTAGGAACATAACCAGCTACATTATTAGGAACTACAAAAGTCTTATCATACTTACCAGTATCAAAGGTAAGAGGAACCATATAGATTCCTAAGATGCCATCAGGTGCTTGCCCTGCTTCTACAGCCTTAGCAATAAAGTCATTAGCAGATTCAGCTGTGGTAAAAAAGTTTTCTTTACAACCTGAATAAATTCCAAATCGTAAAGAGCCAGATGCAGGGGGAGAGTCTTTTTCAGGCTTATCAAAAGTGGTAACAATACAGATACGCTTATCAAAATCAATGTACTGCTGAATATCGTCAACGAATGGGCCTGTATCCAGTTCATCATTGATGATATTATCACCAATTTCATCAGTATTTGTATGAGAACGCTCAATAAAGCAAGGTTGTAATGTCACCTGATTAAACCAAGTTTGCATTACATCAACAGTAAAGTAGATTCTGCTAGTTTCGTTTGCAACGTATTCTACACTATCAATAAAGGCATAATACCATTTATTAGAAAAGTCGGCGTTCTGAAATACGATATAATTACACGGTTCAATCGTTTCAGCATTAACACCAACAGACATGTAACGGTCTAAACGCTGATAGGTATAATTGGTAAGATGAAGAACAGATTTGGACGTAAAATAATCAAAACGGGAAGAATCAGACTGAAACCTAAGCACATGATTATAGGTTTTATCTGTAGGGATACCCTTACAGATATAAAGTTGCATATTTGGCAATGTTCTTTGCTCCTTTCAAAATCTGTAGGGTGGTTTACACATCATCCAAATAGGAAGTTTGCGTTTAACTGTAGGAGTAGGGCCGGGGCCGGGGCCGGGTGGTGTTGGTGGATTTGTAGCATCCCATTCAACATCCCATGTACCTACTTCATTAGGAATACCAAGAATAGCAGAGGGGTCAGTTCTATATGCTGTACCATAACCACCTATCCAATATTCCCAGTGCGTATGAATACCGCTGGCATTACCTGTTTGTCCTTGCTCTCCAATATATTGACCACGAGTAATTGTTTCACCAACACTATGAATCTGACTAACAAAATGAGCTGCAAGCCAATAGCTATTATCGCTCATTTTAACTACAATGTAGTTGCCCCAAGAATCGTTACCAGTCGTACCGCCTTGCCAAGTATGGGCTGTTTCAACCGTACCTGCCATTGGTGCATAAGATTGATGATTTGTGTGTACTGTGTCAATACCACCATGAACTGAACCGTCAGGATAATGTGGATAACCTGCTGAAACTCTGATTGTGCTTTGGTCAGTGATACATTGTTTATATATAGCCATAATCAAAGCAATGCGTGATAACGTATGCGCATCCCACGTTTTCAGGAGGATAAGCCTATTGGCTCAAGAAAATGTCAAGATTAAGCCTTAGTAGTAGTAAACTGCACAGCGTTAGCAAACGGAGATGCAGAATAGATACGCCAGATGTGATGGAAGTAATTCCAATCCAGAGTAGAACCAAGGTCAGTTTCACGCATGGTGTTCAGCTTAGTATAAATCTGGAAGAAGTCACGGTCAACCATAAGTGCCTGAATAGCGGCCATATCCTCATCGTCAGGGGTAACGTGAGTATAGGTCTTATCGCCACCAGTTGCAATAGTGACAGCACCAGAGCCAGAGGGGTCATTACCAGTAAGCAGATGTTCCAAACGTTCCACTTCATACTCATTAAGAGCGAAGCTATCAACTTCCAGACGATGACCCATGAAATCTGCCTTATCCATGTTAAATGCGCTTGCCAGAACATCAACATCAATAGAAGCAGAAATGTCAACAGGAACAATAGTGTACAGACGTTCAGCCGGAGTATTCATAGGAATACCAGCAGCGTTATATTCCTTAGAAATGAACTTCATCTTGCCATAAATCTGGCGGAACTTCTTAACCAGAGTCTTGCCGGAAGCTTCATCAGTAACAGCAGCAACAGTTACTTTCTTAAGCTTGTTGTTCTTTACCAGCTGATACAGCAGGTACTTCTTCATGATAAAAGCATCCAGTTCAGCGGGCTTATAAATCTGGTCGATGATATTCTGAACAAAGGCAGACAGGTTAGCTTCACTCATGAAAGCAGTTTCCAGTGCTTCACGATTGACAGTTATCTTGTACTTAATGCGAGAGTTCACAGCATGATAAGCAGTGTAAACCTCAGCAGGGTCGCTACCAAATTCAGCTTTCATAACTTCATCGTTAGTAGCACGGTCAGCAGAGAAGTAAGGAGTTGCTTTCTGCATCATTACATAAATTTCCTGAACAGTAGCGCCAGTGCCCAGAACACCCTTATCAAAAACCTGCCAAGGGTCTTCAAAAGAAATGTAACGCATAACGGTCAGGCCAATACGGTCAACCAGTGCATTACAGAAATAATTCAAACGAGCTTCGTAAGAATTGATAAACGTCCACGCAGATTTAATAGATTCAGTGGTATTCTCAATCTGGGGAGCACCACCAAAAGTAGCATCACTACCAAATACAGCCTTAATAATACCAACAGCAGCAGAAGTAGCCATTATAGAATCATCCTTTCTTAATAATTGCACTCAATATCCAGAGTGCCATCAATAATGAGTTTGCCTTTAGCGGCAGTGGTCAGAGTTACAACGCCAGCGGAAGTAACTTTAGCACTAGAAATAGTGCGATCTGACAAAACTACACGCAGACAGGGGATAGAATTGGTAACTACAAATTTACCGTAACCAGTTTTCATAACACGAGCCATTACTTCACTGGGAATGGTAAATGCAGTAGTGCTTTCAGTTTCGCCTTTATCTAGGGCAGTATGGATAACCAGAACGTTAGAGAGGGTGCTCATATTCTGGTTGTGGAAGGAATAGGCCATAAATAATCATCTCCTTAAATGTCTTTTAGCAAAAACCATGTATACGCTAATCGAGGAGGATAAGACGTTTCAGCAATATCAGCATTAGTTACAATATTTCTATCATTATCAACATAAACCCAAGCTTGAGATGCAACGGGTAACTTAGCCCTATTAGAGATAGTTACAATAGAATTATAATTAACAAGTCTATCATAAATTGCCGGTGGAATGGTGCCAATGATACCTCCTTTGTTAATTTTCTTAGTGCCAATATCAACATGAACAAAGAGAGTATTTCCCATTACAGTAAAATTTTCATCATTATAACTAAACGGACGCGACAATCAAAGCACCTCACTTTCTCCCAAACATCTGCTTGACAAAAGCCTGTGCGGCTTCATCAACGGTAATTGTATTACCATTAGGTTTCTGATAATCGTCATTAGGCTTATTGTCATCATTCAGAAATGCTTTAACATAATCTTTGCGAAGATTATCATAAGCTTCATGCCAGTTAGATGAACCATCTGGACAACCACTAGTAAATTGTTCTGCTTCATTACGACATTCATCAAATTCGTCAAGAACGCCTGCAATAAGAGTTCCCTGTTCATCAGGTTTAGCATCGACAAAGCCACCGAGCATTGCAGAAATTTCGTCACGTGTTTTCATTATTTATTACTCCGTTCATAAGTAAGTTTAAGATTCTCACAGAGGGCAATAATTGCTTGCATATCAACACCAGTTGCATGAATCTTAATAAAATCGCCTTTAGTAGATTCTCTGGGAACCGAAGTGTAACTACCAAGATGTTTCATTACTGTCTGTGTTGCACAAATGAAATTGTTATCTAACCAGTTCAGAGGATTAACACGACAATCATGATAAATTACTTCAAAGTGAAGGTGTGCACCATAGCAATTACCAGTTGCGCCAGAATACCCAATAAGCTGACCCTCGTAAACGTGTTGACCGTTTTTGACGAGATACTCTTTAAGGTGCGCATAGCGTGTTTCCAACTTAGAACCATTATAATTGTTATGCCTAATTCTAACCATGTTGCCATAAGACTGCATCCCAGATTTAGTTCTGCCATCCCAGCTCTGTACCTGATTTACTGTACCATCCTCTGCTGCATAAACAGGTGTACAGGGAGCAGCACGCAAATCAATAGCATGATGTGCAGAACCGTCATTGTAAGTCCAGCCAGCTGTGATAATGTGCTTCTCTAAAGGCCAGCAGAAAAGAACATCACCGTTTGATTTCCTCATTTCCTTCATCTCCTTTAAGTTTTTCCAGATAGGGCTTAAACATAGCAGAAAGTTCAGGATTTACAGCACACATATTCTCCATAATGCTGATAAGCTCCATAATGCAAATATAAGTAACAACAGCACCTACAAGAGGAATCTGGATGCCAAGGTCAACATATCGCATTGCGTATTCAATACCGTAAGAGCCTACCGTAGCAAGAATCTCCATGCACTTGTGATAACCACCCTCACGCATGATAGATGAATTGTAAGAACCATCATGCTTTGCTTTAATCAGCCCTGTAAGAATGTCAAATGCGATAAACCCAAGAACAATAACAAAGGGCATAAACTCAACTCCTAACATTATACACCTACAATCTTCAAAATGTCCATCAGGTATCGCCTAATTATTTCATCTTCACAATACAAACCTCCCAACCGATATTGTTTAATTATATATAATAACCAGTTAGGGCGTGGAGTGCGTGCAATCAAAATGGTATTGTAATCATGGTCATCATTTGTCAACGCATAAATTACGCCACTACCCGGACTGTATTTCCTAGAAAGATAACATTTACCAGTAGAGAAGTCTACCCACAAACCTAAATAGTCATCATGAATCTTAAAACCAAACTGATATTTAGCTTCAGGAGATTTCTTAGCAATACCAACTACACTATCAAGATAAAATTCATTATGAACTGCGTATTTACCAAACTTACTGCCTTTCATCAAACGACCAAAATCAGTTTTCTCTTTTGCTTCAATATATTCTTCATTGTTAGCAATTTGAATTAAGACTAAACCCTCTCTAGTTGTGGCAATTTGCTTCTTGTTAATCGGCTTTTTAATATCAAATTCTGTGAAATAGGGGTTTGCCCATGTAACAGCGTTACCAAAGAAGAATACAACCACTCTGCGCATACGAGCAATAGTTTCATATAATTCGCAGAAAAATGTTACTTCATCTTTAAGATAGCCGTGATGACTTTCGTCCATAGAGATAAATTCATCAAAACAGATTTTGTTGACAAGTGGGAGTTCTTCAGATTTAGCAGATGAAATATATCTGGTTTGACCAGCAAGCTTACCGTCTATGTAATAAGCACCCTCTGGGGTTCCTTTTAACTCATGGTCAGGAAATTCATGAGCAACTGCTGCCCAAAAATTTTCTTTGGCTTTCTTATTCATCTCAGTTTTGTAGCGGCGAATATAAATAAATTGGTTCCCATTTTTGATAAAATCTTCAGCAGCCCATTTCTTAAAGCCATAAGTTTTACCACAACCACGAGAACCAACTACAAAATTAAAGAGCGCATTATAAGATAATGTGTTCTTTAAGTCCCACCACATTGACATTGTAATACACTCCTTTCATATTTAATATTAAGCCGAGGACTCGGCCATTATGCTTAGAGTTAGCGTTCCAATTAACTTGGATTGCGAACATCTTGTGCTGTCCTTTTGGATGGCGGAGTAGGAGAAATGACAAACCTATGTAACCATCAAGCTAACAGGCGTGTTAGCACGGCTTTTGGTGATAGAAATAGGACACAACCCTATTAACGTCCAATGACCAGTTTTCCGTTACTCTTAAAGAGTTCTACCATGTTAAGGGTGGCGAAAGGAAATGAGCTAGCAGTCACGCAAACCTATCCGTAACGCTTCACGCGCCTGACCACGGCTTAGGAGCATCATTCGTGCCTTTCGCTCCCTATGATTATATTATACTTTACAATGCGTATAAAGTCAATAATACAGATTGTACTTTTTGTAAAATTAGGAATGATTATTACATAGTGTATAATGCTAGATGGGGAACGGCAATAGTACAATAAACGGACTGCAAAAATGGGCGAGGTGAGTGGCGGTTTGAAGGTACGATAAATGGGACTTCTAGACTTTGACACTACTTT
>ERZ772812.1274-NODE-1274-length-18824-cov-2.926528_pt1 | contig 18824 bp, 16 predicted proteins | sample MGYA00511343_ERZ772812 | MGnify/ENA primary metagenome ERZ772812 (study PRJEB29015, sample SAMEA2737706) | human gut metagenome | biome: human gut; feature: human-associated habitat; material: faeces | place: China | collected 2012 ...
CACCATCGCTGTACGCGGGTACTTCGCACCCGACGGGACGACGGTGAGCGTGGGCGGCGTCGACTGCCCCGTGGTCTCCCGGGAACCCGTTGAGGGCGAAGGGGAGCTTGCCGAGCTGACGGTGCAGGTGCCGGACGGCTTTTCGGGCGGCGAGCAGGAAGTCGCTCTCACCTGCAATGGCAAAACGGGCAGGATGATAGCGGAGTTCGCGTCAGCGGGCTCGTCGGGGCAGGGCATGCTCTACGAGCAGACCAACCTGCCCGTGCCCGAGCAGATGCAGATGTGGGATTCGTGGCAACTGGTGGGCTTTGCCGGCGACATCTACGCGCTGCCCCAGGCCAACGAGACGAATCCGGATATGAGCTATACCGAGATGCTGCGCTACAGCCCTGATACGGGGCAGTGGGAGGCAATCGCTTTGCCGCTGGACGAGTTCGCGGCAGCAGGCGCGGGCAACGTGGCGAGCGTTTCGGGTACCACGTACCGCGGCGAGCTGGTGATGCAGGTCACCTCGTTCGACCGCATGGAGGACGAGGCGGTGTACGTCACCGCCACGTACTGGGCTTATAGCGCGCAGGGGACATGGCGGCAGATTCCCGTGAGCCTTCCCAGCGGGGGCGACTTGGGATTCTCCACGTTGGCGAGCGACGGCGACAATCTTTACGCGTTCGGCGGGCTGGGATCCTACAGCCAGGTTATTGCTCCCACCTTGCCCTATCTGGACACCAACGTGATCCTGCGCATCGATGTCGACGGCGGCACGGCGTCTAATGCCGGCACGATGACGTCAATCCGCCAGAATCCGCGCGTCGCGTACCGCGACGGGGCGTTTTTGGTAGCGGGCGGACAGGCGGAGCAGTTCCAGCTCGCCGGCGTGATGGGCGCAGAGCGCGTGACGCCGCTGGAGGAGCCCTACGAGATCCCCGGAACGGGGGTGACGTATCCTGCAGGCTGGCTGATGTCCCAGACGGTGGACCTGTCGTCGCTGGTGGACGAGACAGGTCAGCTGGCCTACGCCGTTGCCGCCGTCGAGGCGGGGTTCATGCTGATAGGTCCTCAGAACAAAGAAGGCACGGCGGACACCTACACGCTTGCGAACGAGGCGGGCGCCGTTCCGCAGGCGTTCAATCGGCGCGCGTCGCAGAGCAGCCTTCTGCTTCCGGCGGCGACGGCGTACGACGGCATGCTGTACGTTCTGGCGGCGTCCTCGTCGGATTCGGAGCGCGTCTTTAGCGCCACGCCGGTGCCGACGACGGCGCAACCGGGAGACTACGTTGCGCCCGGCCCTGATCCCTCCGGGGAGGGCGGAGACCCCAAGGATGACGGCGGCTCAACGCTGAGCGGCCTTGCTTCCACGGGCGATCCGCTTGCGATCCTGCCCTTTGCGGCGGTCGCCGTCGGCGCTGCGGGCGCGATGGGCGCGTGCGCGCTGCACAGCAGACGCAAGCGCGAGGGCGTCGCCCGTTTGCGATGAGCGAGGACGCGAGGGCGCGTGTCGGACGGCAAGCGCCCTTGGCGGCAACGGAGAAGGGGAGTATGACGAACCAACCGAGCTGCGTTGAAGTGCGCGGGGCGCGCGTGCACAACCTGAAGAACGTGAGCGTCGACATTCCGCTGGGGCGCCTTACGGGCATCGCCGGCGTGTCGGGCTCGGGCAAAAGCTCGCTGGCGCTTGGCGTGCTGTACGCAGAGGGATCGCGACGCTATCTGGATGCGCTGTCCACCTATACGCGCCGCCGCATCTCGCAGGCGTCGCGCGCAACGGTGGACGAGGTGCTGCACGTGCCCGCCGCCTTGGCGCTGCGGCAGCGTCCGGGCATCCCCAGCGTCCACTCGACGTTCGGAACCTCCACCGAGCTGCTCAACTACCTGCGCCTGCTGTTCTCGCGCGTCGGCTCGCATGTGTGCCCTAACGGGCATCGCGTGCCGCCCTCTCCCAACGTGGCGTTGGGCCTGCCCATCGTCTGCCCCGAATGCGGCGCGGAGTTTTTCGGGCCCGGCGCAGAGGATCTGGCGTTCAACAGCGGCGGCGCCTGCACCACCTGCGGCGGGACGGGCATCGTGCGCACCGTGGACGAGGCGTCGCTTGTCCCCGACGAGTCGATCTCCATCGACGACGGCGCGGTGCTGCCGTGGGGGACGCTGATGTGGGACCTCATGAAGCAGGTGTGCGCTGCGATGGGCGTGCGCACCGATGTTCCGTTCAGCGAGCTGACGCCCGAAGAGCGCGAGATCGTGTTCCACGGCCCCATGGAAAAGAAGCACATCCTGTACAAGGCCAAAAAGGGCGAGAACTTCGCGGAGCTTGACTTCACGTACTACAGCGCCGTCAACACCGTTAAAAACGCCCTGTCCAAGGTCAAGGACGAGAAGGGCCTTGCGCGCGTGGCGCGGTTCCTCAAAGAGGGCACGTGCCCCGACTGCGGGGGATCGCGCCTGTCGGCTGCGGCACGCGCGCCGCGCGTCGACGGCATGAGCCTTGCCGATGCGGCGGCGCTCACGCTCGACGAGCTGGCGCGGTGGGCGCCTTCGGTTCCCGACACGGTTGCCGCAGGCGAGGTGCGCGCCATGGCTCAGGCGATCGTGGCCGAGATGGCCGAACCCATCGCGCGCCTGCAGCAGCTGGGCGTGGGCTATCTGGCGCTCGACCGCGCCAGCGCGACGCTCTCCACGGGCGAGCGCCAGCGCGTGCAGCTTGCGCGCGCAGTGCGCAACCGCACGACGGGCGTGCTGTACGTGCTGGACGAGCCGTCCATCGGCCTGCATCCGTCGAACGTCGAGGGGCTGCTGGGAGTGATGGACGACTTGCTGGCGGATGGAAACTCCGTGGTGATGGTCGATCACGACGTGCGAGCCCTGCGGCATGCCGAGCACCTCGTCGAGCTGGGCCCCGGTTCCGGTGCCGAGGGCGGGCACATCATCGCCCAGGGAAACGTGGCGGAGGTGGCGGCCAATCCGGCGTCGCGCATCGGGCCGTTCCTCGACGGCGCGCGCCGGGTGCGCGTGAGGAGGCGCGCCGCTCAGGGCGAGCTGTTCGAGCACGGCGCCATCCGTCTCGAGACGGGCGCGATCCATACCGTCAAACCCCTGTCGGTCGCCATCCCGCGCGGGCGCCTGACGGTGGTGACCGGCGTGTCGGGGTCGGGCAAGACGACGCTGGTGCTTGAAAGCCTGATGCCGGCGCTCGAGGCCGCCGCCTCTGCCGAGGGTGCGCCTCCCGCCCACGTGCACGCGATCGAGGCGGAGGGGATCAGACGCGCCAACCTCATCGACGCGAAGCCCATCGGCGTGAACGTGCGCTCGACGGTGGCGACGTACTCCGGCGTGCTCGACGACCTGCGCCGCGCGTTTGCGGCGCTGCCCGAGGCGAAGGAGCGCGGGCTCAAGGCGGGCGCGTTTTCGTACAACACGGGGTCGCTGCGCTGCCCCACCTGCGACGGAACGGGGCAGGTGTCGCTTGACGTGCAGTTTTTGCCCGATGTCGACATCCCCTGCCCGGACTGCGGCGGGTCGCGCTACGGCCGCGACGCCTATGCCGTGCCTCTGTCCGTCAAGCCGGCGGAGGCCGATGCCGAAGGCGCGGCCGAGGCGCTGCCGCTTCCCGATCTGCTGGCGCTGACGGTGGACGAGGCCCGCGCGCGCATCGTGGCGCACAGCGCGGGCATGAAGCGCGTCGACAAGAAGCTGCAGGTGCTGCACGATCTGGGCTTGGGGTATCTGACGCTGGGCGAGGCGACCCCGGCGCTTTCGGGCGGCGAGGCGCAGCGCCTCAAGCTGGCAAGCGAGCTCACCCGCAGCCAGGAAGACGCCCTGTTCGCGTTCGACGAGCCCACTATCGGCCTGCACCCGCTTGACGTCGAGACGCTGCTCGGCGTGCTGCAGCGCCTGCTGGACAACGGCGCCACGGTGGTGGTGATCGAACACGATCTGGACATGATCGCCAATGCGGACTACGTGATCGATATGGGGCCGGGCGGCGGAGAGGACGGCGGGCGCATCGTCGCTGCGGGCACGCCCGAGCAGGTGGCCGCATGTCCCGAAAGCGTCACCGGCCGCTACATCGCCGAGGAGCTGGCGGGCTAGCGACGGACCGCCGCGCTCGGCGGTTCGGCAGGCGTGCCGGGTGCCGGTACGCGCTTCGGGGGCGCTCGACAGGCGGCGTCGAGCCTACGCGGGCTCCATCGCGCCGGTTTCGCGCAGGACGAAGCGCTCGCCGTCGTAGTCGACGCGGGTGAGGCTGCCGTTGAGGATGACCAGCGGGTCGTTGATGCGCGAACGATCCAGCAGGTACATGATCGTGCGGATGGTGAACGCGTGCGTCACCACCAGCACGTTGCCGCCTCCGTGGGCGTGGGCGTCGTCGCCCACGCTTTGCAGGAACGAGCGGAGGCGCGCCTCGATGTCGGCGAAGCGCTCGGCGCGTCCCGATCGGTCCAGGCGGGCGAGGTTGTCGGCGGTTTCGGGCAGGCGCACGTTCTCCTCGGCGAACGTAAGCTCTTCGCCGAACCCTTGGACCAGGCGCTGATGGAGCTCTTCGCCCAGGTGCGTTTCGAGGTCGCCGTAGCACCACTCGCGCAGACGCGGGTCGGTCTGCAAGGGGAGGCCTGCTTGCGTGACGACGGAGCCGGTCGCCAAGGCTTCGTCCAAAGCCGAAAGCCACTCCGCCGCCCCTGCGGTGCTGGGGCTGGGGTTTTTCGAAGCGCCGTCCCCCGTCGCGCGCGCGTCTGCTGCTGGCGCGGCGTCGGCCAGGGCGCGCTCTCCGCGCGCGACGGCGCGGGCGTCCAGCAGTTCGGCGAGGGTCTGGCACGTACGTCCTTTGTCGCTTGCGTACGCGCGCGCGAACTCGACGCCTGCCAGCTTCGACCCGATCGCGCGGGCGGCTGTCACGCCTTCCTCGACCAACGGCGAATCGCACCACCCCTGCACTTTGTGCTGGGTGTTGAACAGCGTCCTTCCGTGACGTATGAAGTAAAAGCTCACGTTCATAGTGTTTCAGATCCCTCGGTCGTTGCCTGCCGTCAAGCAGGGTAGCAGAAGAGCGGATGCGCGGGGGCTGTGCTGCGCGCGCATCCCGAGCCGTTGCGCGGCAGCGCGGGATGGAGGCGGGTCAGCGCGGCTGGCGGCGGATCGGCGCTGCCTCTAGCGGCCCGTCTTCACCTCGCCCTTCTCGCAGCGGTTGCCCCAGGCGTCGATGATCGCGCCGTCGCGGTACACGCAGATGATCTCGCAGTGGTTGGCGCATTTGCCGCACTCGATCTCGCGCGCGGTGAACTCGAAGTCGAGCGCCGCGTCGAAGTCGAACGCGCCCGTGGCGAAGGGTCCCTCGCCCGTCGCCCGCGCGGGGCCGGCGTCGGCCGCCAGAAGCGCCACGCCGTAGGCGCCCATCAGGTGCCCGTCGGGATCCACCGCCACCGGCATGCCCAGCTGCTCCTCGAACGCGCGCACCACGCCTGCGTTCTTGCTCACGCCGCCCTGGAACACCACCGGGGCCAGGATCTTCTTGCCCTTGCCCACGTTGTTCAGGTAGTTGGACGCCACGGCGTTGCACAGTCCCGCGATGATGTCCTCGCGCGCGTAGCCCACCTGGATCTTGTGCACCAGGTCACTTTCGGCGAACACCGTGCAGCGCGCCGCGATGTTGGCCGGGTGCTTGGCCGAAAGCGCGATCTCGCCGAACTCCTCCACCTCCACGCCCAGACGGTGCGCCTGGCTCGACAAAAACGACCCGGTGCCCGCTGCGCACAGCGTGTTCATGGCGTAGTCCACCGCGATCCCGTCGTCCACGATGATGATCTTGGAGTCCTGCCCGCCGATCTCCAGGATGGTTCGCACGTCGGGGTGCAGGTGCGTGGTGCCCACGGCGTGCGCGGTGATCTCGTTTTTGATGACCGACGCGCCCAGCATGGCGCCCACGAGCCTGCGCGCGCTGCCGGTGGTGCCGGCGCCCGCCACGCGCGTCGTGGCAGGGTCGATCTGCTCGCGCAGCTCGGCCACCACGCGCTTGGCGGCCTGCGCGGGGTTGCCCTCGGTCCACAGGTACGAGCGCGCGACGATGCTGCGGTCGGGCCCGATGATAACGCCCTTCGTCGAGATCGACCCGATGTCGATGCCGAGGTAGCAGCATTCCGTCCGCCCTGTCGGGGCGGACGGAATGCTCGACGCTGCGGCGCACTCGGGCGCTCCGTCTTGCCGCTCCAAGCGAATCTCGCGTACCGAAGTACGCGTCGCTTCGCTTTCGCGGCAATCCGGAGCACCGGAGCGCGCCTCGCTGACGTTGTCAGGGATGGGCGTGTTTTCCGCTTGGCTCATCTTTTCGTTCTCTCCTTCTTCATCGCGAGCATGTCGTAGAACGCCTCGAGGCGCGTGTCCAGGCCGGTGTCGCTGGTCTGGGTGTCGTAGGTGAGGAAAAGCGTCGGGACGCGGAAGTCCTCGCTGATGCGCTGCAGCACGGGCACGCAGTCGATCTCCGGCGTGCAACCGGACGACTTGGCGTGGACGATGCCGTCGAAGCCCTCGTGCGCGTACTTGCGCGCGGCGGCGATGGTGAGCGTGGAGGTGGGGCCCATGTCGTAGGCTGCGTAGTCCTTGCACCCCACGCGCAGGTTGGGTTCGTTGTAGTGGATGAAGCGGTTGGTGAGGTTGAGCATGCGATGCGCCTCCACGCCCAGCCCGATCAGCTTCTCGTCGAGGCCCAGGTTGCTGCGGCCGTCGATGGCGGTGAACATCTCGCCCACGACGCCGATGCGCAGGGGATCGGAGGGCTTGTCGATCGGGATGGCGCGCATCGCGTCCATGCCGCGCTGGTGCGCCTCGCCGATCTCGCGGCCGCACGTGGCGGCGCGCATCCCGTCCATGTACGACGCCCAGGCGCGGCGAAACGCCCCGCGCTCGCGCTCGAACCCGGCGTTGGCCAGGTAGAAGTCGCGCGCTTCGTCCAGCTTCACCACCATGTCGCCGCAGGCGAGCAGCTGCTTGACCGCGTGCGGCACGGCGATGTCGGGGTTGACCGTCTTCAGGCACTGCTTGGCCCAGCCGATCCAGCCTCCCTCGATGCCGCCGGAGAAGTTCAGCATCTCGAACTCGTAGCCCATCTCGCGCAGGAGCGATTCCTGCAGCTCGCCGTAGTAGCCCAGGCGGCACGGGCCGCCGAACTGCACGAGCACGTCGGCGCCCGCTTCGAGCGCCTCGATGAAGTCGCCCAGGATGTGCTTGAACGGCGTGCACACGTAGTCGGTCGCGTGCTGGGCGCCCAGGTCGCTGGTGGCCTTGGTGGCTTCGGGCAGGGGCAGGTAGTCGGCGTCGAGCACCTGCTCGACGAAGAACTTGAATGCCGGGTCGTAGTAGCAGTAGCGGAAAAACGCCACCTTCACCCGCTTGTGACGGTCGCGTTTGAAGCCGCGGCGCTTGCCGGCAAGCAGGCGCGGCGGGCGCGTGCGGTCGGGGTTGAACGCGAACCGCGAGCGCACGTCGCCTGCGGCACCGAGGGCTCCGGCGTCGGCGGCGGGCTTGGGACTAGCCATTGACGTAGCCTCCCTTCTGGTGAAAGCGCAGGATGTCGACGAAACTCTCGATGCGCGTCTCGACGCCCGCGGTGCCGCTTTGCGCGTCGATCATGAGGTTGAGGATGGGCATGCCGTGGATGCAGCGCATGATGGCGTCGTCGGTCATGGAGTCGGGCCCGCACGGGAACGCGCTTACCAGCACAATGCCGTCGATGCGGTCCTTGAGCAGCAGGATCGAACCGATCAGCTCGCGGTTCACCGCCCAAGGCAGGGTTTCGGAGAAGTCGAGGCTTGCTTGGTACGCCTTAGCGCGGTCGGTCTCGTCGGCGAACAGCACGGTGGCCTCCGCCCGCTCGAGCGCTTCGACCACGGTGCCGCTCAGGTAGCGGTCGTGCGCGATGTAGGGATGCGCCGCCACGAGGATCGCGAGCGGCTGCGGCTCCGTCCCGCTTGCGTCGGCGGCCACCACGCGGCGGTATTCGGCAAGCAGGCGCAGCGTCTCGTCCTGCGCGGTAGCGCGTGCGGCGCAGGTGGCCTCCTGGGCGCGCTGTGCTCGCTTCCATGCCCGGCGTGCCTCTGCGGGCGCGGCTCCCATCCGCGCGGCGAGGTCCAAGAAGGCGCGCCGCGTTCCGCGGGAGTCCGAAACGTCCTCCACCATCAGCGTCATGATGCGCATCTTGCGGTCGCGCAGCGCGTTGCGCACCAGATCGGGCGCCGACTGGAACTTGGTGCAGAAGCCGCAGCGCGGGTTGCCGCTGGCGTAGCCGGGAACGAACACCGCGTCGCAGCGGCCCTCCAGCGAGGCGATGTGCCCCATGAACGCCTTGGAGGCGAGGCAGCATTCGTCCACCGACAGGGCGCTGCCGACGTCGATCGTGCTCTTGTCGGTGGGCTCGCTTTCGACCACGGTGCGTCCCAGCTCTTCGAAGAACGTGCGCCACAGCTCGCCGTAGCGGTACTGCAGCAGCGCGCGCGGGATGCCCACGCGTTGCACGTCGGCGAGATCGTGGGGCGGGGTTCGCGTCACGGGCGGGGTCCTTTCGCTCGGATGGAAAGTCAACCCGCCTATTATAGCGGCGCACCCTCGGATGCTTCCGAACCTCCCTCGGACGGTCGCGGCTCGTTTTCGGGCGTGCGGCCGCTCGTTCGCGCGCCGGCGCGTCTGCTACAATCGCCCCGAAGAGGGCGGCTGCCGTGCGGGTGTGGCGCGGCCGGCGCTGCGGCGCATGGGCGGCCTGCTCAGCGCGCCGTGTGAGGCTAGGAGGATATGCGATGGAGTGGAGCGTGGGCGCTTTGGCGCAGACGGGCGACAACTACCTGCCGTTCATCGTCGGCGGCGTGGTGGTGATCGCCCTGATCGTGCTCGTGGTGGCGTTTATCCTGATGAGGCGCAAATGAGCAGCCGAGCTGAGGGGGCGGTTCGGGACGCCGCCGCGCGGAGCGGCTGCCTGACGATCGTTCCCACGCCGCTGGGGAACCTCGGCGACATGACGACGCGCGCGCTCGACGCTCTGCGAGATGCGGACGCGGTGTGCGCCGAGGACACGCGCGTGACGGGCAAACTGCTGGCGGCGTTCGGTATCAAGAAGCGTCTGGAGCGTCTGGACGAGGCGCTCGTCGCGCAGCGCGCGGACTCGATCGTGCGGCGCGTGCTGGACGGCGAGCGCATCGCCTACTGCAGCGACGCGGGCATGCCGGGCGTGTCCGACCCGGGCATGCGCCTGGTGCGCGCGTGCCGTGCGGCCGGGGCGCCGGTAGAGGTGCTGCCGGGGCCCACAGCGGTGGCGACGGCGTATGTGGCAAGCGGATGCGAGAACCAGCGGTTTTACTTCGGGGGCTTTTTTCCGCGTAAGGCGGGTGAGCGTCGAAGCCTGCTGGAAAGCCTGCGCGCCCTTGACGCCGCCCTGGTCTTTTACGAGAGCCCCAACCGTTTGGAAGGGGCGCTCGAGGCGATCGCCGAGACGTTCCCGCTGCGCGAGGCGACGGTGTGCCGCGAGCTCACCAAGCTGCACGAGGAGATCGTCCGCGCCGCCGCGCCCGAGCTGCGCGACAAGTTTGCGCGCCGTGCAGCTAACGGCGGCATCAAAGGCGAGATCGTCATCGTGGTCGACGGCCCCACCGAAGCCGAGGACGCGGATCGGGCACAGCATGCCGCAGCCGACGCGCGGGAACGTGCGGCGCAGCTTGTCGCGGAGGGTCTGCGTGCCAAGCAGGTGGCGCGCACGCTTGCCGACGAGCTGGGAATCCCTCGCAACGAGGCCTACGAGATCGCCTTGGAGGCGAGCCGTTCGTGACCGGGCGCGCGCCTGCCGGCGGACGCTGCGACGCCACTCCCCTTGAGGAGCTCGTGTTCGTCGACGAGTTCGAGGTCTGGATCCTCCGCAAACGCATCAAGAACATCAACCTGCACGTGAAGCCGCCCGACGGGCGCATCGAGGTGTCCGCGCCGCTGCGCGTCGGCACCTCGTTCGTGCGTGCTTTCGTCCGCGAGAAGCGCGACTGGATCCTCAGGCAGCAAAAGCGCATCGCCGCGTCCCCGCAAGGCCGCGCCGCCGCCGCGTCCCCCGACGAGGTGGCGCAATGGCGGGAGGTGGTCCAGGCGTTCGTGCCGTCGCTGATCGCGAAGTGGGAGCCCATCATGGGGGTCAAGGCGGGCAAGATCGCCTACCGCAACATGACGAGCCGTTGGGGCAGCTGTCAGCCGTCCACCGGGAGGATCTGCATCAACGTGAGGCTGGCGCTCTATCCGCCCGAATGCCTGGAGTACGTGGTGGTGCACGAGCTGTGCCATCTTCTGGAACGCGGCCACGGCCCGCGCTTCCATGCGCTGATGGACACGTTCCTCCCCGGCTGGAAGGCCATCCGCGCGAAGCTGCGTTAGGGGCGGGGCGCTTCGGGCCCGCGACGGCGATGCTCCCCGAACCGGATCGGCCGGCGCCCCGTCCTCCGGATCGTCCCGGCTCTCGCCGTCGCCCGCGCTCCGGATCGTTCCAGCGCCGCTTACACCAGGCGTTTCGCGCCGTCTCGAAAAGGCTGCTAGGATAAGGCCATGGCAAGCGAGGAAGGACAGATCGACCGCAGGGGCGAAGGCGCGCCGGACGGCGAGCCCGTCGCCGCGTTCTCCGCGCACATACGTCATCTGATCCTGGGCATCATGATGCTGGGGACGGGCGCGGCGTGCATCTCGCAGAGCATGATGATCTCGGCGCTGCCCGCCATCATGGGCGAGTTCTCCGTCGACGCCACGCTGGGCCAGCTGCTCACCACCGCCTACATCTTCACGCTGGGGCTCATTTCCGCGATATCGGCGTTTCTCGTCAACCGCGTCAACGCCAAGACGCTGTTTCTCGTCGCCATCGGCATCTTCGTCGTCGGATGCGCCGCGGCGCTCTTCGCGCCGAACTACTGGCTGCTGCTCGCGGCGCGCCTGTTCCAATCGGGCGGCGCGGGCATCCTGCTCCCGCTCATCCAGGTGGTGGCGCTGTCGGTCTATCCGAAAAGCGAGTACGGCAAGGCGATGGGCATCGTCGGCGTCATCATCGGGTTCGCGCCCGCCATCGGGCCGAGCATCGCCGGCTTCTTCATCGATTTCTGGGGATGGCGCTCGGTGTTCGTCCTGCTGGGCATCGTCGCGCTTGTGCCGGCGGCGGTTTCGATTCCGCTCCTCCCGCGCGGCATCGTCCCGCCGCCGAAGCATCGCGAGAGGTTCGATCCCGTCTCCATGGCGCTTTACGTCATCGGGTTGGTGGGATGCCTCGTGGCGGTGACCATCATGGAATCCTCGGGCTTCGCGCCGGAGGCGTTGGCGCTTCTCGTCTGCGGCGCGGCGATCATCGCGGTGTTCGTCAGGCGCCAGCTGAGAAGCGACGATCCGCTGCTCAAACTGTCCTGCTTCGCGAACCGCACGTTCGCGGTTTCGGTCATGCTGGTGCTGGTGGGCCATATCGCGTTCATGACGGGCTCGGTGATGGTGCCCTTGTTCGTGCAGGACGTCCAGATGGACTCCGCGACCGTGTCGGGGCTCACCATCCTGCCGGGCGCGGTGCTGCTCGGCTTCCTCAACCCGGTCACGGGACGCTACCTTGACAAGCACGGGCCGAGCGCGCTCGTGGCGGCGGGGTGCGTCGTCTTGGTGGCGGGCACGCTGGCGTTCGTGCCGCTGGGGCCCGACACGCCCGAATGGGTGGTGACGGTGCTCTACGGCGTGCGGACCGTGGGCGTGGCCTGCCTGATGATGCCGCTGACGGCGTACGGATGCGCCGCCCTGCCGATGGAGGATCTCGCCCAGGGCAACGCCATCGTGACCTCGTTTCGCCAGATCTTCGGGTCGTTGGCATGCTCGGCGTTCATCGCGGTGATGTCGGCCAACTCGTCCAACGCCCTCGGCGTGGACGCGCACGGCTTCGGCGTGAGCTTCACGGTGCTCGCCGCGGTCATCGCGGTGGGCTGCATCGGTGGGCTGGCGCTGCTGCCGCGGGGGAGAAAGCAAGCGGGAAAGTAGGGATTCTTACGCTTACGACCTGCTGGTATGCGGTTTTGGTGGGTCGCGCGCCCCGGTGAAGCGCCTCGCCTATAATTGAAGATCGACAAAGGCGGCCTCGGCGTTTTGCCGGGCGGCCATTCGACCAGACAGGCCCTTTATGCAGCGAAACGCAGTTAAAACGCAAGAAAACACCCTGATGGGGGCGCGCATCGCCATGGCGGCGCTTCTCGTTGCAACCCTTGTCTTCACCAGTTCTTTCCCCGTCCTCGCGCAGCCTCAGCGGGCGCTTGCCGTCACCGAGGAGACCGAGGCGGAGCCCGACGAGCTGCAGCAGCGCGTCGAGCAAAGCGCGGCGGACTACGATGCCGCGGTGGCGCGCGTGGAGGAGCTCGAGCAGCAGATCGCCGACAACCAGGAGCAGATCGCCGCGATCGAGGAGGAGCTTCCCGAGCAGCAGGAGCGCGCGGCGGACGCCATGCGCGATCAGTACAAGTTCCAGCGCGAAGCCCCCGGCATCCTGGAGATGGTGCTCGGGTCGGGATCGCTGTCCGACTTCCTTTCGAGCTGGGACTACTTCACCCATGTCCAGGCACGCAATTACAACGAGCTGGAGCGCCTCGACCAGATGCGCCAGGAGCTCGAGGCAACTGAGCAGGAGCTCGCCGCGGCGCGCGACGAGGCGGTCGCCCAGCAGTCCGCCGCCGAGCAGGCCTTGGCTGATGCGCAGGCCGCCCGCGAGGAAGCGCAGCGCCGCGCCGAGGAGGAGGCGGCGCGTCAGGCTGAGGAGGCTGCCCGCGCTGCGGAGGCGGCTGCCGCTCAGGAGCAGCAGGCGCAGCAGAATCAGTCGTCCGGCCAGACGCAAACCCAGCAGCCCGAGGCTCAGGCGCCCGCGCAGGAGCCGACGGTCGAGACGCCCTCTTCCGACGGCGCCGACTGGAGCTCCGACAAGGCGACGTTCGTCTCGCAGTGGGCCGGCCGCATCGACGCGTACCTCGCCGGTTCGCCTTTGGCGGGGCAGGGCACCACGTTCGCTTCCGCCGCTTGGGATTACGGCGTCGATCCGCGCTGGTCGCCTGCCATCTCCAACACCGAGAGTTCCAAGGGCCTGTACTGCTTCCTCCCGCATAACGCCTGGGGCTGGGGATCGTACAGCTGGGGCAGCTGGGAAGAGGCGATCAACGCCCACGTGCGCGGCTTGGCGCGCGGCTACGGCTACACCATCAGCGTGGAGGCGGCGAAGAAGTACTGCCCGCCCAACTGGGAGCACTGGTACAACGCCACGCTGGCGCAGATGAACATGATTTAGTTCGACGGCTCGTTCTGCCAGGCTTTTCGCGTCAGATGCCAACTTGTGCGAAGAATGCGACGATGCGCGCGTGATCGTAGCGCGCTGCCGTCGCATTCTTGACATTGAGCGTCGTTTTCGCGGGCGAAAGCGCCGAGATCGCGGAAATCATCATGCCGCATGTCGCATTCTGCCGAATAATCGGCATTCGATTCGAAAAGCCTGGTAACTACATCATGGCGAGCAAAGGCGGCTTGTGCACCGTCGCCTCTTCAAAGGCGGCTTGGGCGCCGTTGCCTCTTGACAGGATAGATTGCCTATCAGCGACCTGCCGGCTCCTTTGCGGCAAGATCGGCGAGCGTGATCCCCTGCAAGTAGTCGATGATCACCTTCTCAAGGCCGATCCACAGCGAAAGCGACGAGCATCGATCCCGGCGGTCGCAGGCGTCTTCGTCGTTGATGCACGCGAGCGCGCTCAGCGAGTTCTCGGTTGCCCGGACGACCTCGGCGGCGGTGATCCTGCTGGGCTCCTCCGCCAACTGGTAGCCGCCCGAGAATCCGCGCGTCGCCTTCAGGAGGCCGTGGTTCATCAGCAGCGAGACGATCTGCTCGAGGTACTTTTTCGAGATGTTCTGGCGCTCGGCGACATCCTTGAGGGCGATGTAGCCTTCCCCCCAGTGCTGGGCCAAATCGACCATGAGCCGCATCCCGTATCGGGTTCGAGTCGATAGCTTCATGTGCGGCCCCCTTATCGCCAGAGTTCAACGATTAAGGTTCATTGTAATAGTTTACAGGCCATTGCGGGCAAGGTTTTCTATCGTAAACCTGCAAAATACGGGGATTCGGCGAAGGCTGAGCCGTTATGTCGCCGGAAGGGAGCCCGGCGTCGTCGCGCGGGCGATCCGCGGATCGTTTTCCGCTGCGGGATGCACGCGGTTATGCGCGGCTATCCTCGCGCCCCGTGCTAGAATGACCAGTTGTCAAAAGAGCAGCCAGGCGACCGCGCGCCGACGTTTCACACGTCCGCGTCCCGGCGCCGCCCGTTTCCGCCAAGGGTTCCATTCGCCTGCGGCGGGTGAGGAGTTTCATCGACATGTCCAAGGGAACCTATTCGTTCACCACGCCCATCTACTACGTCAACGCCGCGCCGCATCTGGGCACCGCCTACACCACGGTGGCCGCCGACACCATCGCGCGCTACGAGCGCATGAACGGCTACGACGTGTCGTTCGTCACCGGCACCGACGAGCACGGCCAGAAGATCGCCGAGACCGCCGAGAAGAACGGCGTGACCCCGCAAGCCTGGTGCGACTCGCTGGCCCCGGCCTTCACCGATGCGTGGAAGACGCTGGATATCGACTACACCAACTTCGTGCGCACCACCGAGGATCGCCAGACCCGTGCCGTGCAGAAGTTCTGGGGCGATTTGTACGAGAAGGGCTGGCTGTACAAGAGCGCCTACGAGGGCTGGTACTGCGTGCACGAGGAGACCTACTACGCCGAGAGCGACCTGAAGAAGAACGACGACGGCGAGTGGGTGTGCCCCGATTGCCATCGCCCCGTGCAGAAGGCCTCCGGCGAGGAGAACTGGTTCTTCAAGCTCTCCGAGTTCCAGCAGCCGCTGCTCAAGTTCTACGAGGAGCACCCCGACTTCATCCGCCCCGAGACGCGCCGCAACGAGATCGTGTCGTTCGTCGAGCGCGGCCTGAAGGATCTCTCCATCAGCCGCTCCACGTTCGACTGGGGCATCCCGCTGCCGTTCGACGAGGGCCATGTCGCCTACGTGTGGGCCGACGCGCTGCTGGCCTACCTCACGGGCATCGGCTACGGCGACGAGGGCGAGCGCGCCGGCGAGTTCGACCAGCGCTGGCCGATGCAGTACCACTTCGTGGGCAAGGACATCACGCGCTTCCACTGCGTCATCTGGCCGGCGATGCTGATGGCGGCGGGGCTGCCCGTCACCCACACGGTGTTCGGCCACGGCTTTCTGCTCACCAAGGGCGAGAAGATGTCCAAGTCCAAGGGCAACGGCATCATGCCGGCCGACCTCATCAAGATCTTCGGCGTGGACGCCTACCGCTACTACTTCATGAGCGACGTGCAGTTCGGCCACGACGGCAACATCTCCATGGAGCGCATGGTGCAGGTCTACAACGCCGATCTGGCCAACACGTGGGGCAACCTGTGCAGCCGCGTGTTCAACATGACCAAGAAGTACTTCGACTCCAAGGTGCCCGAGGTTCCCGCCGAGCTGCGCGATGCGGCCAACCCGCTGCGCACGGCGGTCGAGGGCCTGTACGAGACGTATGACAAGTGCATGGGCGAGGTCGACTTCACCGGCGCGGCCATCGCGGTGCGCACGGTCGCCGAGGCGGCCAACCTCTACGTCGAGGAGAGCGCTCCGTGGGCGCTCGCCAAGGACGAGGCCAAGGCCGGCGAGCTCGCCTTCGTGATGTACAACCTGCTGGAGTGCATCCGCATCATCGCGCTGTACATGGCGCCGTTCACGCCGCACGTGTCCGACGAGGTGCTGCGCCGCATCTCGCTGGGTAGCGCCCGGGACGTGACCGACATCGAGGCGGCGACCGCCTGGGGCCAGCTGCCCGCCGGCAACGCCGTCGAGGTGGGCGATCCGCTGTTCCCGCGCCTGGACGTCGACGAGCTTTCCATCGAGATGTAGGAATGAGAAAAAGGGACAGTCACTTTTTCTCATTTTCGAAGGGGAGTGATCCGCATGGCCGATGAGAGGTTCGAGGAAGAGCCGCTGTTTTTCGATGCGATGTTCCATCAGAAGCGCAAGAAGGGGCAGTGGCGCATCGTCGACGCGCCGTATCTGGAGGCGCCGGTCGCCGACACCCATTGCCATGTTCACCTGCTGAAGGATCCGTCGCTTTCGCTGGCGCGCGCCGGCGCCAACGGCGTCGAGTTCCTCTGCGACATCGTCGACGTGCACGAGGACGGATCGGCGCCGTTCGACGGCATGGAGGGCTGGGCGCTGCAGGGATCGTTCAAGATCCGCCAGATCGCCCGCGGCGGCTGTTGAGGCTCGCCGTCCCCGCGCGTGCCGCGGGTTCGGTTCGCCGTCGGGTGCCATCCCCACAACGCCAAGTTCTACGACGATGATCTCGAGCGGGCGCTGCTCGACCGCCTCGCCGATCCGCGCGTTTCGGCGGTGGGCGAGATCGGTTTGGATTACCACTACGACTTCTCGCCGCGTGAGGATCAGCGCGAGGCGTTTCGCCGCCAGATCCGCGTGGCGAAGCAGGCGGGGCTGCCCGTCGTCCTGCATGTCCGCGAAGCCCACGACGAGGCGTTCGCGATCCTGCAGGAGGAGGGCTTCCCCGAGGCGGGGACTCTTCTGCACTGCTTCAACCTGGACGCAGCGGAGGTGGCGCGTTGGGTGGAGGCCGGCTGCTACATCGCCTTCGGGGGGCCGCTCACCTTCAAGAAGGCTGATGAGGTGCGCGAGGCCGCCGCACTGGTGCCGGCTGACCGCCTGCTCACCGAGACGGACTCGCCCTATATGACCCCCGAGCCTGTGCGCGGTACCGACTGCGGCCCGGCCCACACCATCTATACCGCTAACGTGCTCTGCGAGGTTCGCGGCGCCGACACCCCTGAGGCCCGCGCCGCCCTGCTCGCCCAACTCTACGAAAACGCCCAGCACCTTCTTAACCGCAAGCCCACCTGTTGGCAGAGGATAGGCGCTTAATCGAGAGGCTTGGCTGATCCCGCTCAATAGTTCGGCGCGCCGCGCTTCAGCATCCCAAATGGGAAGATTCTGAGAGAAACTGAGAAATCTTCCCATTTGGTACTATAATACCCTTTGTCGCTGAAATAGTACGAAATGGGAAGATTATGCATTCGGATGCGCAGATAACGTTTGGCCAGGGAAAGCCTCGCAACCCACGAGGGAAAATCCGCGATGCCGAAGATTTGGGCCAGGCTATTCGGAAGCGCCGCAAGAAACTGGGCCTGACGCAGGTGCAACTTGCCGATGCCTGCCAGTGCTCCCCTCGCTTCATCGGTGAGCTGGAGCGCGGAGTGGCGGGCGGTAACATCAAGCAAGTGCTCTACGTGTGCCAGTCCATAGGACTTGATTTGTACGCCAGAGGGAGGGGAGAAGATTGAGGCTCGAAGTCTATCGCGACAGCCGGGAGGGCATGGAACTGGTTGGGGCATTTGCTTCGACCGATTTTGGAATCCGCTTCTTCTACGACGTTCGATACGTGCAGCGGGGAGAAGAAAAGGGCGAGTTTGGCATCTCGGAGAGCATGCCGCTCGATTTCGGGTACTACGAGCCCCAGGAATATGCTCCCTTTTTCCAAGGGCTTTTGCCCGAAGGCGTTGTGCTCGCCAATTTGGCCGAGCGTTACCAAGTGCCCCGCAATGATTTTCTTGCCTTCTTCGAGAAGCTCGGATGCGAGAGCATTGGCGCCCTCACGTTCGTTGCCGAGGGATCGCGATTGACCGATTTCAAGCCGTCCTATGCCCCCTTGGAAAACTCAGTGGTGGAACAGTTGCGCGAAGACGCGGAGCGGGCGGTGACGGAGATGACCGATGAGCTGAGGCTTTCTCTCTCGGGAGCGCAATCGAAGGTGGCTTGGTACTTGCCTGAAGAGGTCGATGCTCGAGATGCGGCTCTGAGCGATTGGAAGCTGCCGCTTGGGACGGCACCGTCCTCGCATATCGTAAAGGTCGCTCGAAGAGGCAGGGAGGAGCTCGCCTACAACGAATTCGTATGCATGGAGATCGCCCGGCGGTGCGGTTTTGCGACACCTGACGTTGCCCTCATCCCCGAGATTCCGGGCGCCATTGCTGTTAAGCGCTACGATCGCGTTCCACTTGGCGAGGGCGGTCTTCTGCGGTTGCACCAAGAGGATTTCTGTCAAGCGCGCGGACTTCCCCTCTATTTGAAATACGCTGATGCGCATCCCGAAGTTAGCTATGTTCAAGTCATCGCCAAGCTTGTTGATGCAGTTTCCGAGCGTCCGGCGCAAGAGAGACTCGAGATGGCGCGTCGGCTGCTGTTCCACTATCTTATTGGGAACTCGGACAACCATCTTAAGAATTACGCATTTCTCTATAGCGAGGACTGGAAGCATCGCGCGCTGGCTCCCCTGTACGATTTGACATGCATTCCGTTGACGGGCTATTCGACAAAAATGGCTTTTGCGCTCGGTGCCCACAGGGAGCTGAGCGATATTACGGCTGACGACTTGGCGCGCACGGCTGAAGATATGCGCGTTTCGCGGAAGGCGGCGAAGGAGGAGGCGCGACTGCTTGCGGAGCGGTTCGAAGCCATTGACCCAACCAGCTTCGTCGAATTTGATACCCAGGCTATGGCAAAGCGCGTCATGGAGAACGCCGCTTCTCGGTTAGCTGTGCTTAAGTCGTTCGCAGGCTAATGCCGTTGAGAACGGCAAGTTTTTCGAGGATTGCGACATTTCAGCCGTTGCGACCGGTTCGAGGATCGCTAGCAACTCTTTTCGATCAGGCGTTTTATCCGGTGTCTCTGCATTTGCGGCTACCTAGCGGCCTTCTGAGTCTCTCG
>ERZ772812.1291-NODE-1291-length-18656-cov-4.974141_pt1 | contig 18656 bp, 10 predicted proteins | sample MGYA00511343_ERZ772812 | MGnify/ENA primary metagenome ERZ772812 (study PRJEB29015, sample SAMEA2737706) | human gut metagenome | biome: human gut; feature: human-associated habitat; material: faeces | place: China | collected 2012 ...
AGTCGTTGTTGGTGACCATCGTTCCTTCCCGGGCGCTGTACACCTGCGTGACGTCGAAATGCGGGTCGTAGATCACGCCCACATGCTGCGTGCCGTGCTCGACGATGGTGTAGGTGCAGCGGGGATCGCGGTGTTCGAACGGCTTGTGGGGGTCGTAGACCGTCGATTCGTCGATGGGCTTGCCCTGATCGTCGAGGAATGCGCAGAGCAGGTACCACGACGGCAGGCAGGTCGTACAGGTCGGGGCGCCCGACAGACGGGGCAGTTTGGCCGTGCAGGCCTGACCGCCGAGATACTGGTATTTCGAGTCGTTCGACAGGGCCTTCGAGCGGGGAATGTTGAAAATGCCCTCGGGCGAATGCTTCGTCGCGTTGCGGAACAGTTGTCCGAAATCCGAATGCAGGGTGTAGGCATTCAGCTGCATGCAGTTCCAAGCGGCGTCGCGGGCCTCCTTGAAGAGCTTCTCGGCTTCGGCAGGATCGTCGTCGCCGAACCCGCCCCGTTCGACCGAATCCCATTTGCGGATCGAGGCGAAATGGAGGGCGAAGCGGGCCTTCATGCCGTAGGCCGCGCCGCGCGTGGCCCGCTCGATCTCGCCTCCGTAGGATACGGGCAGGATCGGCGCTACATCGTCGAACTCTTTGAGAATATCGGGAAGAACGGTCCACATATCGCTGCGGGTCAGTTCATAGGCGCTTTCGCGGCCCTGTTCGGAGTCCATGTCCATGTCTTCCGGAACCACGACGGGATCGCCGAAGTGGATCATGATGCGGGCGTAGAAGCAGGCGCGGTAGAAGCGGGCGTTGGCCATGATGCGGTCGTAGCGGGCCTGCTCGATCCGGCCTTCGTGTTTGCGGAGCTCGGTGATGATCTTGTTGCAGCGGTTGATGCCCGTGTAGGTGATGTCCCACATGCGGACCGAGAGCGGAAAGTCGGAGTTCACGCCGTCGATGAGGAAACGGCCCGGGGAGTTGCGGTTTTGTCCGTCGTCCGTCAGCATGTCCAGCTCGGTCTGGTTGCCGGAGGTCCATTCGTTGCGTTCCATGGGCCAGTAGGTGTGGTGGAGCAGGGCGTTGAGGTTCAACTCGAACTGCTCGGCCGTCTGGAACCAGGAGCCGCTGGCCGCCTTGTCCCTGGGCGAAAGGTCCAGGTCGCTGCACGAAACCACAAGGCTTCCGGCCAGTGCGAATAATGCGATTTTAATGGTTTTCATATCTTTTCGTTCTTTGATACGACGTTAGAATTTAAGCTGTGCGGAGAAGAGCACCGATTTGGTGATGGGATAGCCGGTAGTGCCGACCTCGGGGTCCCAGCCCTCGGGGAAGTGGCTGTGGGTAAAGAAGTCGGTGAGCGTCACGGCGAAGCGCAGACTCTTGACATGGATTTTGCTCATCCATTTCTGGGGCAGGGTGTAGCCCAGCGAGAGGTTCTTCACGCGGAAGTACGAACCGTCGAAAAGCCAGTAGTCGGAGATCGCATAGTTGTTGTTTGCGCTGGCCCACGAATAGCGCGGGTATTTGGCACGCTTGTTCTGTTCGATGGTGCTTTTACGGCTCCACGAATTCCCCCCCCCGATGTAGGTGGCGAAGTTATACCACTGGGAGCGGAGCGGCTGTACCATCTCGTCCGTCAGATAGGAGTTGCGCTGGCCGACGCCCTGGAACGTCAGGTTGAAGTCGATGCCGCGCCAGGCCAGATCGACCGAACCGCCGTAGTTGAAGTGCGGGAGCGAGGAGCCGAGCACCCGGCGGTCGTAGTCCGTCGAGATGAGCGGATTGTCCGGGTCGCCGTCGGCGAAGTTCCGGTAGCGGATGTCGCCCGGCGAGACGTAGGAACCCAGGGTCGCCGAATTCCTCACCTCTTCGGGGCTCTGGTAGAGACCTTCGCTGACGTAGCCGTACCACGATTGGTATTCCTCGCCCTCGCGGATGATCTTGCCGCCCGAGATGACCTCCTTGTTGCCGATGTAGCCCATCTTCGAAACGTCGTCCGAAAGATTGAACGAGAGCCCGTAGCTGAAGTCGCCGATGCGGTCCCTCCAGCCGAGGGTGATCTCCCAGCCTTTGGTATGCATGTCGCCGATGTTGTCATAGGGGTCCGAAAGTCCCATGATCGGGGCGATGGGGACCTGCAGGAGCATGTCGCGCGTCTTCTTGTAGTACCAGTCGGCCGTGACCGACAGACGGTTGCGGAGCATCGAGAGGTCGACGCCCACATCGATGGTCGAAGTGGTCTCCCAGGTGATGTCCGTGACGATGGCGGCGGCCTGTGCATAACCCGACAGGCCCGTCAGGGTCGAACCGATGTAACCCATCGTGTGGTTGTTGGCCAGCACGGCCTGATAGGGGTAGTAACCTTTGATGCGCTCGTTGCCCAGTTCGCCGTAGGAGAGGCGCAGCTTGCCGTGGTCGAGGACCTTGCGGGCGCCCTCCATGAACTTCTCCTCGGTGAAGACCCAGCCGGCCGAAGCCGAGAGGAACGTACCCCAGCGGCAGTCGGGTGCGAAACGCGAGGAACCGTCGCGGCGGATGTTGCCCTGAACATAGTATTTCGACTTGTAGTTGTACATCAGGCGGCCGAAGTAGGAGCGGCGGGCCAGTTCGTTGATGTCCTTCGAGTTGGCCGTGACTCCGTCGGAGTTGCCGGCGGCCAGGTCGGGAATCAGCGAGTGGGCGAACGACGTGTTCTTGGCCACGATCGTACCCTCCTGATACCAGTAGTTCTCGTAACCGACCATGGCGCTGAAATTATGGTCCAGGCCGAACGTGTGCTGGTAGTTGGCATAGACCTGCGTGGTGTGGGCGAAGGTGTCGCCGCGGCTCTCTTCGAGTTCCGTAGTCAGGGCGTTGCTGATGTATTTCGAACTGGTGAGACTCTCCTCCTGATAGCTGAAATAGGAGGTTTGGCGCTGAAAATCCTTGATTTTGGTGTAGGAGAACTGGGGCGAGAAGATGCCCGTGACGGTCAGTCCCTTGACGGGGGTGATGTCCAGTTGGAACTTGGCGTTGGCCAGGTACTTGTCGGTGTCCTTCTCGCCGCCCGACATCAGGGCTGCATAGGGATTCACGCCGTCCTTGCCCGGGGCGTAGCGCTCGTCGCTCCACACGGCCTGATAGATGGGCGGGATGTAGCGCATGGTGCCCGAAGGCGAAGCGTGGGGATTGACCTGGTCGGTGTAGCGCAGCGAGATGTCGGCCGAAGCCTTCATCCATTTGAATACCTGTATGTCGTTGTTCAGGCGGGCCGTGTAACGTTTCCACGAGAGGTTCTTGCGGAACAGGCCGTCGACGTCGTCGAAGCCCAGACTCAGCACCGAACTGCGCTTGTCGCCGCCCGACTGGATCGTGAGGCTGTGCGAATGGCGCACGCCCACGTCTTTGAGCACCATGTCCATCCAGTTCACGTTGGGATAGAGGTCCGGGTTCTCGCGGTTGAGCAGCGTGTAGTTCTCGACATATTCGCGGGAGTAGTCCTGGTACCAGCCGCCCGAGGGCAGGTCGTTGTAACGCAGTTCGTTGACCGCTGCCATGTAGTCGGAGGCGTTCATGTACTCCGGTTTCTGGGACTGGAAGTCGAGTCCGAGCGTATAGTTATAGGTGACGCTCGCGCCCGACTTGCCGGCACGCTTGGTGGTGATGAGGATGACGCCCGCCGCAGCCTGCGATCCGTAGATCGAAGCCGATGCGGCGTCTTTCAGCACGGTGATGTTCTCGATGTCGTTGGGGTTGACGTCGTCGATCGAGCCGGCCACGCCGTCGATCAGCACATAGGGGTCGGATGCGCCGTCGGTCATCGAGGTGATGCCGCGGATGCGGATCGTGGCCGAACCGCCCGGCGCCGAGTTGGTGCGGGTGACCGTCACACCCGGCATGGCGCCCTGAAGGGCCTGCGAGATGGTCGGGCTCTGGCGGTTGAGGATCGCTTCGCCTCCGATCGAGGAGAGCGACCCCGTCAGGTCCTTTTTCCGCATGGTGCCGTAACCTACGACCACCACCTCGTCCATCGAGGTGCTCTCTTCTTGGAGCACGATGTCGAAGGTGGTGCGGCTGCCGATGGGAAGGGTCTGGGACTTGTAGCCCAGATAGGAGACGAGGAGCGACGCATCTGCGGCGGGTTTCTTGGCCAGTCGCAGGAGGAAATTGCCTTGGGCGTCGGTTGTCACGCCCTGCTGGGTCCCCGAGAGGATAACGGTGGCGCCGGGAACCGGCTCCCCTTTCTCGGTCTTTACGCTTCCCTGAAGGGTGAAGTTCTGGGCCGAAGCGTACGATGGCGAAAATAAAATCGCTGCCAGAAGCGCACAGAAAGCCGTGATCATCCGAAAATCACACTTTCTTTGAAATTCATCGTAACTTTTTTTCATCTTTTTAGAATTAGTAGTATATTTGCGCTGTACACCACACCACACAACAGATAGGATGGACGGATTAGTGTGGTTTGGTGTGGTACAAAAATAAATGTAATATTTGATATTCCAAAGAAAAGACGATTTTTTTTGAATTTTTTCGTTGAATGTCATCCAAATGTAACGAGGACCGCCGGGCCGGGGATGCTCCCGCATTTCAGCGTCCGGATTGTTGAAACCTTAAACGAACCTTATCTCACAGTTATGAAAAAGTATTTGTTATGGATATGCACGGCGGCGGCTCTGCTGGCTGCCGGGACTTCCTGCACCGACGATCCGGAAGTGGACAGCGTCGGCCGGGTGGGGATTCAGCAGCAAAGCCTGACCGCCTCCGGCGAGGGCGAGGTGCTGACCCTCAATGTGACCAGCAACGCCTACTGGCATCTCGAATTCGTCGATGCCGCCACGGGCGAATCGATTCGCTGGGTGCTTCCCAACGAGAGCACCGGCATGGGTAATACTGCGGTGCAGCTCACCGTGGCCCGCAACCGCTCGACCAGCGGCCGTTCGGCTTATGTGAACGTGACCACCGATTCGGAGTCCTCGACGGCTTCGATCCTGCTCTCGCAGGGAGCCGGCACGGTCGGCGGCGGCGACGGGTATGATTTCCCGATCGCCCAGCGGTTCAGCATCGACGCCAGCCTCACGCTGGACAATGCCTTTATAGAAGGAGCGGCCTGCTACTTCGACGACGGCATGATCCTGCGCCGGACGGGTTCGCCCGTGAATCTGGAGTTCAGTACCAAGACCCACACCAACCCCACGACGAACTGGTACTTCCAGCGTGGCGTGGTCATCGGGTCGTGGGAGACGGGCGATGCCCTGCAGCTCGAGATTCCGGTGAAGGAGGAGCTTTCGGGCGACCTGCGCTACTCCTACGGCAGCCGCCGCGACGGTACCCAGAACGCCGGTCATGCGTGGGTCTTCGAGTGGAGCGCCGACGGTGAGAACTGGACCGAATTCGACGGCACCTGCTCCGGCGGAGCTTCGGACGCCACTTGGAAGACGATCGACTTCACCATTCCGGCAGACAAGAAGATTCCGGCCGGCGGCAAACTGTGGATTCGCCACCGCTGCACCGACGGCTCCAAGGCGAGCACCTCGGCAACGAACAAAACCGTGGCTTACCAGAGTGCGTTCTGCATCACGAAGGCTTCGGCCGAGCCGACCGCGGTTCCGCCGATGGACAACGACAAGGTGGTCTTCTCGACCGGTTTCGACGACGTGATCGACGCCAAAGCCGCGTATATCGACCTGCCGCTCGACTTTATGTCGTCGTGGAACGACGGGACCTATGCACTTCCCAAGGAACAGGCCGGTATCGTGAGCGTGGTCTCCTGCTGGACCCGTCCGGGCTTCCTGCAGGTGGGCCGCGGCGACGAAGCGCTCATCACCCGCTACACGCAGGGCGCCTATACGATCAAACTGGCGCCGCGTTTCGAGGCGATGCGCATTTCGAAGTCCGACCTCAAGCTCACGTTCCTCGCTTCGGCGATGATCGATGCCTACGGCAAGCCCACCGATCCCGGCGTGGTCGTGAAGGCCGACGCCGCGAGCGGTGCCACGGTCGAGGGCGGTACGCTTGCGGGCGTAGCCAACAACGAGTTCAAGCCGTTCACGGTCTATGTGCGCAATGCGAAGCCCGAGACGGAGATCACCATCACTTCGGCCGACATGGCCTCCAGCACGGACGACGTGCGTTTCTTCCTCGACGACATTCTGCTCGAAGTGGAGGGTGAACCCGAGCGTCCGAGCGCCGACGATCCCGTGAAGGCGGAAGTTTCGGCCATCCGCGCCCTGAAGGGCCCCGGAACGGTGACGATCAGCGACAACTATTATATACAAGGCCGCGTGGCGGCTGTGGACAACGTTCCGGCCGACTGCTTCGCCGTGCAGGATGCCGACGCCGGTATCTTCGTCAAACTGGCAGGCCACGGCCTCGCCGTGGGCGATCAGGTCGAAGTGGTCGTCAAGGACGCCCGGCTCGCTGCCGATGCCGACGGACTGCTGGTGGTGACGCCGACGGCCGCCGACAAGGTGACCAAGACTGAAGCCGCGTCCGAAGTGCCCGCCGCACGGGCCGTCTCGGTGGCCGACCTGACGGCCGGGACCTACGAGGCGATGCTCGTCTCGCTGCCCGAATCGCAGGTGGTCGACGGCGATTTGACGAAGAACATGAGCGGCAGCATTTCGCTCGAACTGGAGGACCGCACCACCTATGTAATGAAGACCTATGCTTCGGCATCGTTCGCATCGACGGCCGTGCCGCAGAAACGCGGTCCGGTGAAGGGACTTGCCGGGGCGTCGTTCCTGCTGCCGACCGCCATGGAGGACCTTGCGGGCATGACCGGCACCCGTTTCGGCGAAGCAGTCTACGCCATTACGCCGATTGACGGTCACCTTTATGCACTGGGAACCACGAAGAATTTCACCATCGGCAATGCTACTTTCGATCAAGCGACCAAGACGGTTACCTATAATAATGGACATTCGATCTATAAGGTCGGCGACACTTCGACCGATTTTACATGGGGGTGCTACGGAACGAACAAGGCCGCCGGTACGAATATGTATGACTGCCGTCTCTATACCACGGGTTGGGGAGGTAATAACTGGCAGGATAACGGGTTGGTATTTAAAATTAAGGCTACCTCCCGAATTGTGGGTAACCTGCGCTTCGGCTTCGGTTGGTTCGGCCGTGCGGCTGATAACCTGCCGAAAAACTGGAAGCTGCTCTGGAGTACTGACGAAATGACGTGGCATGACGGTGTGAAAGTATATAGTATTCCGGGTACCAAAGTGACAACTCCTATCGGGCCCGATGAAGATCCGGGAATGGAGATATTCCCGAATGCCGGGAGCGCCGGTACGCTCGGTTACCGCATCGCCTATTTCAACCTGCCGGAAAGCAATGCCGTGTCCGAAGGCGGTTACCTCTATCTGAAGATCGTGCAGGCGGATAATGTGTGCCAAAATGCCGGTAACTCGATCGATCCGACGCATGAACAGCTCTTTATCAACGGCTTCTATCTTCAGACTCATGAACGGCGTGCTTACCATTGCAGCCAGTTGCCGTCGGGTGAGAATGTGGTGCTGACCGAGGGTTTCGATGATGGTTTCTGGGGCCCCGACTATTTTGCTCCATCGTGGCAGATGTTTGCCGGTTGGCGCGTCAAATATACGCCTCCGACGGGATGGACAGTTGCCGGAGACGGAGTTATCGAAATGCCCGGATATGTCCGGATCGGAACGGACAATAAGGATGCCGCCAGCAGTTTGACAACCCCCGCTTTGGAGTCGCTGGGCGATACGCCGACCAATATTACGGTCAACTTCAAGGCCGCAGTGCTGTTGGTAGGTGCCACGACCCTCGCACCCGATAATTTGGAGATCAAGGTCACGGCTTCGGGAGCCGGTTCGGTGGGCTCGGAGAATTATTTCCCCGGATCGCTGACTGGCGAGGCTGCGGCTACGGTGGATCAGGCGACCTCTGACAGGATGTGTGCCGACTATATTCGCTGGTACGATTGTTCGGTGAAGGTTACGGGAGCCACGAAGGACACCCGGATCACCTTTACGGGAACCGGTCGCCATTTCTTCGACGATATCGTCATTACCAAGGACTAAAACCTAAACAACTATAAAAAGCTATGAAAAAACTGAAGTATCTGCTTTGTGGAATTACAATGTGCGCCTTGGCGTGTTCGTCGAGCAAGGATGACGGGGACGGACCCGGCAAAGGTGCGTCGAACACACTGAAAGTGATGTCGTTCAACGTTCGCTACAACAGCGCCAACGACGAGGGCGATAAGAACTGGGAAGTGCGCAAAGCGGCCGTCGTGAAGATGATCAACACGGTTCAGCCCGATGTGGTCGGCCTGCAGGAACCGCGCACGGCACAGCGGACCTTCCTGAAGAACAACCTCCCGAACTATGCCTATATGGAGGTTCCCGGAACGGGTGACGGAAAAGGCGGCAACACCTGTCTGATCTATCGTCAGGACCGGTTCGCGCTGGTGGACAACGGCTATTTTTTCCTCAGCCCGACGCCCGACGAGCCGTCCCGCTGCTGGGATGTGGGGGATACGCAATGGCGGACTTCAGTCTGGGTTCACCTGAAAGAGAAGGAGACCGGCAAGGAGTTCTGGTTCCTCTCGACGCACATGCCCGTGCGCACCAATTCCAGCTTTCCCAACGAGCCGTACATCCAGGCGCGTATCAACAGCGCGAACCTCAATGTCGAGCGGATGAAGAAGCTTGCGGGTGAGTCGGGGATGTGCTTCATTGTCGGCGACATGAACTGCGCGGAGGCCAACGACGACGGCAAGAAGGCGCTGAAGCCTTACCGGGACTGGATGAAAGTAGGCCGCGACATCGCTCCTGCGGGGGATGCCTACAGTTTCAACAATTTCGGTTCGGGAACGGCGGCGCCGACCCGCAATCTCGACCACATCTTCCACCGCAATACGAAGATGGCCGTATCGTTCCGCACGCTGACCGACAATTACGGCGTGACGTATGTTTCCGACCACTATCCGATCCTGCTGACGGTGCTGTTCTGACCCGAAGCACGCATATGAATGAGAAATGCCCCGGCTCGACAGCCGGGGCGTTTTCTCGTTTTCGGAACGGGATCAATTGATGATGACCGTCGGGAAATACTCCCGCAGCAGGGCCGCGGCGCGGTCGAGCTGTTCGGGGGTGTTCTCCCGCACGTCGCGGAGTTTGTACTCCAGCCCCATCGCCTCGTACTTATGCACTCCGAGGGTGTGGTAGGGGAGCAGTTCGACCCGCTCGACCGACTTGTAGCCGCCGAGGCGTTCGCCCAGCGCACGGATGTCGGCTTCGGCGTCGCTGATGCCCGGAACCAGCACGTAGCGTAGCCAGAAGGGTTTTCCGTGGGCTTCGAGCCAGGCGGCCGTGCGGAGCGTCTGCGCGTTTTCGCGTCCGGTGAGGGCGCGGTGGCGTTCGGAATCGGCCTGCTTCACGTCCAGCAGCACCAGGTCGACCAGCCCCAGCAGCTCTTCGACGGCCGGGTTCCACACCCCGCCGTTCGAGTCGATGCAGACGTGGATGCCGGCCTCCTTCAACGACTTTACGAGCGGAACGAGTTCCGCGGCCTGGAAGGTGGGTTCCCCGCCCGAGAAGGTCACGCCGCCGCGCCGCCCGAAGAAGGGCTTCTGGTCGACGGCCATGCGCAGGATCTCCGCAGGGTCGGTCAATGTGCCCGCTCCGGCCTCGATCGTGTCGGGGTTGGCGCAGTAGAGACAGCGGAAATTGCAGCCTTGGAGGAAAACGACGAGCCGGAGTCCCGGCCCGTCGAATGTTCCCATGGATTCGTAAGAATGTACACGAAGCATGATTGTTCCTTGTTTTTGAATAAGGGGGTTCGGGCGCAAACCGGGTTCCGGTATGCAAATCCTGCGCCCGCCCCTAAAAGCGGCTTTTCAAGCCGTTACATCCTTTCGTGGAAGCTGCGGCTGATGACTTCGAGCTGGTGTTCGCGGCTCAGCTTGGTGAAGTTCACGGCGTAGCCCGAGACGCGGATCGTCAGCTGCGGATATTTCTCGGGGTGCTCCATGGCGTCTTCGAGCATCTCGCGGTTCAGCACGTTGACGTTCAGGTGGTGTGCGCCCTTGGTGAAATAGCCGTCGAGCATCGTCACGAGGTTCTCGATACGCTCTCCGGCCGTCGGACCGAGCGATTTGGGCACGATCGAGAAGGTGTTCGAAATACCGTCCTGCGAGTCGCGGTAACGCATCTTGGCCACCGAGGCGAGCGAAGCGATGGCGCCGCTCTTGTCGCGGCCGTGCATCGGGTTGGCTCCCGGGGCGAAGGCCACGCCCTTGAGGCGTCCGTCGGGCGTTGCGCCGGTCTTCTTGCCGTACATCACGTTCGAGGTGATCGTCAGCAGCGACAGCGTCGGGCGGGCGTTCTTGTAGACGGGCAGCTTCTTCAGTTCCTCGCTGAAGTAGTAGACGAGGTCCACGCCCAGGTGGTCGACACGGTCGTCGTTGTTGCCGTAGCAGGGGAATTCACCCTCGATGTCGAAGGCTTCGGTGAGACCCTCGGCGTTGCGGCGGGGCGTCACGCGGGCGTATTTGATGGCCGAGAGCGAGTCGAGGGCGATCGAGAGACCGGCCACGCCGTAGGCGAGATTGATGCGGGGATCGGTGTCGACGAATGCCATCTGGGCCTTCTCGTAGTAGTACTTGTCGTGCATGTAGTGGATGATGTTCATGGCCTCGTTGTAGACGCGGGCGATCTCCTTGAGCACCATCTTGTAGTTGCGCATCACCTCCTCGAAGCGCAGCGGACCCTCCGACAGGGCCGGAATGCCCTTGACCATCAGCGTGCCGGTGTTCTCGCAGCGACCTTCGTTAATGGCCAGCAGCAGGGCCTTGGCCAGGTTGGTGCGGGCGCCGAAGAACTGGATCTGGCGGCCGATGTCCTGGAACGAGACGCAGCAGGCGATGCCGTAGTCGTCCGAGTGGCGCACTTCGCGCATCAGGTCGTCGTTCTCGTACTGGATCGAGCTAGTGTCGGCCGAAACCTTGGCGCAGAAGTCCTTGAATCCCTGCGGCAGCTCGGGGCTCCAGAGAATCGTGAGGTTCGGTTCGGGCGAAGGACCGAGGTTGTAGAGCGTTTGCAGGAAGCGGAACGAGGTCTTCGTCACCTTCGTGCGGCCGTCGTTGAAGCGTCCGCCGATGGCCTCGGTCACCCACGTCGGGTCGCCGGCGAAGATGTCGTTGTAGGACTGCATGCGCAGGTGGCGCACCATGCGCAGCTTGATGACGAACTGGTCGATCAGCTCCTGGGCGAACGACTCGTCGATCGTCCCGTGCGCGAGGTCGTATTCGATGAAGATGTCGAGGAACGACGATACGTTGCCCAGCGACATGGCGGCTCCGTCCTGCTCCTTGACGGCGGCCAGGTAGGCCATGTAGACCCACTGCACGGCCTCCTGCGCCGAATGCGCCGGGCGGCTGAGGTCCAGTCCGTAGTATTCGCCCATCGTGCGGATGTCCTTCAGGGCCTTGATCTGCTCGGCGACCTCTTCGCGCAGGCGGATGCGGGCGTCGGTCATCGGGCCGGTGAGGTTGCGGAGGTCCTCCTGCTTGGCCTCGATCAGGCGGTCGGTTCCGTAGAGGGCCAGACGGCGGTAGTCGCCGATGATGCGGCCGCGGGCGTAGTTGTCGGGAAGACCCGTCAGGAAGCCCAGCGAGCGGAACGAGCGGATCTCCTCGGTGTAGACGTCGAACACGCCGTCGTTGTGCGTCTTGCGGTAGTGGGTGAAGATGTCCTTCACCTTCTCGTCGACCTCCACGCCGTTCTCCTTGCAGGCGCGCGATACGACGTTGATGCCGCCGAAGGGTTTGATGGCGCGCTTGAGCAGTTCGTCGGTTTGCAGGCCCACGATCAGCTCGTTTTCGCGGTCGATGTAGCCGGCCTTGTGCGAGGTGACGGTCGAAACGGTCTTGTTGTCCAGCGCGCGGACGCCGTTATGCTGACGCTCCTCTTCGAGGGCCTTGAGGCAGAGGTTCCAGATGTGCTTCGTTCGCTCGGTAGGTCCTGCGAGGAACGAGGCGTCGCCCAGGTAGGGGGTGATGTTTGTCTGTACGAAGCTCGTCACGTTGATCTCTTTGCTCCAAAGCCCGTCGATAAAGGTTTTGTTCAGTTCCATAGATGATATTGTTCGTTTTGAGATGATAATTGTCCTATTTCGGTCGGTAAAGATACGTTATTTTTTTCACACCGGCCAAAGAGCGGTTACAATTTTTTATAAAAATTTAAAAAATACCTACGATCAGGTATTGACGGCGCCTTCCGGGACATGCAATAGTTACAGGAAGGCGTTGCGGCGTTTGTGGCCCTGCTTTTGCAGGGGCGGGAGTGTATAAATACGAAAAACGATGAAAAGATTCTGGATTGCCCTGCTGGGTGCGGGGCTTTTTGCGACGGCGGCGTTCGCCGGCGGTGACGAAGTTCCGGTCAGGATGCACGAACTGCCCGATGCGGCGAAGACGTTGGTGAAAAAGTATTTTCACGACATCGAGGTGGTTTCCGCCACGATGGAGAAGGGCGTGGCCCCGAGCTATGAGGTGAAGCTGGCCGACGGTACGAAGATCGACTTCGACGCCCGCGGCGAGTGGACCGATGTCGAGCGGCCGGGGGGTGTCGTGCCGGACGGGCTGATTCCGCAGCCGATCCTGAAATTCGTGGCTGCGAACTATCCGGGGCGGCACGTCCGGGGTGTCGAACGCGACGGCCGCAACCATGAGATCACCCTCGACAACGGACTGGAACTGAAATTCAACCGCCGTTTCCGGCTGGTGGAGACCGATCACTGACGGCCGACGATTGGTGCGGCGGATTACGGCCCGGGGGTTTGAGTTGCGCATCCGACCCCCGGGTCCCGCCGCTTTGTAAGGTGAAAGGTGTAAGATGAAAGGTGAATTTTTCATTTACAACCTTTCACCTTTGGCTTTGATAAAAAGCGTATCTTTGCAGCGTAAATCCCGATAACGATGGAAGAACTCTCGCTTACGACCCCCGCCCTGCTGTTTTCGGCCGTGTCGCTGATTCTGCTGGCCTACACCAACCGGTTTCTGTCCTATGCGCAATTGGTGCGCACGCTCAAGGAGCAGCATTTGCAGCACCCCTCGAAGGTGACGCGCGCGCAGATCGACAACCTCCGCCGGCGGCTCCACCTCACGCGCACGATGCAGTTGCTGGGCGTCACGAGCCTGTTCCTGTGCGTGGTGACGATGTTTCTGATCTACGTGGGGCTGATGCTGCTTTCGGCTTATGTCTTCGGTGCGGCGTTGCTGCTGCTGGTCGGTTCGCTGGGCGTTTCGATCTGGGAGATTCAGATCTCGGTCCGGGCGCTGGAGATTCACCTCAAGGATATGGAGAACCCGCTTGACAAGCGGGATTCGGAATAATTGTCCGGTCGTGTTCAAGCCGCCCTTTTTTAAGGGTGATTTAGCGAAGCGGCATCTTTTGACAAAAACGAAGATGCCGCGACGTCGCGTCACTGCATCTCCCACTAACCTACTTATGTAACCTAAAACCAACTTGTGAATCCGGTTCTCCGGTTTTCACAGTGCAAAGATACGGGTCCGTCGTTTCGCTGAAATGACGGACCCGTTGCATTTTCGTTACACGGCGCTTTTTGAAGCTCTCCTTTTCAAAGGAGGGTTTGGGTGGATTGTCTGCACGATGGCGTATCGGCATTATTTTTTGGCCTCCAGAAAATATTGCTGCGATTTGAGCAGGTTGCGCGACTGGAGCATCATCGTCTTCGTCTCGTTGAGGATCGTGAGGTAGAGCACCCCGGCGCGGGTGCTGCCCGACGGGACGTCGTTGATGCGCCGCAGCTGGCTCTTGATCGCCTCGACGATCGTGTCGAAGAGCTTGTCGCGCATTTCGAGCACCAGATCGAGGTCCGAGAAATCCTTCGTCGCCAGCATGTCGTTGATCTTGTCGAAAATCGCCTCCACCTGGTCGTTCACGCGCATCAGGTCGACGATCTGCTCCTTCGACATGCCCTCGTGGTTGTTGTCGATGTGTTCGAATGCCGGGCGCGTGATGTGGATCAGGGCCTTGGTCACCTCCGAAAGGTAGTCCGTGACCTGCACGTAGAAGTGCCCCGTGTCGATGTCGCACCGTTGCAGGCGGCGCAGCGTCGGCATGACGTTGTATTTGCGGATGCGGGCCTCCTCGAAAAGGCGGTTCGAGTCGCGCACCATCTCCTTGAGCACCTTGCGGTTCTCCTTGAAGACGGCTACCAGCGTGCGGTTGTAGATGCGCGTGACCTCCTGCATCGTCGTGCAGACCTCGCCGATGCAGGCGCACAGCACCTCGTCGGGGGTCTCGGCCGTTTCGAGCGGCAGCAGGGCCTTTTCGGCCTCCTCTTTCAGTCCGGGCGTCTTGAGGTGGCTGCGGACGAGCAGCCAGGCGCAGAGCGTCGTGAGGGCTGCCACGGCGATCCAGCCGCCCCACAGCAGCAGGGCTGTCACGGCCAGCGCGATGAGGAATCCTCCGAGCGCCGTGATGAACCACCCCGAGATGACGGCCATCACGCCCGTGATGCGGTAGACGGCGCTTTCGCGGCCCCACGAGCGGTCGGCGAGCGACGATCCCATGGCCACCATGAAGACCACGTAGGTCGTCGACAGCGGCAGTTTGTAGGAGGTGGCGATGGCGATCAGGATCGACGCGGCGGTGAGGTTGACCACGGCGCGGACCATGTCGTAGGGGGCCGACGAACGCTCCTCGGCAGGGAGCGGCTCGAAACGCCGGTCGATGGCCTTCTGAACCCGCGCCGGAATCAGCCCGGTCCACATCGTGTTCATCACCAGCGTCGCGCGCACCAGACTGCGCGAAATGAGGGTCGAACCGAAGCGTTCGTCGCCCTCGTGCTGCGAGGCGAGCGACAGTTCGGTCTCGGTGACGTGCTGCGACTTTTTCGAGAAGAACAACGTCAGCACCATGATCAGTCCCGAGACGCCCAGCAGCAGGAAGTTGGCCCGGGCGGGAGCTTCGAGCGCCCCCATCATCATCGTTTCGCTGCCCGCCTCGCCGGCGATGCGCCAGGCGTCGTAGCCGGCCAGCGGCACGCCGATGAAGTTCACCAGGTCGTTGCCCGCGAAGGCAAGGGCCAGCGAGAAGGTTCCCGACAGGATCGTGATGCGCATGATGTTGAGCCGCATGCGCTGGAAAATGTAGAGGAGGAGCGACGCCGCGGCCCAGAAGGCGAGGAGCGTCACGAGGACGTGGTCGCCGACGTAGGCCGAAACGGAGGTCGGGATCAGTCCCGAGCTTTTCAACCCCTTGAACAGCGCGAAATAGAGGATTCCGGCCAGCGAGATGCCGCACCAGACGGCTCCCCAGCGGCGGAAGACGGCGGCGTAGCGGAACGAGAAGATGAGGCGCGAAATGTACATGAAAAGCGTTCCGGCCACGAAGGCCAGCGCCACCGACAACAGGATCGCCGCGATGATGACCATGGCTTTGCCCGTGTTGATGAACTGCGAGAGGTCCTGCAAGGAGGTCCCCGGGTCGCCGGCGATGCGGAACAGGGCGGCGGCGACGGCGGCGCCCAGCAGACCGAAGACCATCGACACGGTGGTCGAGGTGGGCAGTCCCAGCGTGTTGTAGAGGTCCAGCAGCAGCACGTTGCCCAGCATCATGCCCAGAAACAGCATCATAATCTCCTGAAAGGAGAACTGTCCGGGGTAGAAGACGCCGCTGCGGGCGACCTCCATCATGCCGCTCGAGGTGAGCGTGCCGACCAGAATGCCGGCGGCTGCGACCCAGAGGATCACGCGGCGCGGTGCGACTTTCGAGCCGAGGGCCGAGTTGAGGAAGTTGACGGCGTCGTTGGCGACGCCCACGACGATGCCCATCACGGCCAGCAGGGCCAGGATGACGACGATTGCGGTGAATAGCGGGGACATGGATTATCCGTTTTCGTAATTGTTATGGTTCTTTACCGTTGCAAAGGTCCGAAACCGATGTTACAAAGGCGTTACAGGGGCGTTGCGGGGGAGTGAAAAAATATCGGGGAGCGGTAAAAAACCGATCCGGCCGCCTGTCCGGCCGCGTGCGACAACTGCAAGCGACAGGCGAGCGCAATCGCTTGCGAATTGCCGGGCCGCCACAGCAGTCAAGGCGTGTGTTTTTGCGCCTTAACTCCCCGCCGAGGCGGGGAGTCAGGGGTGGCTCCGATTCGTAACCGCAGCCAAAGGCTGCGAATGCGGCCGGGCGGGTTGTCGTGTAGCTGGAATTTGTTAACTGTGTTTCTTCAATGTGAAAACGAACTCCAGCCCGCCGCGTTCGCGTTCGCGGGCCGTGATCGTGCCGCCGTGGATCGCAACGGCGTTTTTGACGATCGCCAGCCCCAGTCCCGTGCCGCCCTGTTTGCGCGATCGGCCCTTGTCGATGCGGTAGAAGCGTTCGAAGATGTGCGGCAGGTGCTCCTCGCCGATGCCGATGCCGTTGTCGGCGAACGAGACCGTGCACTCTTCGGGGGTGTCGGAAAGCAGCCGGATGAAGATGTCGCGTCCGCCGGAATAGGCCGCGGCGTTGTCCGCGAGGTTGCGGAATATTGATGTCAGCAGCGACGGGCTGCCGACGATCTCGACCTGCTGCGGGAAGTCGATGTTCACCCGCAGCCGCTGGTCGGCGGGTTTCAGTTCCATGTCGGCCGTGACTTCGGCGATCAGGTCGTTCAGCACGACGCGCTCCTTCTGGATCAGCTGGCTCGCCTCGTCCATGCGCGTGATGGTCGAGATGTCGGCCAGCAGACGCCGCAGACGCTCGGTCTGTGCGGCGCTTTTTTTCAGGAAGTCCGTGCGTCTTTGCGCGTCGAGCGACGGGTTGGCCAGCAGTGTTTCCAGATAGCCCTGAATCGCCGCCACGGGGGTCTTCAGCTCGTGGTTGATGTTGTTGGTGAGCTGTTTCTTGATGCGTATTTTCTCCTGTTCCTCGTGCAGCGCGAGGGCGTGCTCGCGGTCGCGGTCGGCAGTGGTTTTTTGCAGACGGGCGTAGAGGCGGATGATGTGGCTCGATATTTCGCCCAGTTCGTCGTGAGGAAATGCCGGGAGGTCGTCGATCCGCTCGCTCCGCTCGGCCCGTTCGGCGAATTCGTTCAGCCGGGTGATGTTCTGGCCCAGGCGGCGCGTGGCGAAATAGCCCGCCACGCTCATCAGCAGCGTCACGCCCAGCATGAACCAGAGGAATTCGCGGTCGGCGGCCAGGATTTCACCCAGCGGCACGGAGTAGGGTACGGCCGAACGGACGATGTAGCGGTCGCCCCGCATGGCCGAGTAGAAATAGTTGCGGTCGGTGCTTTCGGAGTGGCGGCGGATGGTGTACCCCGTCCCGCGGGCCAGCGCCTCGGCGACCTCGGGGCGGTCAAGGTGGTTCGCGCCGGGCAGCGTGTCGAGCGAATTGTCGAAAACGACGTGTCCCGCCGGGTCGATCAGCGTCACGCGCACTCCTTCGCAGGGTGCGCCGGAGCGGGCGATGAAGGCGTCGGGGGGCGCGCCCGCATTCACGGCGTCGAGCATCCGCAGGTTGAAAAGCTGCAACTGCGCGTCGAGCCGCTCGGCCTTGAAGTGCTTTTCGCGCCCGTACTGGAAAAGGATGAAACACCCCACCAGCGTCCACGAAAAGACGAGCAGCAGCAGGAACAGCCGCCGGTGGTAGGAAAGTTTATGCTTCAAAGCCGTAGCCATAGCCCAGGCGCGTTACGATGTGTTCCCCGTAAGGTCCGACTTTACGGCGCAGGCGTGTGATGTTCACGTCGACCGTGCGGTCGAGGACGATCACCTCGTCGCTCCAGATGCGGCGCAGGATCTCCTCGCGTGAAAAGATCACGCCCCGGTTCGAGAGCAGCAGAGCCAGGATTTCGAACTCTTTCTTGGTGAGTTGCAGCTCCTTGCCGTCGAGCGTGCAGACTTTGCGCCGGAGGTCGATCTCCAGACCTTCGAAGCGGATGCTTTCGGATTCGGCGCGTGCGGCGGACGTGCGGCGCAGTACGCTGCGCACGCGGGCCAGCACTTCGCGGACCGAAAAGGGTTTGGTGATGTAGTCGTCGGCTCCGATGTTCAGCCCGGCCACCGTGTCGTCCTCGGAGTCCTTCGCGGTGCAGAAGATCACGGGGACCCGGGCCGTTTCGGGATCGGCTTTCAGGAGCTGCGCCATCCGAAAGCCGCTCATCTCGCCCATCATAACGTCCAGCAGGATCAGCGAATAGCGTTCGGGATGCATCCGGAGGGCCTGCTCGGCGCTGTATGCCACGTCGGCTTCGTAGCCTTCGACTTCGAGGTTGAATTGCAGGATTTCGCACAGCGACTCTTCATCGTCGACCACCAGGATTTTGTGTTTTGCCATAAATGCGGGTTTGAGTCCGCAGCAAATTTACGCATCATTCACCGATGTTGCATGCCCCCGGCATGACATTTAACCGAAATGTAATGTTGTCTCATGCGCTTTTGCGGTCAAGAAGCGCAGGGGGCTTTTGCCGGATGCCTGCAAAAACCCGAAAAGGCCCCCGGAGGCCGGGAGCCTTTCGTGTCGGGCGACGTGGGAGAGCCTATTTCCCCAGCACCTCCATCTGCTGGCGGATCGACTCCTCGTGGATGGCCTGCAGGACGGTGCGCATGAACTCGCGGTCCATGCCCATCTGCCCGGCCTGCCCGGCGCGGCGGGCCAGCAGCTCTTCGTAACGCTGCGTTTGCAGGAC
>ERZ772812.1306-NODE-1306-length-18521-cov-15.576952_pt1 | contig 18521 bp, 26 predicted proteins | sample MGYA00511343_ERZ772812 | MGnify/ENA primary metagenome ERZ772812 (study PRJEB29015, sample SAMEA2737706) | human gut metagenome | biome: human gut; feature: human-associated habitat; material: faeces | place: China | collected 2012 ...
GGAACGGCACCGGCAAGCGCATCTCCATCAAGGATACCCGCGGCATCATCGACGCCATCCTCTCCGGCGCGATCAACGAGGCTCCGACCAAGAAGATCCCGTATTTCAACTTCGAGGTTCCGACCGAGCTGACCGGCGTCGCCACCGAGATCCTCGATCCGCGCGACACCTACGCCGATCCGTCCGAGTGGGACGCGAAGGCGAAGGATCTGGCCGCCCGCTTCGTGAAGAACTTCAAGAAGTACGAGGGCAACGAGGCCGGCAAGGCGCTCGTCTCCGCAGGCCCGCAGGCGGAATAACCGAATATCCGACAATTTGCACGCGACGCCCGATCCGCAAAGGATCGGGCGTCGATTTTTGTGGGTTATCGTTTTGCGCGCCCGTGCTTCGCCGCGGGATGCCGTGCCTTCGGCTTAAAGATTGCCACGTCGCTGCGCTCCTCGCAATGACACGGAATTGCAGCGTTTTATTTTGAAAAACGGACGTTTTTGGATGGATGCAGACGTTTTCGATGCAAATCAACGTTCCGTTTTTCAGTAGAACCAACTAGGGAACCTCTGATTAAATCGCAAGAGTGGTCAGCGAGGGATTTTGTTCCAAATTGAGGTTTGGAAATCGCAGGAATACTTTGTGTATTTCAAGATTTTCAAACCGATAAGTTGGGGCAAAAGGCCCGCTGAGCGCCGCAGCCGATTTATTCAGAGGTTCCCTAGATTTGTCATTGCGAGGAGGGCGCATTTCTGCGCCCGACGCGGCAATCTCTAAGGAACGAAACGGCATCCCGGAACGTAGCACGGAGAAAGGAAAACGGGAGCGAGGCTGCGCGACGATATACGGCTGCGCCGCATAGGATATACGGCCTCACGGCCGCATGATCGAAGATCGCGGCTTGCTGCGAAGCCTCGGCTCCGGTTCGTCCCGATGTCGATTTTTGCGGAAAATACAAAAGAAAACCGTGCATTTTTCGCGCGGCTGTGATACAATATTTCTGATTTGAGCTTTTCTTGGAGGCGGTGTTTTTGTATCTGCTGCTTTATGCTTTTTGGTTGATTTTGTTTGGTCAAGTGACGCTCGAGATCTGTCTGCTCGGGCTGGCTGTCGTGGCCGCCGTGGCGCTGCTGAGCTATCGGCTCGTGGGCTATTCGCCCCGGCAGGAGCTGCGGCTGCTGCGGCGCGTGCCGCTGTTTCTGGCCTATCTCGGCGTGCTGATCTGGGAGATCCTCAAGGCCAACTGCGCCGTGATCGGGATGCTGCTGCGCGGGAAGCGCGCCATTGACCCCGTGCTCGTGACGGTGCGCGTGCCGCTGCGGACGGAGTTTGCCCGGTTCATGCTCGCCAATTCCATCACGCTGACGCCCGGCACGATCACCGTCGACGCCGACAGCGACCGTTTCACCGTGCACTGCCTGCACGGCAGGCTGATCGCGGGCATCGAGGACAGCACCTTCGTGCATCTGCTGCAAAAAATGGAGGGATAACATGGAATCGGCTTATCACTGGTTGTTCCTGACGGCGCTCTGCGTGCTGGCGCCCTGCCTGCTGCTGGCGCTCGTGCAGGCCGTGCGCGGCCCGCGCATTGCCGACCGGATCGTCGGCATCAACATGCTCGGCAGCATGACGCTCGCCGTGATCTGTATTTTGGCCGCGATGCTGCATGAAAACTGGCTGCTGGATGTCAGCCTCGTCTACGGGATGCTGAGCTTTCTGGCCGTTGTCGTGCTGGCGCGCGCCTATATCGCCGGAAGGGGGAAGCGTCATGGGTGAAACGCTGCGGTTCGTGCTCTGCGCCGTCTTTCTGGGCGTAGGGCTGGTCGCGATGCTGCTGGGCGTGTTCGGCGTGTATCGCTTTCGTTTTGTGCTCAACCGGATGCACTGCGCCGCGATCATCGACACGCTGGCGCTCGGCTGCATCCTCATCTCGCTGATCCTTGCGATCTGGGAGCTTGGCGCGTGCCTGAAGCTCGTGGCCATCGGCTGTCTGCTCTGGATGGGCAGCCCGATCTCGTCGCATCTGGTCAGCAAGCTCGAGATCCGCACCGACGAGACCGCCGGGGCTTATATGCGGGAGGACGACGATGGAGCTGTTTGAGGTATTTTTGCTGGGATTGCTGATCGTTTGCGGCATTTCCGCCTGCGTCAGCCGGAATATGCTGGTCAGCTTGATTATTTACATGGCCTATAGCGTCGTGATGTCGATCGTCTGGGTGCTGCTGGAGGCGCCCGACCTCGCCATTACGGAGGCTGCGGTCGGCGCGGGCGTCTCGAGCATCCTGCTGTTCGTCACGCTGAAAAAACTGCGCGATATGCGAAAGGAGCGCGAGCACGATGAAAAAACGTGATCTCCTGCGCCGTCTGCGGCAGTGGGACGAGGACGCGTTCGATCTGACTGAGAAGGCGGCCGAGCTGAAGCCGGAGCGCCCCGAGGCGCCAGCGGACGAGACATGGCGCGAGCGCCCGGTCAAGCGGCTCGAGCGCGGAGAGGTGAGCGCGTTCCGGCATCTCTATCCGGTGCTGGCGTGCATCCTCTGCACGGCGATCATCTGCTTTTTGCTGACCGCAGTGGTCGATCTGCCGCCCTTCGGCGACCCGGACAACCCGGCGAACAACGAGGTTTCCAAGCGCTATCTCGAGGACGGCATCACGGAGACGGGCGCGGTCAACGCCGTGGCCGGCATGATCCTCGATTACCGCGCGTTCGACACGCTGGGCGAGTCGCACGTGCTTTACACGGCAATGACGGCCGTGATGATCCTGCTGCTGGGGAGCGGCGAGGCCGAGCCGGAGGACGAGCGCCGTCTGCTCGCGCGCGACGCCGTGCTGCACGGGACGGCGCGGGTGCTCACGCCGCTGCTGCTGATCTTCGGCCTTTATATCATGTTCGCCGGACATCTCGGCCCCGGCGGCGGCTTCTCCGGCGGCGCGGTGGTCGGCGGCGCACTGATCCTCTGCGCGACTGCCTTCGGCTTTGAGCGCGTGCAGCGCGTGCTGACGCTCAAGCGGTTCCGCACGGTCGTGCTCTGCGCGCTGAGCGCCTACAGCCTGCTCAAGTGCTACTCGTTCTTCTGCGGCGCGAACGGGCTGGAGACGATCTTCTCGGCCGGAACGCCGGGGAAAGTCTTCTCGTCCGGCCTGATCCTGCCGCTGAACCTCGCGGTCGGCGCGGTCGTGGCCTGCACGATGTACGGCTTCTACAGCCTGTTCAAAAGGGGGCGCATCTGATGCTGCAAATTCTTTGGAACAACCGCATTCAATGCGCGGCGATCCTGCTGTTCGCCATCGGCTTTTCGACGCTGCTGCTGCACCGCAACCTGATGAAAAAGATCATCGGCATGAACATCATGGACACGGCGATCTACCTCTTCCTGACGTCGATCGGCTATATCCGCGGCCGCCTTGCGCCGATCCTGATCGACGGCGTGCGGGGGCAGGAAAATTATGTAAACCCGATCCCGGCCGGACTGGTGCTGACGGGCATCGTCGTGTCCGTGTCGGTCACGGCGGTGATGCTGGCGCTGACGCTGCGGCTCTATCGGCGCTATCACACGCTGAACCTCGACGAGATCTATATGCAGGCGCATGAGGACGATTCCGACGAGACGGACGGGGTAGAGGAGGGGCAGAAATGAGCTTTTTCGTGAATTTTCCCCTGTTTTGCATCGTCGGCGGGCTGCTCTGCTCGGTGATCTCATCGATGCTGCCGGCGCGCGGCGCGCGCATTCTGAGCCTGACGCTGACGGCGACGGTCTGCGCGGCTTGCCTGCTGTTATTATATTATGTAAACCAAGCGGGCGAGGCCGTGACCTATCTCATGGGACATTATCCGCACCCGTGGGGCAACGAGCTGCGCTTCGGGCGGCTCGAGCCGCTCTACGGCGCGGCGTTCTCGGCCGTGATGCTCCTGTGCATCCTCGGCGGCAAAAAGCAGCTCGCGCATGATTTGCAGCCGTCGAAGCAGAACCTCTATTACGTCCTGTGCGACCTCGTGCTCACGGCGCTGCTGGCGCTGGCGTTCACGAACGACGTTTTCACGGGCTATGTGTTCATCGAGATCTGCACGCTGGCCTCCTGCGGGCTGCTGATGATCCGGCAGCTCGGCCGCACGACGCTGGCCTCCGTGCGCTACATGATCTTCAGCCTGCTGGGCAGCGGCCTGTTCCTGCTCGGCATCGTGATGCTCTACGAGATGACGGGGCATCTGCTCATGCCGAATCTGCGCGAGACGATCGCGCAGCTCTGGCAGAGCGGGCGCTATCACACGGCGCTGACCGCGTCGATCTGCCTCATTACGATCGGCCTCGCGGTCAAGAGCGGCCTGTTCCCGTTCCATTTCTGGATGCCGGACACCTATGGCTGCGCAACGCCCTGCTCGTCGGGCATTCTCTCGGGGCTGGTCTCCAAGGGGTATATCTTCCTGCTGCTCAAGCTGATCTTCAACGTGTTCGGCGAGCAGGTGTTCTATGCCTGCGGCGTGCAGAACGTGCTCTACGGCCTCGGCGTGGCCGCGATGGTGGTCGGCTCGGTCAGCGCCATTCTGGAAAACGACATTTTCCGCATGATCGCCTATTCCTCGGCGGCGCAGATCGGCTATATCTTCATGGGCATCGGCATTTCGCCGGAGCTGGGCGTGCAGGCCTCGCTGCTGCATATTCTGACGCACGCGCTGACCAAGCCGCTGCTGTTTCTCTCGGCGGCGCAGCTCTCCGACGCGATGGGCGGCAGGAAGCGCTTTCGCGAGCTGCAGGGCGCGGCCTTCGCCAACCCGATCGCGGGCGCGGCCTTTGCCGTCGGCTCGTTCAGCATGATCGGCCTGCCGCTGACGGTCGGCATGATCTCCAAATATCTGTTCGCGGAGGCGGCCTTCCTGAGCGGCGTGCGGATGATCCCGACGCTGCTGGTGCTGGCTGTGAGCACGGTGCTCAACGCATTCTATTTCACGCGCACGCTCATCCGCATCTATAACCGCCCGACGCAGGCGCTGCCCGAGCGGGTCACGCTGCGGCAGCAGCCGTCCTATGCGCTCGCGGCGGCGGCGTTCTCGGTGATGATCCTGGCGCTCGGCATTGCCGCGCAGCCGGTCGTCACGCTGCTGCGCCGCGGGCTGGAGCTGTTTTAACGGCTGTTTCTATTATGTAATGTTTATATCAAACAGAACGACAAATAGTAATTTGATAGTGAGGTAATATATCATAATGGATTATTTCATAATGGAAATGTGGAGTGGTATATGGACATTAAGAAATATGATTCCTTTGTCAGGACTTGTATTTTTAGGTGTAATATGTATTGAATTATCAATAAAAGTTATTCAAAAGAAAAAAATAAATTTTAAAATATTAAATTTAATATGTCAGTATTTATGGATTTTAATCATTCTATGTATATTAAAAATAACTGGTATTTTAACTGGTGATTTTGGTATAACATCTCCATTTAATAGTTATATCAGTTTTAAATTATTTGAAGATGGTTTTAACGCTGCAACGATATTGAATATACTTTTATTTATACCGTTTGGATTTTTACCAATATTTATATTTAAAAATATTCATAAACATTGGTGGAATGGAATCATACTTGGTGGAATATTTTCTATAAGCATCGAATTTTTACAAACTTTTATTGGCAGATTTGCACAATTAGATGACGTTATTATGAATACTTTAGGAACACTTATTGGATTTTTACTAGGACTATTTGTTATGAGTTTCTTCAAAAATAAATTGGTAAAAAACAATAACAAATTATGCTAGAATCTGGTAAAAAGCTTGAAGAGCTTTTTATAGCGCCAACGGCGCGTCAGATTCTGCATGAGACGGTGCAGCGTGCATGCGCACGATGCAAGTGTGCGTAGCACACGGGATTCTTGATTCAATATTTTAATCAAGAATCAGTATTACAACCGCAACTTGCACTTGCAATTTGCGTAAAGGAAATGTTTTATATATTACTTATAATGGATAGAGAATAGAGGGGTGGAGCTGATGAATTCTGCCATGCTTTTGATTTTGATCCTGCTGCCTGCGCTGGCGGCGCTGCTGCTGCCGCTTGCGCGGAGATTCCGCGAGCCGTTCGTGCTGGCGGCGCTGCTGCTCGAGACGGCCGGGGCGGTCTGGCTGCTGCTGCAAAAATCGGCGCAGCTGCATCTGTTCAACATGACCGCCGCGCTGTCCGTCGGGCTGAGGCTGGACGGCGTTTCAAAGCTGTTCCTGCTGATCGCCGCCGTGGGCTATCTGCTGGCGGGCGTCTATGCCTTCCGCTATCTGAAGGAGGGGCACGAGCGCTTCTTCCGCTTCTTCCTGCTTTCGCAGGCGGCGCTGGTGGGCATGTGCTTCGCGGAAAATCTGGTCACGATGTATCTGTTCTTCGAGATGACCACGCTGCTGTCCATGCCGCTCGTGCTGCATGACCGCACCGACGAGGCCATCCGCGCGGCGCTGAAATATCTGTTTTATTCCGTCGCGGGCGCGTTTTTGGGGCTTTGCTTCATCTTCTTCTATGCGCGCTACAGCCTGACGCTGCGCTTCGTCCCCGGCGGCGCGCTCGACGGCGCGGCCGTGCGGGGGCACGAGACGCTGATGCAGGTCGTGACCTTCCTCGGCATCGTCGGCTTCGGCGCGAAGGCCGGCCTCTATCCGCTGCACGGCTGGCTGCCGACGGCGCACCCGGCCGCGCCCGCCCCGGCCTCGGCCATTCTCTCGGGCATCATTGCCAAGGCCGGCGTGCTGGCGATCGTGCGCGTGCTGTACTACGCGGTCGGCGCGGATTTCCTGCGCGGAACGTGGGTGCAGACGGCGCTGCTGGCGCTGGCGCTGCTGACGGTTCTGATGGGCTCGATGATGGCCTACCGCGAAAAGCTGCTGAAAAAGCGGCTGGCCTATTCCTCCGTCAGTCAGATCTCCTATATCCTCGTCGGCCTGTTCGTCATGACGGCCGAGAGCGTCTCGGGCGCGCTGATGCATGTGCTCTTCCACGCCTGCATCAAAATCTGTCTCTTCCTCTGCGCCGGCTCGTTCATCGCCGTCGCGGGCAAGCACCGCGTTGACGAGCTGCGCGGCATCGGCAAGGCCATGCCCAAGACCCTCTGGGGCTTCACGCTGGCCTCGCTGGCGCTCATCGGCATCCCGCCCGCGTCCGGCTTCGTCAGCAAGTGGTATCTGGCCATGGGCGCGCTGGACTCCGGCCTCGCGGTGTTTTCATGGCTCGTGCCGGTCGTGCTGCTGATCTCGGCGCTGCTGACGGCGGGCTATCTGCTGCCGATCTCGATTGCGGGCTTCTTCCCCGGCAGGGATGCCGCACTCCCGCCACGCAATGACGAGGGCGGCTGGCATATGTGGCTGCCGATCCTGCTGCTGGCGGCTGCGGCGGTGCTGATGGGCTGCTTCGGCGTGCCGGTCGCGCGCGGCTTTGCCGCGCTGGCGCAGACCGTCGTCGGCGCATAGGGGAGACGCCTATGAGACCGATCTTCTTGCTGTTCGCGGTGCTGCTGCCCTTTGCGGGCGGCGCCGCGATGCTGACGCTCCGGACGAAAACGGATCGCTGGGTGAAGCCCGCGACGATGTGCCTCACGGTGCTGACCTCACTGCTGACGTGGGCGCTTGTGATCGCGCGGCCGGAGGGCGCGCTGACGCTCTGGCGCTTCACGATCGACCTGACCTTTGACCTCCGGCTCGACGGCCTCGGCCGCTTCTTTGCCGCGATCGTTGCGACGCTCTGGCCGCTGACCGTGCTCTATGCCTTCTCCTATTTGCAGAACGACACACGCAAGCGCAGCTTCTTCGCCTTCTTCACGATGTCCTACGGCGCGACGCTCGGCGTGGCGCTGGCGGGCGATCTGTTCACGATGTACTGCTTCTATGAGCTGCTCACGCTTTGCACCGTGCCGCTCGTGCTGCACACGCGCACCAAGGAGGCCACCCGCGCGGCCAAGACCTATTTCGTTTTCTCGCTCGGCGGCGCGGCGTTCGCTTTCGCCTCGATGCTCTTCCTCGTATCCAACGGCGTGACGGTCGATTTTGCACTCGGCGGGCTGCTGCACCGTTATCCCTACGGGCAGAAGTATCTGACCTATGTGTTTTATCTGCTGGGCTTCTTCGGCTTCGGCGTCAAGGCGGCCGTGTTCCCCGCTTGCCGGTGGCTGCCCAAGGCCTCGGCGGCGCCGACGCCGGTCACAGCGCTGCTGCACGCCGTTGCGGTGGTCAAGGCGGGCGCGTTTGCGATCCTGCGCCTGACCTACTACTGCTATGACGTGAATCTGCTGCGCGGAAGCTGGGCGCAATGGGTCTGCATGGGCGCGGCGAGCTTCACGATCTTCTACGGCGCGGCGCGCGCCGTCAAGGAGACGCATTGGAAGCGCCGCCTCGCGTGGTCGACCGTCGCGAATTTGTCGTATATTCTGTTCGGCGCAACGCTGATGACCCCGGCGGGGATGTCCGGCGCGATGCTGCACATGGCCTTCCACGCCGAGATCAAGATCCTCGCGTTCTTCTGCGCGGGCGCGGTGCTCTGCCGCACGGGGCGCGAATATATCCCGGATCTGGCCGGACTGGGCAGAAAAATGCCGGTCACGTTCGGCTGCTTCACGGTGGCCGCCGTGGCGCTGGTGGGCATCCCGCCGTTCTCCGGCTTCGTGAGCAAATGGAGCCTGCTGTCGGCCGCTGCCGACGCAGGCACGCCGATGGCCTATCTCGGCGCGGGCGTGCTGCTCACAGCGGCGCTGCTGACCGCAATTTATATGTTCACGACCGTCAGCAAGGCGTGGTTTCCGTCGAAAAGCGACGACCTGCGCGGCTTGCAGACGGTACGCGAGGCCGATTGGCGGATGCTCGTGCCGATGGTGCTGCTCGCCGTAGGCATATTGGTCACGGGTCTCTGCGGCGAACCGATCGCGCGCGCCGTGGCCGAGATCGTCAGAACGGGGGTGGGGGCATGATGCTTTGGAGTTTACCGCTGTTTCCGATGCTCTGCGCGGCTGCGTCCTATGCAATCGGCAGGCGGAGCGCCTCGGCGCGTGACCGCTTCGCCGTCTGCGCCGGGCTGGCCGAGCTGGCGCTGTGCGTCTGGCTGCTGTTCCTGCCCGCGCAGGAGGGGCGGCTGCTCGGGCTGACGCTCGCGCTCGACGGCTTCCGGCGGGTCTACTGCCTCGTGGCCGCCTTCCTCTGGGCGATGACGCTGCTCTTCTCGCCGTGGTATTTTGCGCACCACCATCGGCGCAACCGCTACTATTTCTTCAACCTCATGACCCTCGGCGCGACGCTCGGCGTGTTTTTGGCCGCCGACCTGCTGACGGCCTTCGTGTTCTTCGAGGTCATGAGCTTCACGTCTTACCCGTGGGTCGCACAGGAGGAGGAGCCGGAGGCGCTGCGCGCCGCCGAGACCTACCTCGCCGTCGCCGTGATCGGCGGCCTGGTCGCGCTGATGGGGCTGTTCCTTTTGCAGCACACGCTCGGCACGCTGCGGCTGGCGGAGCTGTATGACCGGGCGCGCGTCTGCCAGAATCGCGGCGTGCTCTATGCCGCCGGGGGCTGCATCCTCTTCGGCTTCGGCGCGAAGGCGGGCATGTTCCCCCTGCACATCTGGCTGCCGAAGGCGCACCCGGTCGCGCCCGCGCCGGCCTCGGCGCTGCTCTCGGGCATCCTGACCAAGGCGGGCGTCTGGGGCATTCTGGCCGTCTCCTGCAACATCTTCCGCTATGACGCGGCGTGGGGGTGCGTCGTGCTCGCGCTCGGCACGGTCACGATGCTGCTCGGCGCGGTGCTGGCGGTGTTCAGCGTCGACCTCAAGCGCACGCTGGCCTGCTCGTCCATGTCGCAGATCGGCTTCATTCTTGTCGGCATCGGCATGATGGGGCTGCTCGGCGAGCAGAACGGAACCGCCGCGCGCGGCGTTCTGCTGCACATGGTCAACCACTCGCTGTTCAAGCTCGTGCTCTTCCTCTGCGCGGGCGTGGTGTTCGTCAATCTGCACGCCCTGCGGCTCGACGACATCCGCGGCTTCGGCCGCAAAAAGCCGCTGCTGCACGCGGCCTTCCTGCTGGGTGCAGCGGGCATCGCCGGCGTGCCGCTGCTCAACGGCTTTGTCAGCAAATCGCTGCTGCACGAGGCCATCGTCGAATACGGCGGCGGGGCGCTCATGACCGGCGTGGAATGGATCTTCCTGTTTTCCGGCGGCCTGACGGCGGCCTATATGGCCAAGCTCTATATCGCGCTGTTCTGGGAGAAGCACCCGACGCGGCAGGCCGAATTCGACGCGATGCGCCGTTATTGCAGCCCGGCGGCGTCGGTCGCGCTGGGGCTGTCCGCCCTGACGCTCCCGGTGCTGGGGCTGACGGCGCGCTTCTCCATGCGCAAAATCACAGAGGTCGGGCTGGACTTCTTCCGTGTGGGGCAGGCAGAGCCGTTCCCGGCGCTGCTGACGCTCGAAAATCTCAAGGGCGCGGCGATCTCGCTGGCCATTGGCGCGGCGGTCTATCTGCTGCTTGTGCGTCCGGTGCTGCGGCGGAACGGAAGCTATGTCGACCTCTGGCCGAAACGGCTCGATCTGGAGGAGCTGGTCTATCGGCCGCTGCTGCTGAAGATCTTGCCGGGCGCGCTCGGCTGGGTCTGCGCGCTGTTCGGCGAGAACAAGCTGACGATCCCGCTGGCAAAGGGCGTCTTCCGCGCGTTCGGCGTTGTGAGCCACGCGCTCAGCGACCTGACCGACGCGCTCGTGCTGCTGCTGCGGCGCACGATTTTCCGCCCAAGCCCGATCCCGAACGGAAGCAAGACCGAGCAGGCGCTGTCCTATCGGATGGGCAAGGCCATCGACCGGCACACCGGCGGCTCGGACCGATACGCCCGGCTGTTCTACCGCGCGCAGCGGACGTGGGTGCGCACGACGCACCGCATCAGCGGCAACCTGTCCTTCGCGCTGCTGCTGTTCTGCGCCGCGCTGGTCGCCGCCTTCGTCTATCTGCTCCTGCTCCGGTAAAACACACGAAAACCGCCCTGTCAGATTGCACCGACAGGGCGGTTTTGCATATGCCCGGCAGGGGAGGGCGGGATATTTGAAAAATCTGCATCTTCCACAAAAAAATCTGAAAAAATTTATTGAAAAAGTCAAAAAAAGGCTTGACATTCACGGGTGCGTGTATTACAATGGATACCGTTGCGGCGCAGGCATAAGCTGCGCGCAAAACTGCGATGATGCAGGAGATTGCGTTGAAAAACGGTAACTTCTGCGGAGTATGTCCGGTCATCGGGCGGCTGAGGCGTGAATGTATGTGGCGTATATCGCCGCTGCGGAAACCAAGGCCGGCAATCGTCGGTCTTTTTTCATGAACGCGGAGTGATACGCACGGGAAAGCGTACACCAAAACGCCCCGACCGTACCCAGCGAAGACAACGAAAAACTGAGTACGTTTCACTAAGGAGGAAACAACCACTATGGCAAACATGATCCGAATTCGCCTCAAGGCGTACGATCACCAGCTCATCGACAGCACTGCTGAAAAAATCGTTGAGTCCGCAAAGCGCAACGGCGCGACCGTCTCCGGTCCGATCCCCCTTCCCACGAAGAAGGAAGTCGTCACGATCCTGCGTGCCGTCCATAAGTACAAGGATTCCCGCGAGCAGTTCGAGCGCAGAACCCACAAGCGTCTGATCGATATCCTCAACCCGAATGCAAAGTGCATCGAAGCCCTTCAGGGTCTCGACCTGCCGGCCGGCGTTGAGATTGAGATAAAGCTGTAATCACCTATTTATAATAGGTATACGGCGAACCCCGACCGTCTGCCGAGACGGTCCCGGGTCATGTTGGTAAACCAATGGCTGCCCAATGGTCAAGTTTGCCAACCAATAACCTAAACAAAAGGAGTAAAAACCATGCAGAAAGCAATCATCGGCAAGAAAGTGGGCATGACCCAGATCTTCGATGAGAACGGTCACGTGATCCCGGTCACCGTTATCGAGGCCGGCCCGTGCGTCGTTTCCCAGAAGAAGACCGTTGAGAACGATGGCTACGTTTCCGTGCAGCTGGCTTACGGCGATGTCGCCGAGAAGAAGCTCAGCAAGCCGGAGCTGGGTCACCTCAAGAAGGCAGAGGTCTCTGCCAAAAAGTATCTGAAAGAATTCAAGCTTGACAACGCGGAACAGCTCGAAGTCGGCGCCGAGATCAAGGCGGACGTCTTCGCCGCCGGCGATCACGTCGACGTCACCGGCACCTCCAAGGGCCATGGCTTCCAGGGCTCCGTCAAGCGCCACGGCACGCACATCCAGAAGATGTCCCACGGCGGCGGCCCGGTTCACCGTCACGCCGGCTCGATGGGCTCGTCCTCCGATCCTTCCCGTATCTTCAAGGGCAAGAATATGCCCGGCCAGATGGGCGTCGATCAGGTCACTGTCCAGAATCTGGACGTCGTCAAGGTCGATGCAGACCTGAACATGATCGTGCTGCGCGGCGCGGTTCCCGGCCCGAAGGGCGGCCTTGTGTATATCAAGAGCACCGTCAAGACCATTAAGGTCGCGAAGGGCGAGGCTGGCGTCAGCAAGAACCCGCAGAAGGCATCCGGCCGTAACCCGCAGAAGGCTTCCGCAAGAAACGCCTAAGGAAAGGAGAGTTAACAAATGCTTAAAACGAATGTGTATGACATGAACGGCAAGCAGGTTGGTGAAGTTGAACTTTCCGAGGCTGTTTTCGGCATCGAGCCGAACGAATCCGTTGTTCATGACGTTGTGAAGAATCATCTGGCCAACTGCCGTCAGGGCACGCAGTCCGCGCTGACCCGCGCTGAGGTCTCCGGCGGCGGCAGAAAGCCGTGGCGCCAGAAGGGCACCGGCCACGCCCGTCAGGGCAGCACCCGCGCCCCGCAGTGGACGCACGGCGGCGTTGTTTTCGCCCCGAAGCCCAGAGACTACAGCTACACCCTCAACAAGAAGGTGCGCCGTCTGGCTCTGAAGTCCGTCCTGAGCGCGAAGGCACAGGCCGACGCCATCGTCGTCATCGACGAGATCAAGATGGACGAGATCAAGACCAAGAAATTCGCCGGCTTCCTGAGCGCGGTGAACGCCGATACCAAGGCGCTGGTCGTTACCGCTGACGTGAAGGAAAACGTCGTGCTCTCCGCACGCAACATTCCCGGCGTCGAGACCACCTTTGCCAACCTCATCAACGTTTACGATCTGCTCAACGCGAAGAAGATCGTCGTCGAGAAGGCTGCGCTTGCGAAGATTGAGGAGGTGTTCGCATGAAGACTGCATACGATATCGTGCTCCGTCCGGTCATCACCGAACAGTCCATGGAAGCAACCGAGCTGAAGAAGTACGTCTTTATGGTCGCCAAGAACGCGACCAAGACCGAGATCAAGGCCGCTGTTTCCGAGATCTTCGGCGTCAAGGTCGAAAAGGTCACCACCATCAACATGGACGGCAAGCTGAAGCGCCAGGGCAGATACCCCGAGGGCCGCACCGCCTCCTACAAGAAGGCCGTTGTCAAGCTGACCGCCGATTCCAAGACCATCGAATTCTTCGAGGGTATGGTCTAATCCATCTCAATTAAAGGAGTGTAACGCAAAATGGCGATTAAAACTTATAAGCCTTATACCCCCGCACGCCGCGGCATGACCGTGTCCGCGTTTGAAGGCGTCGAGAAAAAGGCAAAGCCCGAGCGTAGCCTGGTTGAGACCCTGAAGAAGCATTCCGGTCGCAACAGCTACGGCAGAATCACCGTCCGCCACCGCGGCGGCGGCAACAAGCGCAAGTACCGCGTCATCGACTTCCGTCGCAACAAGCTCGAAATGCCGGCAGTCGTGCAGCGCATTGAGTACGATCCCAACCGCAGCGCCTTCATCGCGCTGGTCAAGTATGAGGACGGCGAGCTCCGCTACATCCTCGCTCCGGTCGGCCTGAAGGTCGGCGACACCGTCGTCAGCTCCGCAGAGGCCGACATCAAGCCCGGCAACTGCCTCCCCATTGCAAACATCCCCGTCGGCACCGTGATCCACAACGTTGAGCTTCAGCCCGGCGCAGGCGCACAGCTTGTTCGCTCTGCCGGCGTCGCCGCTCAGCTTCTGGCCAAGGAGGGCGAGCTTGCTCAGGTTCGTCTGCCGTCCGGTGAGGTTCGCTACGTCCGCATGAACTGCACCGCAGTCATCGGTCAGGTCGGCAACATCGACCATGCCAACGTTCACATCGGCAAGGCCGGCCGCACCCGTCACATGGGCATCCGCCCGACCGTCCGTGGTTCCGTTATGAACCCGAACGACCACCCGCACGGCGGCGGCGAGGGCCGCGCTCCGGTTGGCCGTCCCGGCCCTGTCACCCCGTGGGGCAAGCCGGCGATGGGTTACAAGACCCGCAAGAAGAAGAACGCGACCGACAAGTTCATTGTCAAGCGCCGCAACGCCAAGTAAGGAGGGAATAGGTAATGAGCAGAAGTGTTAAGAAAGGCCCGTTTGCCGCTCCCGAGCTGCTGAAGCGGGTCGATGAAATGAACAAGGCCGGCGAGAAGAAGGTCGTCAAGACCTGGAGCCGTTCCTCCACGATCTTCCCGTCCTTTGTTGGCCACACCATCGCTGTCCATGACGGCCGCCGTCACGTTCCGGTCTATGTGACCGAGGACATGGTCGGACATAAGCTGGGCGAGTTCGCGCCCACGCGCACGTTCCGCGGCCACGCCGGCAGCAAGACTGTTGGAAAGTAAGGGGGAGAGAACATGGAAGAACTGAAAACTGCACGTGCCCAGCTGGTGCACGCCCGTATCGCTCCCCGTAAGGTCCAGATCGTCTGCGACATGATCCGCGGCAAGGACACCAAGATCGCTGAGGCTTACATGGCCAACACGCCGAAGGCCGGCTGCGAGCTCATGCTCAAGCTGCTCAAGAGCGCCTGCGCCAACGCGGAGAACAACTTCGAGATGGATCCGGATAACCTCTACGTTGCCGAGGCCTATGCCACGGCCGGCCCGATCCTCAAGCGCGGCCGCCCGAGAGCGCAGGGCCGTATGTACCGCATCAACAAGCGCACCAGCCACATCACCATCGTCGTGGCTGAGAAGGCATAAGGGAGGAGGCAGAAGATATGGGACAGAAAGTTAATCCGCACGGCCTGCGTGTCGGCGTCATCAAAGATTGGGATTCCCGCTGGTATGCCCGTGACGAGAAGGTCGGTGACCTGATCGTTGAGGACTACAAGATCCGTGAGTACCTGAAGAAGACTCTGTATTCTGCAGGCATCCCGAACATCGAGATCGAGCGCGACAGCGCGAAGGTCCGCATCTATATCCACTGCTCTCGTCCGGGCGTTGTCATCGGCAAGGGCGGCGCGGAGATCGAGCGCATCCGCCTGAACGTTGAGAAGATGATCGGCAAGCCGGTCGCCCTCTCCATCGTTGAGGTCCGCACGCCGGATACGAACGCACAGCTCGTCGCCGAGAACATCGCCGCGCAGCTCGAGAAGCGCATCGGCTTCCGCCGCGCGATGAAAAACGCCATGGGCCGCGCCATGAGAATGGGCGCCCGCGGCATCAAGATCATGTGCTCCGGCCGTCTGGGCGGCGCCGAGATCGCCCGCACAGAGTGCTATCACGAGGGTACCATTCCGCTGCAGACCATCCGCGCGGACATCGAGTACGGCTTCGCTGAGGCTGCCACGACCTACGGCCGTGTCGGCGTCAAGGTCTGGATCTACAAAGGCGAGATCCTCTCCCAGAGCCTGCGCACCACCCCGCGCACCATGGATCTGAACAAGCGCGACGACCGTCGTCGTGACCGCCGTGACGGCGATCGCAGAGGCCGCGGCGGCTACAACCGCGACCGTCGCGACGGCAACCGTCAGGGTGGCCGTCCGGGCTACCAGGGCGGCGGACGTCCGCAGGGCGGCAACCGTCCGCAGGGCGGCTTCAACCGCGGCCCGCGTCCGGCAGCTCCGGCTGCTCCGAAGGAAGGAGGCAACAACTAATGCTGATGCCGAAAAGAGTGAAGTACCGCAGAGTGCAGCGCGGTCGTATGACCGGCAAGGCCCTGCGCGGCAATAAGGTGACCTATGGCGATTTCGGCCTGCAGGCGCAGGAGCCGGCCTGGATCACCTCCAACCAGATCGAGGCGGCCCGTGTCGCCATGACCCGTTACACCAAGCGTGGCGGTCAGGTTTGGATCAAGATCTTCCCGGATAAGCCAGTTACAAAGAAGCCGGCCGGCACCAGAATGGGTTCCGGTAAAGGTGCTCCGGAATACTGGGTTGCTGTTGTAAAGCCGGGCAGAGTAATGTTTGAAATTGCAGGCGTACCGGAAGAAACAGCAAGAGAAGCAATGCGTCTGGCAATGCACAAGCTGCCGATTAAGTGTAAGTTTGTGAAAAAGGCTGAAGGAGGCGAGCAGGAATGAAAGCAACGGAACTGAAAAATCTGCCTGTTGATGAACTGAACAGCAAGCTGGATAGTCTGAAGGAAGAGCTCTTCGCACTGCGCTTTCAGCTTGCAGCAAACCAGCTGGAAAATACAGCTCGCATCAAGGCTGTAAAGAAAGATATTGCTCGTGTTAAGACGGAACTCCGTAAAGCGGAACTGTCTGCACAGCAGTAATAAGGGAGGGTTTTACAAGTGGCTGAAAGAAATCTGAAGAAGACCAGAGTTGGTAAGGTTGTCAGCGATAAGATGGATAAGACTGTCGTTGTAGCAATCATCGACAACGTAAAACATCCGCTTTATAAAAAGATCGTAAAGAGAACCGTTCGCCTGAAGGCACATGATGAAAAGAATGAATGCAGAGTCGGCGACCGTGTTGAAGTAATGGAAACACGTCCGCTGTCTAAGGATAAGAGATGGCGTGTCACAACGATCATCGAAAGAGCGAAGTAAATTTTTCATTAGAGTAAGCAAGGAATTCTTCTCATTGGAAGAATCCGAAAGGAGGAACTCGCTGTGATTCAGATGCAATCTTATATGAAAGTTGCAGATAACACAGGTGCGAAAGAACTGATGTGCATACGTGTTCTGGGCGGTACGCGCAGAAGATATGCCAATATCGGTGATGTAGTGGTCGCTTCTGTTAAGAAAGCAACACCCGGCGGCGTTGTAAAGAAGGGCGATGTTGTAAAGGCTGTTATTGTTCGTTCTGTAAAGGGACTGAGAAGAGAAGACGGCACTTACATTCGTTTCGATGAGAACGCAGCTGTTATTATTAAGGAAGATAAAAACCCCAAGGGTACCCGTATCTTTGGGCCGGTTGCCAGAGAACTGCGTGACAAGGATTATATGAAGATTCTGTCCCTGGCACCGGAAGTACTGTAATCGGAGGTGTCGAGGCACATGAGTAAAGTTCACGTAAAAACTGGTGACACCGTTGTCCTGCTGACTGGTAAGGACGAATACAAATATAAGGATGTTGAAGATAAGTCCAAGGGCAAAAAGACCGGTAAGGTTCTGGAAGTAAGCCCGAAGGAAGGCAAAGTAATCGTAGAAGGCGTCAACATCATTACAAAGCATGTAAAACCGACCAGAATGGGTCAGGTCGGCGGCATTGTAAAGACCGAAGCCCCGGTTTATGCAAGCAAGGTACAGCTGGTATGCCCGAAGTGCGGCGCACCGACAAGAGTTGGTCACGTTGTAGAAAATGGCAAGAAGCTGAGAGTTTGCAAGAAGTGCGGCAAATCATTTGAATAAAGGAGAAACGATATGTCTACTTTGAAAGATTATTACACTAGCACCGTTGCTCCTGCAATGATGACAAAGTTCGGTTACAAGAACGTAATGCAGATTCCGAAGCTGGATAAGGTAGTCGTAAACGTTGCTGCCGGCGAAGCAAAGGACAATGCAAAGGTAATCGATGCAATCATGACGGATCTGACTGCTATTACTGGTCAGAAGCCGGTTGTTTGCAGAGCAAAGAAATCCGTTGCAAACTTTAAGCTGCGTGAAGGCATGGTCATTGGCGCTAAGGTGACCCTGCGCGGCGAGAGAATGTACGAGTTCGTGGATAAGCTGTTCAACATTGCTCTGCCCCGTGTACGCGACTTCCGCGGCATTAACGGCAACAGCTTTGATGGCCGTGGCGACTATAACCTCGGTATCCGTGAGCAGCTGATCTTCCCCGAGATCGAGTACGATAAGATCGATAAGGTCCGCGGCATGGACATCACCTTTGTTACCACCGCCAAGACCGATGAAGAAGCCAAAGAGCTGCTGACCCTGATGGGCGCGCCCTTTGAGAAGTAAGGAGGTAGAGAAGAATGGCAAAACTGTCGATGAAACTCAAGCAGCAGGCTCCCGCTAAGTTCTCTACCAGAGCTTACAACCGCTGCAAGATCTGCGGCCGCCCCGCTTACCTGCGTAAGTACGGGATCTGCCGTATCTGTTTCCGCGAGCTGGCCTATAAGGGCCAGATCCCCGGCGTAAAGAAAGCAAGCTGGTAATAGAAAGAAGGAGGTTGACCTATGTATATCACTGATACGATTGCTGATATGCTGACTCGCATCCGCAATGCGAACAGCGCCAAGCACGACACTGTTGATATTCCTGCGTCAAAGATGAAGACTTCTATTGCTCAGATTCTT
>ERZ772812.1312-NODE-1312-length-18432-cov-3.461338_pt1 | contig 18432 bp, 9 predicted proteins | sample MGYA00511343_ERZ772812 | MGnify/ENA primary metagenome ERZ772812 (study PRJEB29015, sample SAMEA2737706) | human gut metagenome | biome: human gut; feature: human-associated habitat; material: faeces | place: China | collected 2012 ...
TAAAGGCATTGGAGAATATATTCATCAGTATCTTATCGAAGTTATTCATATCCACCCATACCTTCAACTGCGGCATGACGTGTTCGAAACTGAAATGTATCTTCTTCTTCCGCGCCATATAGTCGAAAGTAAGCATCACATCGTCAATGAAACCCACCATATCCGTCTCCCGGAATTTCATGAACATCTGTCCTTTATCCAGCTTACGAATGTCCATCAATTGGTTTATCAGGCGAAGAATACGTTGTGCATTCCGGTAAATCATCAGGTAAGTCTTCTGTACTTCTCCTCCCTTCTTTTCAGCCAGCAATTTCTCCAGAGGATTAATAATCAGCGTCATCGGAGTACGTATCTCATGCGAGATATTGATGAAGAACTGCAGCTTCGCTTCATTCAATTGTTCGGCATGTTCGCGCTTCATGATTTCACGGCGATGGCGCATACGTGACAGAATATAGTTGATAATGCCCAATACCAACAGTCCGGCTAAAGCAGTGTAAATGCAATATGCCCACCAGGTCTGATACCAGGGAGGAGTGATCAAAATCTTTACAGTACGCGTTTCCGAATAATTGCCATAATTGAGAGCACGCACTTGGAAAGTATATTTGCCGGGCGGCAAATTATTATAAGTGACACGATTCTCTCCCGGTTCGGTATTAAGCCACTGGGAACCTAATTCATCGATTTTGTATTGATAAGAAATTTGCTCGGGATTATTGTACTGCAATGTAGAGAAAACGATGCTGAATGTATTATCTTTATAAGACAACCGGAAATTTTTAGCATCCTGTACCGAAGTAGAGATTACCGGCTTCCCCCCTGAAAGAGTATTCTTATGTACAGGCTTATTGAATATATAAAAATCAGTAATCCATACCTTAGCTTCTTTTGAAGTATTGCCTATGTTTTCCGGAAGAAAAGACGTAATACCATTAACACCACCGAAATATATCTTTCCGTTCCTATTCTTGTAGAAAGCACCATGAGTAAATTCATTGCCCTGCAGCCCATCTCCCGAATAGTAATTAATAAAGCGATTATCGTTTATATCGTACCGGCTGATCCCCATATAGGTGCTAATCCATATGTCATGCCGGGAATCCTCACTCAACCCGCAAATCACATTACTAGGCAAACCGTCTGCCATTGTAAACCTTTCCAGCCTATCCGTTTTTTTATCAAAACAATATAACCCATCGGTCGTACCAGCCCAAATCTTACCCGAAAAATCCTCTTGGATAACATAGCCTACACAACCGGAAATCAATGTATTAACCTTTTTATAATTAATAAAACTCTCCGTCGACGGATTAAAACAACTTACTCCTTTATAATGTCCCAACCATATCAGTCCTTCGCTATCACAATATATATAGTTCACCCAATCATTAGCAAGCTCATTCCTTTTTAAATCATTGGTTTCATCTTTAGAAGATTCATAATGCTTTAAATCTCCGGTCTTCAAGTTATATCGGTAAAAGCCAGCGCCTAATGTCCCGATATATAAGTTTTTCTGTTTGTCTTCTGTTATTGAAAATACGCTTTCATCATCAATAGGCAAAAGATATTCACAGTCCCCGGTTCTCCGATTGAACTTAGCAACCCCACGCGTATAAGAACCAAACCATAGGTTTCTGTCTGTATCTTCATAAATACACATTATCGTACTAGCCACAGAACGGGCAGCATTTCCCGGTTGATAATGCCTCAACCTTTTTCCTTTTGCATCCAGCTCGTATTCCCCCTCATTGTCTGCACCAATCCATAAATGGTCATTGCTATCTTGAAAAATAGACATGATACATCCTTGTCCGATAGGATTATAATAAATGGACTTGTGTCCATAATACTCAAAAGGATTTTCTTGTTTCGGTATCAAAACTATCCCTTTCTGAAATAATCCCAGCCATAGGTTATCATCCTTATCTTCCAAGATTGTATGGATCTTACCATCCGAAAAATTCATTGGAGCCGAATTAATGGTATAGTCTTCCAACTGTCCCTTTACAGAATTATATATTTTCAGCCCCTGCCCGTCAGTGCCAACCAATAACCGGTTATCCACCAAAGACATACAACTAACAGACAAAGATTCATTCCCCATATAGGGAACAAGAGTAAAGTTGTTCTCTTTTCTGTTATAACGTAATAGCCCTTTCTTTTTGGTACCTACAAAAAGATTTCCCTGCTTATCCTCTATTATGGTAGCAATATTGTTATCAACAAGAACCGGTTCTTTGAAGACGCGCACTTCTTTCGTTGCAGGCATATAACAAATCAGTCCATTTCCATAAGTTCCTATCCAAATATTATAATAGGAGTCTTCATAAAAACAAGATTGGAAATTGTAATTCGACTGTTTCAGAAGATCATCTACAGAAACAGCCTGTGTCTGCCGCTCATCCAAACGAAACATGCCTTGACCGGTAGTTGTCATCCAAATTTCCCCATTATGCAATTCCTGCATCTGTGTTATGTGCGAAAACACCCGCTTACCGGCACGGAACATTGGAATTTCCAAAAAGGTATCTGTCTCACGATCGTACTTCATTAACCCGTCAATACAGCCTACCAGCAAATTGCAACGGCTATCCTCAAACAATGTACGTACATAGTTACTTTTGATAGAAGAAGAGTCTGCCGAAACATGCCGATAATTGGTAAAACGTAAGCCGTCAAACTTATTTAATCCATACTCAGTGGCAACCCAAACAAAGCCTTGCTGATCCTGAAATATCTGATTTATCAAGCTACTGGACAATCCCATGTCTGTGGTATATACTTTCCCAGTCTGTGCCTCAACTCCTTGAACCATACAACACAAACATATTATAAGTATCTTCCAAACGCATTTTTTCATAGTTTCTCTTTTTATTAGATACAAAAGTGCGACAAAGATAAACAAAAAGCAATTTATTCCGATACTTATATAGTTTTTGTGATTAAAAACTTTGCTTATTCATAAAATGCAAGAAAACAATTTAGTTATTTTTCTATATATAACATCCCTGCATTACATCTTTTCATCAATGTAACATATACAAAAAACAATGTAACACTAATAAAAGCCCATGTTACAAAAAACAAAGCAAAGGTATCATTCATAACCAACCGTTCGCTAAATAATTCATATTTTTGTATACGCCAGAAGCTGGGAATACGTTCTTCACTTCATTGCTAACCAACAGAGAATCAAAACAAATGTTTAACATAAAAAAGATAGTATATGATAACATAAAAAGAACCTTAATAAGTCTATACTTTAATTTAACATTTTTATTTAATTAAAACCTTGTTTTTTATGAAATGCACAACTTATTATTTTAGGCCCCTGGGGCTATTATTGTTACTCTGCCTGATACCTCTGTGCAGTATTGCTCAGAATATCACGGTAAAGGGTATTGTGAAAGATAACTTAGGCGAATCGGTTATTGGCGCCAACGTAACAGAAAAAGGAACAACCAATGGTATGATAACCGACTTGGACGGAAACTTCTCGTTGACTGTACAAAAAAATGCAACGTTAGTAATTTCCTATATCGGATATGTCACACAAGAGATTGCTATCAAAGGAAACACTAATCTCAACATTATATTAAAAGAAGACTCCAAAGCATTGGAGGAAGTAGTCGTTATCGGTTACGGTACAGCAAGAAAATCAGATGTAACGGGGTCTATCGCATCAGTAGGTGGTGATAAACTGCAAGAAATGCCTTCTACGAATATTACGTACGCCTTGCAAAATCGTGTAGCCGGCGTAGATATGACGCAGACATCTTCACAGCCTGGTGCTACCATGCAAATCCGTATTCGTGGTACTCGTTCACTGACTGCTTCTAATGACCCGTTAGTAGTGTTGGATGGTATTCCTTTCATGGGAAACCTGTCTGATATTAATCCCGGTGACATTAAAAGCATGGATATTCTAAAAGATGCTTCTTCCACTGCCATTTATGGTTCACGTGGTGCTAATGGTGTTATTTTAATCACTACGAACAGAGGAGCCCAAGGTACACCTGCCAAATTTACATATAACGGTTATGTAGGTGCAAAATCCGTATTCTCTAAATATCCTATGATGGACGGACCCAAATATGCTGAAATGCGTAAATATGCCGGTAAATTTGAAAACTCCTTAGATGAATCAGACGATATGAACACGGACTGGCAAGACCTTCTATACCGTACAGGCATGGTAAACAGCCATGATGTCAGTGTAGCTGGCGGTACAAACAATGGAAGTTATAGTTTTGGTGCAGCCTATTACAAGGATCAGGGCGTTATTCCTACACAAAATTACACCCGCTATTCATTACGCGGTTCATTTGACCAAGGTGTAGGTAAATACTTCCGCTTCGGATTAACTACCAATAGCAACTATAATGTAACAAAAGGTTCTAATATTGACTTATATAGCGTACTTAACAACACTCCACTTGCCAATCCGTACAATGAAGACGGAAGTCTGAAGAGAACAGTGAAGCTCAACAGCCAGGATGAAAATTTTGTTGTGACACGTGATGTTGTGGAAAATTTGGAAGATAGCTGGTTAAATGAAAAGAAAGGTTTTGGTACCTACAACAACCTTTTTGCTGAAGTACAATGCCCATGGGTAAAAGGTTTAAAATATCGTGTCAATTTGGGCTTGAACTACCGTTCTACTAAAGGTGGTGTCTTCACCGGTGAAGGTATAAATAGCTCAACAGCCGATACTCCATCTACTGCATCTTTAGAACATACAGAAACGACTAACTGGGCAATAGAGAATCTAATAACTTACGACCGTACATTTGGCAAGCATCAACTGAACATAGTAGGTATGTATTCTGCAGAGGAAACTGTTTATACCAAATCGCATATTGCTGCACGTGATATTCCTGCAGAATATTTGCAATACTATAATTTAGGTCGTGCAGAAGGTACTATCACCGTTAATCCAGACAATTGGGACTACCAAAAAAGTGGTTTGATGTCTTGGATGGGACGTGCCATGTACACTTACGATAACCGTTATATGCTGATGGCAACTGTTCGTGCCGATGCATCTTCCCGCTTGGCAAAAGGCCATCAATGGCATACATACCCGGCTGTATCTGCAGGTTGGAATATTGGTCAAGAATCATTTATGGATGACCTTGAATGGTTAGATATCCTTAAAGTACGCGTGGGATACGGACAAACTTCCAATCAGGCCGTAAACCCATATTCCACATGGGGAAAATTATCCACACGCCCTTATAACTTCGGACCTACTGGCTATGCCACAGGTTACTATGTATCTGCATTGCCGAATTATGACTTAGGATGGGAATATTCTTCTACATGGAACTTTGGTTTGGATTTCACATTGCTTGGCGGCCGTTTATCGGGAACATTTGAATATTACATTCAGAAAACATCCAATTTGCTGCAAAGTGTTAATCTTCCTTCAACTTCAGGTGTAAGCAGCTATGTAGGTAACGTAGGAAAAACCGAAAACAAAGGTGTAGAATTCACATTAAACGGAACAATTCTTGACAACCACAACGGATGGACTTGGGATGCAAGTATAAATATATCAGCAAATCGCAATAAACTGACAGAATTAGCATCCGGAGCTGAGCGTGATGAAGCCAACAACTGGTTTGTTGGTCATCCTATTGATGCTATTTATGACTATGAAAAAATAGGTCTATGGCAAGAAGGTGACCCCTATCTTGATATTTTGGAACCAGGTGGAAACGTTGGTATGATTAAAGTAAAATATACCGGTGAATATAATGAAGATGGCACCCCTGTTCGTCAAATCGGACCAGACGACCGCCAAATTATCAGTATGGAACCAAAGTTTACAGGAGGTTTCAGCACACGCGTTGCCTATAAAGGGTTTGACTTGAATGTCATCACAGCGTTTAAATGCGGAGGCAAGCTTATCAGTACCTTACATCACTCTAACGGTTATCTGAACATGTTGACTGGACGTAGAGGCCAGGTAGATGTGGACTATTGGACAGAGGAAAACACCAATGCCAAATACCCGAAACCGGGTGGTATCCAAAGTGGTGATAATCCCAAATATGGTAGTACATTAGGATATTTTGACGCTTCTTACTGGAAAGTCCGCAACATTTCTTTAGGTTACAAATTTGACGAACAGAAATGGCTGAAAAACTTCGGTATTCAAAGCTTACGTGCCTATGTATCAATACAGAACCCGTTTGTAATATGTTCTCCATTCCATAAAGAGACAGGTCTGGATCCGGAAACCAACTCTTACGGTAATGAGAATGTGGCAGTAACAAGTGGCATTCAAAAGCGTTTCTTGACTGTGGGAACCAATGCCCCTTCCACACGTAATTATTTATTTGGCATTAACTTGACATTCTAATTAAACTTTGAAAGCATGAAACCAACATTTATTAATATAAGAGTTCTGGGAACTACGGCATTAGCCTTGCTCTTTGCAACTTCTTGCTCAGATATCCTGGATGAACAACCACGTAGTATTTATGAACCAACTTTCTTTCAAACTGAAAAAGGTGTAGAAGGCGGTATAACTTCCATGTATGCACACTTACGTTATATTTACGGACAAGCATACTATTACAATTCATGTTTGACAGGAACAGATGAAGCAACTTATGCCCAATCCGCCGATGGAAACTTCAAAGATGCCGACTTATCAGGTGTGGGGAGTTTGACAGCAAGCAGCAGTCGTTCGGATGTACTGTGGGGAACAGCTTTCTCTAATATCAACACAGCTAATGGTGTCCTTGAAAATGGTTCTAAAGTAGGTGTTTCCGAGGCTCTTCTCGCCGAAGCACACTTCTTCCGCGGTATGGACTATTTTTTATTAGTACAGACTTTCGGCGGTGTGCCATTGGATTTGGGTGCCGGTGAATTAAAATTCAACGTATCAACATCACGCACTTCTGTACGTAACACCGTTCCCGAAGTATACACTAAAGCCGTTTTTCCCGATTTAAAAACAGCTATCACCAATCTGCCTGATAACCCTCGTGTAACAGGTGGAGTTACTAAAACTGTAGCACGTTTATACTTGTCAAAAGCATATCTGACGTATGGTTGGTGGTTGGAAAATCCCAATAATATCCCCACATATCCGGAATGCGACCGCACAGATCCCGATGGACATGATGCTGCATGGTATTATCAACAAGCGTATGATATTGCAACTGAAGCAATTGACAATCCTGGTCCATATGGCTTGATGGAAAGTTTCTACCAAGTTAATGCCGGTCCATACGATCGTAACAAAGAAATTCTGTTATATGCAGATCACACGCAAGAAGATGAATATTACAATGGTGGTAGCTTGAGTTACGGTAGTGGTGGTGCCCCTGATAATTTTGCCGGTTGGATGATGAACTGGAATTACACGGACATTCAAGCTAAAGACAAAGATGGCAATACTATTTCACCCGTAATTCGTGTTGCAGAACAAGCCTATGGTCGTCCATGGACTCGTATGGCCCCTCCTCATGGTGTATTCACAAAGACGTTTAAAGATAAGACCAAAGATTCCCGTTACGATGGAACATTTACAACCGTTTACCGCGGTAATTGGTCTACAAATGGAAAAGATTGGACAACCGTTTCAGGAGCTAACGGAATTGCAGTAGCTGAAGGAGAACCTTTATTGACCTTCCTTCCGGAAGATGACCCTAACATTCAATATCCAGATGGTGCAGGAAACAGTAATACTGGCGCAGGAGTTATAACAGGACGTGGTGATTATGTAATGGGTCCCAGTGCAATCAGCCGCCGCGTATACCCCGGTCTTTGGAAGCTTGGTCCCTATCGTACAGATAACGGCACTGGTCCAGGCCAGCCAAATGCCGGTAGTACACGCCCGTACAATATTGCCAAGTTCTCCGAGCTTTACCTTATTGCAGCAGAAGCGGCAGTAAAGGGAGCAACAACCAAGCCTGATAAGAGTGCACGTGAATTAGTTAATGTTTTACGCGATCGTGCTGGAAAATGGACATTCAGTAATGCAGAAAACGAAGAAATGGACGAGGACTATGGTTCTCAATTAACAGCTGAAACTCCGGCAACAATTGACATCAATTTCATCCTAGATGAACGTTCACGTGAATTCTATGGTGAGGGTTATCGTTGGTTCGACCTTGTCCGCACACAAAAGTGGAACGAATATGCCGATAGCTACGAAATCTGCGGAAATGATAAAGGAGACCGCAATATCGTGACTTATACACGTACTATCAAACCCGGACATTATCTACGTCCTATCCCACAAGGACAACTTGACGGTATGGAAATGAGTGCTGACGAGAAAAAGAACTACCAAAATCCTGAATACAGATAACTGTCTTTTTAGGATAAGTTCGCAATAGGTATTCAACGAAACCGCTTGTAGATGTCTCCAAGGTATCTGCAAGCGGTTTTTTTATAAATATTGATATGATGAGAAAATATAGCTTTTATATTAAATAAATACTTATATGAAGAACATTAAAACTTTTATTATTATTATTTTTTCCATACTGAATTTCTCGGCATGCAATACTCCCGAGCCTATAGACCAAGATGGAACCATGCTTTGGCTTGCAAACGGACGAAGCTATAAAGAAGTGCTGGCTTCGGTTGAGACCCGGATAGACAGTACTCTTTCCAAAGAAGAGTATCACATTTACGATGCCAATGGCAAACGCTATATTGATGGCGGTTCACAAGCAGCAATCCGTTATGGAGTATATGCCCTGCAAAGGGCAGAGGTCCTCGGTAAAGCCAATACCGACCTGGATATTCACGAAAAACCATATTACGAATACCGTATTCTCAACCATTGGGACAATCTTGATGATACTGTAGAAAGAGGTTATGCCGGACTATCCATGTGGGAATGGACAGCAAAAGAAATTCCCACTGAGAGAATCCACCACTATGGCGAACTCTGTGCATCTGTGGGATTGAACGGTGCAGTCCTCAATAATGTCAATGCCAATCCCCTTATCTTGGACAAAGAACATATCGAAAGAGTAGCTCAAATAGCCAACATACTCAGAGAATATGGCATCACCACCTACCTCTCCATCAAATGGACAAGTCCTGTCACTCTTGACGGATTAAAATCAGGAGATCCTCTTGATCCAAAGGTACGTCAGTGGTGGAAAAATAAAGCAGCTGAAATCTACACTGCCATCCCGATTTCGGCGGCTTTCTCGTAAAGGCAAATTCCGAAGGGCAGGCTGGTCCGCAAGATTATGGCCGGACCCACGCCGACGGCGCAAATATGCTTGCCGAAGCAGTAGCTCCCTATGGTGGAATCATTATGTGGAGAGCCTTCGTATACAACCCTACCAGCAGCGACAGGGCCAATCAGGCTGTAGAAGAATTCAAATCACTTGACGGACAATTTGCAGACAACGTCATTATCCAGATCAAAAACGGTCCTATTGATTTTCAGCCACGTGAACCTTTCAGTCCTTTATTCGGACAGTTATACAACACTCCCATGATGATGGAATTCCAAATTACTCAAGAATATTTAGGATTCTCCAATCATCTCGTCTACCATGGCACTACTTATGAAGAATGTCTCGACAGCGATACTTATAGAGACGGAAAAGGTTCGACCATAGCAAAAATGGTTAAAGCCATTGCAGGTGTTGCAAATACCGGTCAAGACCCTAATTTCTGCGGTTACATATTCGCTCAATCCAATTGGTATGCTTTCGGCCGCCTTGCCTGGGACCCTACATTAAGTGCTGAACAGATTGCAAATGAATGGATACGTCAAACTTTCATCAAACCCAAAGGAATAACACCCACAGCTTATGAACAGAATTTTCTTATCCCAGTCAAGGATATGATGATGAGTTCCCGCGAGACAGCCGTAAATTACATGATGCCGCTTGGATTCCACCATATATTTGGCGGTTCGCATTATGGACCGGGACCATGGGAAAATAGTATAAGACGTCCCGACTGGTCGCCTATATTCTATCATAAAGCAGACAAAAATGGAGTGGGATTCGACCGTACACGCAACGGTTCTGCTAATGTAGACCAATACCATGAACCGTTAGCTTCACAATTCAATTCACTTGAAACCTGCCCTGAAAGTCTTCTTCTTTGGTTCCACCATCTCCCATGGGACTATAAGCTTTCTTCTGGTAGAGAACTTTGGGACGAGATATGCCTGCACTATGACAAAGGTATCTCGCAAGTTGAGGAATACAAAAAAATGTGGGCAAAGCTCAAGCCCTATGTCAGCGAAAGCATTTTTAATGAGGTATCCGAGAAACTGGATATTCAGAAGAATGACGCTGAATGGTGGAGAGATGCTTGTGTAGGTTATTTCCAGACTTTCTCTAACAAAGAGCTCCCCGCAGGTGTAAGACCTTTGAACATCCCCATTGACTCTCTAATGAACAGCAGAGTGAAATCCAATCGTTACGGTATGCCTTACCATGATGAAAATCACAAGCCTATCATTATCAAACATCTTTAAAAACATTTTACCCATATGCAGGACATCCTGTGCATGGGTATTTTAAAGGATTAAGAACATTTCCAGACCTTCTCTTGTAACAATAAACAAAGATAAGGGGGTCATCCGTTGGATAACCCCCTATTATAAAATATTTTGTGTTTGCCTATATAGGGCATTCCCAATAACCCTAAGCAATGTTTATAACTAACCTATTTCTCAAAAAGTCCTGAAAACATCCCCAAAAGTTTATTCCAATATCTTTTTTATAAAATCTTTCGGCTGATAATTACGATCGAAAAGCAAAGCATAATCCTTACGACCCCTCACAGGGAAACCGTTCTTCCAAGAATCACCGTCACTTACCCCCCAAGCAGTTACACGACTCACAAAGTCGGAATGTTTAATGAAGAGATTTAAGAAATCAGACATACGATCGTTCCATTGCTTGGAAACGCTATCGGGCAAAGACTCCGGATAAGGATTCAGCATCTTTTTATACGCAACCGTATCGGATACATTGGCAGTACGTTTCAAGGTAGGCAATGCAGACATATCCCATTCTGTTATCATGACCTTAGCTCCAGTAGAAGCATAAGCAAGCATGCTCTCCTCGAAATCTGTCAAAGAAGGATAATCCAAACCGACATGGCCTTGCATACCGATAGCATCAACACGAAGCCCTTTCGATTTCATGTCATTCACGAGTTTCACAACAGTTGTACGCTTCCCAACTTCATGCATATTATAGTCATTATAATATAATTCGGCTTCAGGGTCAGCCTCGTGAGCATACTGAAAAGCAAGAGGAATAAATTCTTCTCCCAAGATCTCATAGAACTTACTCTTGCGATAGGAACCGTCTTCAAGAATAGCCTCGTTCACAACGTCCCAACCTTTAACACGTCCTTTATAGCGGCTGACAATAGTTGTAATATGATCTTTCAACCGCTGCTTCAGTACTTCCGGAGCAACATTATTACCGTCCTTATCAACACAGAACCAGGGAGCAAGTTGGGAATGCCAAACCAAACAATGACCGATTATGTACATTCCATTGTCTTCACCAAACTTTACGAATTCATCTGCCTGGCTGAAATCATAACGGTCTTCCTCCGGATGAATGGTCTGACACTTCATACAGTTCTCTGCAACAACTGAATTAAAGTGGCGTTTTACGATCTTAACTGCCGCGGTATCCACACCAGAAGATTGACGAGCATTCAATGCCACACCTACCAAAAATTTATCACCCAACACTCCCTTCAAAGAAGCATCGTTTTCCGTTGCAACACGAGTAGTGCAGGAGCTTAAAGCCAAGCCTGCCAACACTGCCAATAACGTTTTTTTGTTTTTCATGTTAGTTCTTAATTTATTAATTATTATTCAGATAGTAATTTTCAAATAGTTTATTACCAATTATCAGTTCTAAAAGGCGATGCCAGCAGTCCTTCTTTATTGCACAGATTGGCATCCTCAGGATTATTACTCCAAGCATAACGTACTGCCACCGGATTCTTCACAAGCTCACTGCTCACCACTACTTTATTGCCACGTATCACAGCATCTGCCCACACAAATTTTCGGTCTTCACCTGCAATAGCAAAATGCTTAAGTTCTTTCCCCTTACAAGTCAATCCACGACCTGTTTCAGTAAAAGTCAGAATTATTTTATCCCCTTCCACTCTCATTTCCTTATACAAAGGACCGGAAGCAGTAACTTTTTCTCCATACACAAGTCTACGGGCTCCCAGAAAAAGCCGCTGTGCAACCGCTTTCTTATTCAAAGGATGTATGTCATTCCATTCGCCCACATCATAAGTTACCGCCAATGCAGTATGCGGTACATTCAATGCTGTTTTAAACTGAGCCTCACGTATTCTTGCCCATCCACTATCGGAAGGTTTATCACTCTTCTCCATATAATTGGGTAATTGCACCAGCAAGAAAGGCATATCAGGCATTTTCCAAAGTTCCCGCCAGTTCTGAATCAAAGCCTCCAATAAAGAAGCATATGTCTGCGAACGACCGGAATTACTTTCACCTTGGTACCAAATGGCCCCTTTCACCTGATAATTGCTAATCGGATAGATCATTCCATTATAGAGTCCGGAACCAGCCTTCTTAAGATTCTTAAGCTTCCCGTTATATTTCATAACTTCATCCAGATTAATACCTACCTTATACTTCCATGTACCAGTAAGGTCTACTTCTGCATCATCTCCTACAATCTTATATTTCTTATCTTTAACAAAACCGCCATTGGAAGAATTAGCAGTAAGCCTTACGGCTATCACATTTTCACCTTGTGTCAAAACTCCTGCCGGAATATCATATTTACGAGGAGGGTAAGTATAGGAAGTAAAACCAACGAAAGTTCCATTTACAAAGACAGAATCACTGTCAACCATCCTTCCCATATAAAGGCGCGCATGTCTTCCCACCATCGAATCGGGAACACGAAACTCTTTTCTATACCATACACTACCTTTTGTACGGATGCCATTCTCCTGCCAGTATCCCGGCACATCCATTGTTGCCCAATCTGTGTCATCAAAATTCTTCTGTTGCCAACAGCCTGTTCCCTTATCTTGCTGTGCCAATTTCATACTGTCCAAAGCAGCTTTATCAAAAAGAAGCTCCGGAAATGTTTTCAGATGTTCCTGACTTATCCAGCTTTCTATGGCAGAGCCTCCTAAACTGGAAACCAACATACCTACAGGCACTTTATATTTATTGTATGCCTCTTGAGCAAAAAAATATGCCAATGAGGTCCAGTTCAACACATCGGAAGCTATGGCCGAATACCACCCGGCATTTCCCGCAATTTCATCTTTCAGTTCTTCCACTGAATTCTGAGTAGGTACTTTATAATGCCGTATCATGTGATTGTTAGATACATTGATTTCAGGAAACATTTCCGTAAGACGTTCAATAGGAGTTTCCTGATTGGACTGGCCGGAACAAAGCCAAACATCCCCTACCAGAACATCACGAATAACAAGTTCATTCACTTCCAGAAGAAAAGGACCTCCTGGTTGCTGCGGTGGCAGGAGGACCAACCAATTCCCCTTCGCATCAGCTTCAGTATTATAATGCTTTCCACGAAAACGTACGGTTACTTTCTCTCCGGGAGAAGCCCAGCCCCATATTTTCAATTCCGTATCACGCTGCAACACCATTTTGTTACTTACCAAACGAGGAAGTCTGACTTTAGCCGAAAGCGGCAGCGAAGCCGTACAAACCAACAAAATAAGGCTAACAATAAAAAATATTCTTTTCATAATTTATACTAGAATTATTGACAGGTCAAATTTAAAAAATCCTTCTTATACGGATTAGTAAATATGTTACACTTTCTTCTATTGGGATTACAAGTTCGCTTCCAATGTTACCCTTTCTTTTTTCTATGTAACAATCCTATCAAAAATCATCAGATCAGTGCCTCAAGTCACAAAATATATTGTCATATAGTAACGGTAAAATTCTGCCATTTTTTTTCCAAAATTTAAAAATCCATGTTTCGATTTCAAAATAACAGCATTCTTTAAGACTGCATCCAAATGCTTCATAAAGCCTAAAAACGACCAATAAAACATATCATAGCAAAGAATGTAACATATAAAACAAAAGATGTAACATACAACAAGTTTTGTGATACATATTCCAAAGTAAATTAAAAAGCTGTTGACTACCTTTGTAAAGTTTCATCAAGCAGCCTATTTGAGAACTATATGAAGAAATTAATTCTATTTTTAATTTTAAACTGTTTAGCCTTCGAATGCATCATTGGTCAAAATAGTTTTTTACAAAGACAAGGAACCGCCACTCAACTTGTTGTACATGGAATGCCTTTCCTTATATTAGGAGGAGAATTAGGCAATTCATCTGCTGCTTGTCCGCAAGATATTGAACGTATTTTTCCGAAACTTAAAAGAATGGGGCTGAACACAGTATTGGTTCCTGCCTATTGGGAGCTGATAGAACCGATTGAAGGACAATTCGACTTCACACTTACAGATAAAGTACTGCAACAAGCACGACTGAACGATCTCAAGATTATATTTTTATGGTTTGGCGCCTGGAAAAACTCAATGAGTTGCTACGCACCCTTATGGTTTAAAGAAAACCACAAAAAATATCCACGTGCATATACCCAAAGCGGCAAGCCACTTGAAATAGCCAGCGCTTTTTCCGAAGCTGTATATAAAGCTGATCAACGTGCGTTTTCCCAATGGATGCAACATATAGCAATGGTCGATAAAAAGGAAGGCACAGTGATCATGATACAAATAGAAAATGAAATCGGCATGTTGGAAGACGCTCGTGATTATTCACATGAAGCCAATAAAGCATTCAACGCTCCTATACCGGCTGAATTCATGACCTATCTGCAAAAAAACAAAAAAGCGCTTCATCCGCAAATGTTAGATAAATGGGAAAGTCAAGGATGTAAAAAGCAAGGTAATTGGCAAGAAGTATTTGGGGCAGACATCTACACCGATGAAATCTTCATGGCATGGCACTATGCCAAATATGTGGAAGGACTGGCACAAACAGCCCGTTCCATCTATAACATCCCGCTATATGTCAATGCGGCAATGAACAGCCGAGGACGCAAACCAGGTGAATATCCCTCTGCCGGTCCTTTGGCACATTTAATTGATGTATGGCATTGTGGAGCACCCAGCATTGATATTCTTGCACCCGACTTGTATGATAATGGATTCACAGACTGGGTAGCACAATATAAATTGCACAACAATCCTTTGTTCATTCCGGAAATTCGTCTGACAGATGATAATAGTATCCGGGCTTTTTATATTTTTGGCGAACACGATGCCATTGGCATTAGTCCTTTTTCAATAGAAGACGGTTCCGACTCTCCTAAATCACCATTAGTCCAAAGCTATACCCAATTAAAGGAATTAATGCCTTTACTCACTAAATATCAAGGTAAAGGATTAATGAAAGGGCTACTTTTTGACAATGAAAACAAAGAACGCATCATCATAGATGATGATTTAACCGTAACTGCCCGGCACTTCTTCACTCTCCCTTGGGATCCACGTGCAACAAATGGCAGTATATGGCCTGAAGGCGGCGGCATTTTATTAAAACTCTCTAAAAATGAATATGTCGTAGCCGGTAGCGGCATCGTATTGGAATTTAGCAAAACCTCAGAAAAGCAAACGATTGAAAAACAAAAACAATTGGGAGAAGACGGATTTGCTTTGGGAAACGACCAAATAAAAACGAAACACCACAAGTTCAAAGGAAAACGTTGTGGCATTGGATACGTGGATGAAGTCAAAGTAGACAAAGATGGCAAACTTCATTATGTCCGCCGGCTCAATGGAGACCAGAATCATCAAGGACGCCACGTACGCATACCTGTAGGAGACTTCAAAATATTACATGTACAATTGTACGAATATCAATAAACATGACAGATTCATTTGAATTTGGCAATATGACGAAAAAATATGAAAAGTTTGGTTTATGATAAAATCAGGTTAGGAGTGGCAGTGCTACTTTACCTTTGCGCTACCTCATGGGCAGATGCAAAGGTAAAGTTGCCTGCTTTAATTTCAGATGGAATGGTACTGCAACGCGAACAGTCTGTCAAAGTATGGGGTACAGCGGATGCAGGCGAAAATATCACCATAGAGTTTCAGAAAAAGAGCTATCATGCTACCGCTGATGCCAACGGACAATGGAGCATTACACTACCACCGCTGAAAGCAGGCGGTCCTTTCCTAATGCAAATCAATGACATCAAACTGAATGACATTTTAGTAGGTGATGTATGGCTCTGCTCAGGACAATCAAACATGGAACTGCCAGTGAAAAGGGTAATGGATATGTTTTCTAATGAGATACTAAACTACAACAATGAGAAAATACGACATATCCTCATACCCCAGAAATACAATTTTCACGCACCTCAAGAGGAGATATCCGCAACAAGCTGGAAGACGCTAACGCAAAAAAATGTGATGGAATTCTCCGCTCTTGCCTATTTCTTCGCCAAAGAAATGTACGAAAAGACTGGTATACCTGTAGGACTCATCAATTCCAGTTGGGGAGGTACTCCTGTAGAAGCATGGATAAGTGAAGAAGGATTGAAGGAGTTTCCCTTATATATCAATAGCAAACGCTTGTATGAAGATGATGCCTATTGCAGCCATATCAAGAAATTAGAGGCTGAAAACTTCTATCGTTGGAACCTATCGCTCTATCGCAGTGATGCAGGCCTGCACGAATCCACTCCCTGGTATGCAACCAATTATGATGATAACAATTGGCAAACGGTAAATATGTTTTCACAATCATGGGGTAATAATGGTCTGAACCCGATTGGCGGTTCCCATTGGCTGCGCCAAGACATAGAGATACCGCAATCATGGAACGGCAAAGAAGCTACATTGCGCTTAGGCTGTATTGTCGATGCCGATTCCGTATATGTAAACGGAGTATTTGTAGGAACCACCAGCTATCAATATCCTCCCCGTATATACCGGATACCTGCCGGTATATTGAAATCCGGAAAAAACAATATAACTGTCCGCATTATCAGCAACGGTGGACAACCGGGGTTCGTACAGGAAAAACCATACAAAATTATCTGCGGCAACGAAGAAGTCAATCTGAAACAGGAATGGAAATACCGGTTAGGAGCTCCCATGCCACCCGCTCCGGAGATGATGTTTTTCTGGTACAAACCGGTATGCTTATACAATGCCATGATAGCTCCACTGCAGAACTATTCCATACGGGGAGTGCTATGGTATCAAGGTGAATCAAACGTATCACGCCGAAATGAATATGTGGCACTCTTGTCGGCAATGATTGCCGATTGGCGCCGTACATTCAACCAGTCCGAACTGCCTTTCCATATTGTAGAGCTGGCCGATTTTCTGTCGAAAGACGATCTTGACGGTCGGAGAGCTTGGGCGGAAATGCGTCAGGAACAAGCCAAAGCGGCCGCTGTCAATTCCAATACTTATCTCATACGTAACAGTGACCTGGGAGAGTGGAATGACATTCACCCGCTTGACAAAAAGACTTTAGGCAAGCGTGCAGCAGAAAGTGTATTGAGTAACACAAAACAATGACACACCTTTTTTAAATAATGATCCAACTAATAAAAATTTAATAGAATGAATACACTTAACCAAAAAGTGTCCATAGCCGAAAAGATCGGTTATAGCCTCGGAGATTGTTCAGCGAACTTTGTGTTCCAGATGATGATGATTTACCAGACTAAGTTCTATACAGACGTATTTGGTCTGGAAGGAGCTGTAGCTGGTAGTGTAATGCTATTAGCGCGTATTGTAGATGCCTTTGTAGACCCAACGGTGGGAATTTTGTCCGACCGCACAAAGTCCAAATGGGGTAAATATCGTCCATGGGTTCTTTGGACAGCTCTACCTTTCATGGTGTTTTACATTTTGGCATTTTACAATCCGGGCATTGAAGACAAAGGACTTGTAGCTCTGTACGCAACAATTTCTTACACTTTATTAATGACCTTGTACTCATTCAATAACACTCCTTATGCCTCACTGGGAGGAGTTATGACAAGTGACATTAAAGAACGTAACAGCATTACCAGTATACGTTTTGTGGCAGCCACTATCGCACAATTCATTGTACAAGGCTTAACACTGCCATTAGTCAGCAAGTTTACCGGTGAATCTGGTGACAAAGGACATGGATGGCTTTGCACAATATCATTGTTTGCCGTCATCGGTCTGATATTCCTCATCATTACTTTCTTTTCTGCACGTGAACGTATTACACCTCCGACTAACCAAAAGACAGATACCAAACAAGATATCAAGGATGTTTTCAAGAACATACCATGGCGGGCTATGTTCATTCTGACATTATTTATATTTACTACCCTTGCCATGTGGGGAAGCGCAATGAATTACTATTTCGAGAACTATGTAGACGCCAGTGCGCTT
>ERZ772812.1320-NODE-1320-length-18368-cov-10.061869_pt1 | contig 18368 bp, 15 predicted proteins | sample MGYA00511343_ERZ772812 | MGnify/ENA primary metagenome ERZ772812 (study PRJEB29015, sample SAMEA2737706) | human gut metagenome | biome: human gut; feature: human-associated habitat; material: faeces | place: China | collected 2012 ...
TTTACAAGCGTGGAACATCAAAAGCAAATCGGTATCTGGTGATGTACGTGCTGCCTAATCAGCACATGATGAATCGTCTGGGAATATCAGTAAGTAAAAAAGTAGGGAATAGTGTGGTTCGCCACAGACTCACCAGGCTGATCAGAGAAAGCTATCGTTTAAATGAAGAAAAATTTGACAGAAATCTTGATATTGTAGTGATCGCCCGTAATTCTGCAAAGGACAGAAGCTATCAGGAGATTGAGAGTGCCTTTATGAATCTGGCACAGAAGCATGCAATTGCAGGAGGAACGGATGAAGAAACTTCTTATTAAAATGATACGACTCTATCAGATCTATATTTCACCGATGAAGAGAACAAAGTGTCCTTATATTCCCACATGTTCTCAATATGGTTTGGAAGCAATCGAAAAATATGGTGCGCTTAAGGGAGGATTACTTGCAGTATGGAGAATATTACGCTGTAATCCTTTTTCTCATGGAGGATATGATCCCGTACCATAAGGTGGATGAGGTGGTTTCAGGTAACTGCTTCATAAGATTATCCAGGAGGAACTAGAAAATTGGAAAGTATGATTTTGGCTACTAAGAGTGGTACCCCGATCATTGGTCAGATTGCAGTTGTAATGGGATGGATCATGAATGCAATCTACAAAGTACTGGATATGGTCGGAATCCAGAACCTTGGTCTTTGTATTATCATTTTCAGTATTCTGATCTATCTTTGTATGACTCCTCTGCAGATCAAACAGCAGAAGTTTTCTAAACTGAGTGCGATCATGCAGCCTGAGATTCAGAAAATTCAGAAGAAATATCAGGGTAAAAAAGATCAGGATTCTATGATGAAGATGCAGGAAGAAACACAGGCAGTATATCAGAAATATGGTGTATCTGCGACAGGAAGCTGTGTACAGCTTGCTATCCAGCTGCCGATTCTGTATGCTCTGTATCAGGTAATCCAGAACATTCCTGCATATGTTGGCAGTGTTTACAATGTATTCAATGGTGTCTGCACAAAGATCCTTGCAGTAGATGGATTTACAGATATCATCAATAATTTTATTGCAGATAACAAAATGACACGAGTAAGACAGGTTACAGATAATGCAGATTCTATCGTAGATTTCCTGTATGCTCTGTCTCCATCACAGTGGAAATCCTTACAGGATATCAGCCAGTTTTCTGGATTTTCAGATCAGATCAGCAAGACTGCTTCTGAAATTCAGAAAATGCAGACATTTGGTGTTCTGAACATTGCTGATCAGCCACTGAGTTATATCAAAACAGGATCACTGATCCTTATTATTGCAGCTCTTGCAATTCCGCTTCTTTCCTGGGCTACACAGATGCTCAACCTGAAGCTTATGCCACAGGCAGCTCCAAGCGGAAAAGATGACAACAATGCAATGGCAAGCTCTATGAAGACAATGAATACAGTAATGCCGCTTATGTCAGCATTCTTCTGTTTCACCTTCCCGGTAGGTCTTGGTATTTACTGGATCGCCAGTGCGGTAGTAAGAAGTATTCAGCAGCTGTTGATCAACCGTCATCTGAACAAGATGAACATTGATGACCTTGTTAATGAAAATATGAAAAAGATGGAAGCCAAGAGAGCAAAAGAAGGACTTCCGCCGCAGAAGATCACAAATCAGGCTCATCAGAGTGCCCGAAACATCAATAAGATTGAAAAAGGCATGAGCGGTACTGATGAAGCAAATCGTGCAAAAAAAGTAGAAGAAGCTTACAAGAATGCATCTCATGCAAAAGCCGGAAGTATCACAGCCAAGGCAAATCTTGTAAGAGATTACGAAGAACGTAATAAGAAGAAATAAGGAAAGGAAGGTCGGGGTTTTACCATGGATGAATATATGCAGTTTTCAGCCAAAACAAAGAACGAGGCAATTACAAAGGCATGTATTGAACTGGGTGTATCCAGTGATCAGCTTGATATTCAGGTAGTCAGCGAAGGAAGTTCCGGATTCTTTGGAATCGGAAGCAAACCGGCAATTATCAAAGCCCGTAAAGTAGAAGATAATTCCGAAGAAAAAGAGATCGAAAAAATCGTTGATTCTGTTAAAATTAATGCGTTTAAAGAAGATACCGTAAAAGAAACACAGAAATCTGCACTGAAATCCGTTTCCAGACAGAACGATGTGAAACCGGAGACTAAGACAGAAACCGCAAAAGCATCAAAAGAAGAAAAACAGCCGAGACCTGCAAAAGAAAAACCTGCAAAAGAGAAACCGGTAAAAGAACAGAAAGAAAGACCGGCGAAAGAAAAACAGGTAAAAGCATCAAAACCGATCGAAATCATTACAGATCCGGAAGAAATCAAAGATATTGAAGAGAGAGCACTTGTATTCCTTCGCGATGTATTTGGTTCCATGGATCTTGGAGAAGTTCAGATCACTTCAAAATACAATACAACAGACGGTTGTCTGGAAGTTGATTTTGAAGGAGAAGATATGGGCATCCTTATCGGTAAGAGAGGACAGACACTGGATTCTCTCCAGTATCTGACAAGCCTTGTTGTAAATAAAGGCAAATCCGATTATATCCGCGTCAAACTTGATACAGAGGATTACAGAAGACGTCGTAAAGAGACTCTGGAAAACCTTGCAAGAGGAATTGCCTATAAGGTGAAAAAGACCAGAAAACCTGTTGTACTTGAGCCGATGAATCCATATGAAAGAAGAATCATCCACTCTGCACTGCAGGGAAATAAATTTGTTGAAACAGTCAGTGAAGGTGAGGAACCTTACCGTCATGTAGTTGTTAAATTAAAAAGATATTAATATATGAATCTAAAAAAGATGTTATTCTAGGTGAAAGCGTGAATAACACGTCTTGACGTGTGTGCTTACCTGGGGTAACATCTTTTTTTAGATAGAATACCAGGGTGAAAAGTTCTAAATCCACATGAGCTTGCGTAGCACGGAACAATCCGTAGGTATTCTAAATATTAGAATAATATCTGCGCCAGCAGATATATCCTTAGGAGGAAATATGGACGCAACAATTGCAGCAATCTCTACAGCAATGAGTGCTTCAGGTATTGGTATTGTTCGTATCAGTGGCGAAAATGCTATGGATGTGATCGCGAAGATCTATCGTTCCAAAAACGGAAAAAAAGATATTCGTACAGTCGTCAGCCATACCATTCATTATGGATTTATCTATGATGGAGAAGAAGTTGTAGATGAAGTACTGGTTATGATCATGAGAGGACCTCACACATATACGGGTGAGGACACCGTAGAAATAGATTGTCATGGCGGTGTATATGCCATGAAACGCGTTCTGGAAACTGTTCTAAAAAATGGTGCGGTGATCGCAGAACCGGGAGAGTTTACAAAAAGAGCATTTCTGAACGGAAGGCTGGACCTGTCTCAGGCAGAGGCAGTTATGGATGTCATTCAGGCAAAGAATTCCATGGCACTCAAAAGTTCTGTCGAACAGTTAAAGGGTTCTGTACAGCGGGCTGTTAAAGAAATTCGTGTAAGACTGCTTCACCAGATTGCATATATAGAAACGGCACTGGATGATCCGGAACATTTTGACCTCACAGACTATCCACAGGAACTGCAGAAAATTGTGGAAAAAGAGAGTGAAAATATCAGTGAACTGTTGAAAACAGCGGACGATGGAAGAATGATACAGGAAGGAATCAAGACGGTTATCCTTGGAAAACCAAATGCAGGAAAGTCATCTCTTCTGAATTTTCTGGTTGGAGAAGACCGGGCAATCGTTACAGAAATTGCCGGAACGACAAGAGATATTCTGGAGGAATATATTTCTCTGAACGGGATCACGCTTCGCGTGATCGATACCGCTGGAATCCGTGAAACGGAAGATGTTGTCGAAAAAATCGGAGTCGGTAAGGCAAAACAGATGGCGGAAGATGCAGATCTGATCCTTTATGTTGTGGATTCTTCGCTGCCGCTGGATGATAATGACCGCGAGATCATGGAATTACTTTCCGGACGGAAGAGTATTGTGATTTACAATAAAACAGATCTTGAGGCGGCTGTTGATATTGAAGAATTAAAGGAAAAAACAGGAAGCCCGGTCATTCCGGTATCTGTTGTGGAAGAAACCGGGATCAGCCAGCTGGAAGATGAGATCAAGAGGATGTTTTTCCATGGAGAGCTTTCTTTTAATGACGAAGTTTATATCACAAATGCACGTCACAAGGCAGCACTTGAAGAAGCAAAAGAGAGCCTGAAGCTTGTGATTGGCAGTATTGCTATGGGAATGTCTGAGGATTTCTTTTCCATTGACCTGATGAATGCGTACGAGAGTCTTGGACGCATAGTGGGTGAATCTGTGGGAGAAGACCTCGTAAACGAGATTTTCAGCAAATTCTGCGTTGGTAAATAAGAAGGGAAGATAAATAATGGAGACAAAAACACTGGAAAAAACCTGTGATATTGTTGTAGTAGGAGCGGGACATGCAGGCTGTGAAGCATCACTTGCCTGTGCACGTCTGGGGCTGGATACAGTAATGTTCACGGTAAGCGTAGACAGTATTGCCTTAATGCCATGTAACCCGAATGTCGGCGGCAGCTCCAAGGGACATCTGGTAAAAGAACTGGATGCGCTTGGCGGAGAGATGGGAAAAAATATCGACAAAACTTTTATTCAGTCAAAGATGCTGAACAGTTCCAAGGGACCGGCAGTTCATTCACTGAGAGCACAGGCAGACAAACAGGCCTACAGCACAGAGATGAGAAAGACTTTGGAAAATCAGGAGAATCTGACCATTAAACAGGGAGAAGTCACAAAGCTTCTCGTGGAAGAAGGCAAAATTACAGGAGTGCAGCTTTATTCAGGTGCAGTTTATCACTGCCAGGCAGTTGTACTCTGTACAGGAACGTACCTGAAAGCAAGATGTATCTACGGTGATGTCAGCAATTATACCGGACCAAATGGACTGCAGGCGGCCAATTATCTGACAGATTCACTCAAAGAGCTTGGAATCGAGATGTTCCGCTTCAAGACAGGAACACCGGCACGAATTGCCGGAAATACGATCAATTATTCCAAAATGGAAGAGCAGTTTGGCGATGAAAGAGTAGTTCCATTCTCATTTTCAACGGATCCGGAGTCTGTACAGATCCAGCAGAAGTCCTGCTGGCTGACTTATACAAACGAAAAAACGCATGAGATCATCCGTAATAATCTGGACCGTTCGCCATTGTATTCCGGTATGATTGAAGGTACCGGACCGAGATACTGTCCATCTATCGAGGACAAGGTCGTTCGTTTTGCGGATAAAAAACGTCATCAGGTATTTATTGAACCAGAAGGACTTTATACGAACGAAATGTATATTGGAGGCATGTCCAGTTCTCTTCCGGAAGATGTACAGGATGAAATGTACCATTCTGTTCCGGGACTGGAACATGCAAAGATTGTTAAGAACGCCTATGCAATTGAGTATGACTGCATCAATCCACGGCAGCTGTATCCGACGCTGGAATTCAAAAAGATCAAAGGCCTGTTCAGTGGCGGACAGTTTAACGGAAGCTCCGGATATGAAGAAGCAGCAGCACAGGGGCTGATTGCCGGAATCAATGCAGCTATGGAGGTAAAAGGCCGGGAACAGCTGGTTCTGGACCGTTCCGAAGCTTATATTGGAGTACTGATCGATGACCTGGTTACAAAAGAAAACCATGAACCGTATCGAATGATGACAAGCCGTGCAGAATATCGTCTTCTGCTGAGACAGGATAATGCAGATCTTCGTCTCCGTAAAAAAGGATATCAGGTTGGTCTGATCGATGAAGAAACATATCAGGCAGTTCTTCGAAAAGAAGAGGCAATTCAGAAAGAAATCGAGCGTACCGAACATGCAACGATCGGCGGAACACCGGAGGTCCAGAAATTGCTGGAAGAAAAAGGAAGTACACTTCTGAAATCCGGAACAACGATTGCAGAACTGATCCGCAGACCGGAACTGAACTATGAAGATCTGGCACCAATTGACAAAGAAAGACCGGAGCTTCCATGGGATGTGAAGCAGCAGGTAGAGATCAATTTGAAATATGAAGGATATATCAAGAGACAGCTGAAGCAGGTAGAGCAGTTCAAAAAACTGGAAGCAAAGAAAATTCCGGAAGACCTGGATTATGAAAAGGTTGGCAGTCTTCGTATCGAAGCAAGGCAGAAACTGGAAGAATACCGTCCAATCTCTATCGGACAGGCATCTCGTATTTCAGGCGTATCTCCTGCGGATATCTCTGTACTGCTGGTTTATCTTGAACAATACAGAAGAAATTCAAATTCCTGAGAATAGGAGGATATAATATTGTCTTATGATCTGAAAGTACTGGAGCAAGGGTGTGAAGAACTCGGAATTGCTCTGAATGATACACAGAAACAGCAGTTTATTGCTTTTTATGAATATCTGGCAGAAAAAAACAAGGTCATGAACCTGACTGGTATTACCGAGTTTCAGGAAGTGCTGGTAAAGCATTTCCTGGACAGTCTTGCCTGTGTGAAGGCAGTAGATATGACAAAAGTCAGCAAAATTATGGATATCGGAACAGGAGCCGGATTTCCGGGAGTACCACTTAAGATTGCGTTTCCGCATCTGGAAGCCTGTCTTCTTGACTCATTGAAGAAGAGAGTTAATTTTCTCGAAGAAACCTTTGCTCTTCTGAAACTGGAAAATATTACTGCAATTCATGGCAGGGCAGAAGAATTTGCCAAAAATAAAGCATACCGTGAGCAGTATGATCTGTGCGTATCCCGCGCGGTTTCCAATCTGGCTACGTTGTCTGAGTACTGTCTTCCATATGTAAAAGTGGGCGGAAATTTTATTTCTTACAAGTCTGGCACGGTTCAGGAAGAACTGCAGCAGGCAGAAAAAGCAGTTAAGATCCTCGGCGGCAAGATTCAGGATGTGGTTTATTTTAATCTTCCGGATTCTGAAATCCAGCGTTCTCTCGTTGTAATCGAGAAAATGAAACCAACACCGGGCCGCTATCCGCGTAAGGCAGGAACACCTCTGAAAGAGCCTCTTTCATAAACAGAAACTGTTTTTAGAAAAACTATTTCAAAAATACGTTTTATTTTCACAAAATCATCACAGATTTATCCAATTTTTATCACAACTTCCTCATAGAATATTTTCAGAGCAGACGTTAAAGTCGGCTCATTATGGAAGATGCTTCCAGGTACCCCCTATCTCTGTTTCACCTGGAGGCATCTTTTATTTTGTAAATATTTGCAGAATACAATATTCTGTTTAAAGAAAAAGGAGGAGAGACTTGTGATTGAAGTAAACAATCTGGTCAAACGCTATGGAGACCATACGGCAGTTGACCACCTTTCTTTTAAAATCGAGAAGGGCAAAATCTACGGCTTTCTGGGGCCAAACGGAGCTGGTAAATCTACGACTATGAATATGATTACTGGTTATATAGCATCTACGGAGGGAACGGTAACCATTGATGGTCATGACATACTGGATGAACCGGAGCAGGCAAAAAAATGCATCGGCTATCTGCCGGAGATGCCGCCTCTTTATTTCGACATGACAGTAGGCGAATATATGAATTTCGTTGCTGATCTCAAAAAAATCCCAAAAGATCAAAAAAAATCCATGGTAGAAGAAGTCATGGAAATGGTAAAGATTACCGATATGAAAAACCGTCTGATCAAGAATCTGTCCAAAGGTTACAGACAGAGAGTTGGACTTGCACAGGCAATTCTTGGTTATCCGGAAGTAATCATCCTGGATGAGCCAACCGTAGGTCTTGACCCGAAACAGATCATTGAGATCCGTGATCTGATCAAGAGCCTTAAGAAGAAACATACGGTTATTTTAAGTTCGCATATTCTGTCAGAAGTCAGTGCTGTCTGCGATTATGTATTGATCATTTCTCATGGAAAACTGGTTGCCAGTGATACACCTGAGAATCTTGGAAAACTTGCAGAAGGTTCCAATACCTTAAATCTGCTTGTGAAAGGTGATAAAGATCATATTCGCATTGCACTTGGACAGATCAGTGATATCAAAGATATTAAGATAGAGGATGCAAAGGAAGAACATGCATGGAATGTAATGCTTTCTACAAAAGAGAATATGGATATCCGTGAAGAGGTGTTCTTCAAAATGGCAGATGCACACTGCCCAATTCTGGAAATGCAGTCGAAGAAAGTATCTCTGGAGGAAATCTTCCTTGAACTGACTGAAGATGATAAGAAGAAAAAGAACGAAAAAGAGACAGACAAAAAGGAGGGGGAAAATAAATGATCGCAGTATATAAAAGGGAGCTGAGAAGTTACCTTACTTCTATGATCGGTTACCTGTTCATATTTTTTATCCTGTTTCTGACAGGTATTTATTTTTCGGCATATCAGCTTGGTGCAGCATATCCTCGTTTTGAGTACACATTAAGTGCACTGACCTTTGTATTTCTGATCAGTGTGCCGATTCTTACAATGCGAGTTCTTGCAGAAGAACGTAAACAGAAAACAGATCAGCTGCTTCTTACAGCACCGGTGTCTATTGAAAAAATTGTTTTTGGTAAATATTTTGCACTGGTTACGATCTTTGCGATTCCGATGCTGATTATGTGTCTGTATCCACTGCTCATGACAAAATTCGGAACAGTATCTCTGGGAGCAGCATACACTGCGATCCTTGGATTTTTCCTTCTGGGATGTGCAAATCTTGCAATTGGTGTGTTTATTTCCTCATTGACAGAAAGTCAGGTAATTGCGGCAGTACTGACATTTGTTATTCTGTTTGCTTTTTATATGATGAATGGAATTTCCTCTTTCTTCTCAGAAGGAGCACTTTCTACCTGTGTTACATTTGGACTTCTGATTCTGGCAGCAGCGATCATAATCTATACAATGATCAAAAACTTCCTGATCTCAGCAGTCATCTGTGTAGTTGGGGAGATCGCACTTGTTATTGTTTATGTTGTAAATTCCAGCTTTTTCTCAGGTGGAATCCAGAAAATTCTGGATATCTTCAACCTGAGCAGCCACTTTGACAACTTTGCAAATGCAATCTTTGATGTCAAAGGCGTTTTGTATTTCGTGTCTGTGATTGCAGTCTGCCTGTTCCTGACTGTACAGTCGATTGCCAAGAGACGTTGGAATTAAGGAGGTGGGAGACAATGAAATTTACGGAAAAACTGAAAGCAAAGAAAGCAGATAAGATTGAAAATCCGGCAAAAGAGACAGCCAAAAAAGAAAAGAAACCTTTAAAACAGAAAATAAAGGATTCCATGAATAAAAAATACATCAAGAACGGTTCTTACAGCGTTGTGATCAGTGCTGTTTTTGTAGTGATCGTTCTTGTGGTAAATATGATCGTTGGTTCCCTTCCATCTAAATATACAGAAGTGGATGTCAGCGAACAGAAACTTTACAGTATCGGGGATGACACAAAGAAATTCCTGAAAGATCTGGACAAAGATGTGACTATTTATCAGGTCGTACAGAGCGGTTCTGAAGATGAAACAATTAAAAAGTTACTTGAGAAATATGAAGAAGGATCAGATCATATTAAAGTAGAACAGAAAGATCCTGTTGTAAATCCGAAATTTACGTCAGAATATACCAGTGATGATGTTGCTGCAAACAGCCTGATCGTGGTATGTGGTGACAGAAGCAAAGTTGTAAATTACAGCAGTATTTATGAATCTTCGATTGATTATAATACGTATCAGTCCACAACGACAGGATTCGATGGAGAAGGACAGATCGACAGTGCTATTTCCTATGTAACTTCCGAAGACCTTCCGGTTCTTTATACACTGGATGGACATGGTGAAAAAGACCTGGATTCTACTCTTCAGGAAGATATCCAGAAAGCAAATATTGATATTAAATCTCTGAACCTGATCACAGAAGAAAGTGTCCCGGATGATGCTGCGTGCCTGCTAATCAACGCACCAACTTCTGATATTTCCGAATCTGAGAAAGATGCGATCCTTGATTATCTTGAAAATGGCGGAAAAGCTATGATCTTCTCTGATTATACAGAAGAATCCATGGATAATTTTGATGCGGTTCTCAAGAACTATGGAGTAGAGAGAACAGAGGGTGTTGTAATTGAAGGCGATTCACAGCATTATGCGCAGATGCCTTATTATCTGGTACCGACAGTCAACAGCACCGATGCAGTCTCTGATTTTGCATCCAAAGGTTATTATGTTCTGATGCCTTATGCACAGGGAATCAAGAAGACAGATGATGTCAGAGATACCGTTACGATCAACAGTCTTCTGACAACTTCTGACAGTGCTTATTCCAAAGTGGATGTCAATAGTGGAACGATTGAAAAAACCGATGATGATATTGATGGTCCGTTTGATCTTGGTGTAAGTATTACAGAAACATTGGATGATGACAAAGAGACACAGATCGTTTATTATACTTCTTCAAATCTGATGGACAGCCAGATCAACCAGATGGTATCCGGTGGAAATGAACAGATGATCATGAGTTCTCTGAGCTGGATGTGCAGCTCGGATGAGACATCAACAATTTCTGTTCCATCTAAAAACCTGCAGATTTCCTATCTGACACTGACTGCTTATGATGTAAGCTTCTGGAAGATCATGGTAATGGGAATCATCCCGGTAGTCTTCCTGGTAATGGGATTTATGGTATGGCTGAAAAGGAGAAAGGCATAAATGAAGAAAAAAACAGTCAAACTGGTTTCGGCAGTAGTCGTATTGGGAGTGCTGTGTGCAGCGTATGAAGGCGTAAACTTTTATGTTACCTCACAGGAAGAGAAAGAAACTGAAGAGAATGACACAAGCGTAGATTTGGTAAGTCTGGAGGCAGATGATATAACAGCAGTTTCATTTACCGCAGACCAGAATGAAGTAGAATTTGATAAAAAAGATGATAGCTGGACAGAAAAATCTGATGCGAATTTTCCGGTGAATAAGGACACGGTTGACAGTGCAGTCAAGGGAGTTGCATCCCTGACTGCTGACCAGGAGATTTCCGATGTGGAAGATATGAGTCAGTATGATCTGGATTCTCCACAGAATACGATTACGCTGACAACTGCAGATGGTGATACAAGTCTTCAGATTGGAATGGAATCTTCAAATAATCAGTACTATGTGAAAAAAGAGGATGATGATAAAAATGTTTATCTGGTATCCAGCAGCTCAATAGAGCCTTTTATGGGAACTTTGTATGATTTTGCGGAGAGTGGCACATTTCCATCCGTAACATCTGCTACGATCACAGATGTTAAAGTAGATAAAGAGAATAGTTATGAGCTTACACAGGATGCAGATAATCTGTTCTGGAATGTGTCTGATGGTAAAACTACAGAGAAGGCAGATACTACAAAAGCAGGAACTGTAACTTCAGCGATAGGATCTCTGGCATACGATAAATTTGTAGATTATAACTGCACCGACGATTCCAAGTATGGATTTGACGATCCGTATGCAGTTATCACTGTGAAGTATACCGAGGAAGAACAGGAAACACAGACGGTAGAGAAGACGCTTACCATTTATGTGGGAGATGAGACCGGCGATGACCGTTATGTGAAAGTAGATGACAGCAAAGAAGTTTACACGATCACGAAAGATTCTCTGACAGATATCCTCGACAGTACAATGTCTGATTTCTACAACCTGACAGTAAGCTATGTTTCTTCCAATGATCTGGATTCCCTGGAAGTACAGAGCGCAGACGGAGATCATACAATAAACATTGTAACGGAAACCGTAAAGGCAGAAGATGAAGATACCACAGACGATACAGATTCTGATACTACAGATGAAAGCAGTACAGAAACATCGGATGAGAGTTCCACAGATACAGACTCCTCTGATGAAAGTTCTTCTGATGATGAGGAAGAGACTACTACAACAACTTACAAGTTAGATGGCGAAGACCTCGATGAATCCACATTCACGACTTTCTACAATAAACTCATCAACATGACCGCACAGGAACGTCTTACTGAGGAGTATACTCCAGAAGGAGATCCGGCATATACCTTTATCTTTAAAGATACAGACGGAAAAGAAACTACGGTGAAGTATTATGAATATGATACAAACTTCTATGCGGCGGTAGTTGAGGATAAAGTTTATCTGGTGAACAAGATGAATGTAAAAGATCTGGATGAAGCTTATCAGAAGATGGTGAATCCGGATACGGAAGATGCCGAAGAAAGTACATCCGATACAGCTACAGAAGAAAATTAAATTCATACGAACCTGCCCCGCGAGTTGCTCGCGGGGTATTTTTTTGTTTGCCAGTGGTAAAAAAATCTTCCTGGTGATAAAATAGAGTCGATTTTACAATAAGCGAGGAATCAGAGATGTTATATTTTTTAAATGATTATTCAGAAGGTGCACATGAAAAAGTCCTTCAGCACCTGATCGATACCAATATGGAGCAGCTTCCTGGATATGGAACCGACCATTACTGTGAAGAAGCAAAAGAAAAGATCAAGAAGGCATGTGGCTGTGAGGACGCAGAAGTCTTTTTACTGACAGGCGGCACGCAGACCAATCAGATTGTCATTGATACGATGTTACAGCCGTATGAGGGCGTTGTAGCGGCTCAGACGGGACATGTCAGTACACATGAAGCCGGTGCGATTGAATTTACCGGTCATAAAGTCCTGACACTTCCGGAAAAGAATGGGAAAATCAATGCAGCGGATCTTAAGAATCTGGTTGAGACTTTTTACGGAGATGAGAATCATGAGCATATGGTATTTCCGGGATTGGTTTATATTTCCCATCCAACAGAGTATGGAACCCTGTATACAAAGAAAGAACTGACAGAAATTTCAGCAGTGTGCAGAGAATATAAGCTTCCTCTTTTTATGGATGGGGCCAGACTGATCTATGGACTGGTCGGCAAAGAAACAGATGTGACTTTACAGGACATTGCGAAACTCTGTGATGTATTTTATATCGGAGGAACCAAGGCAGGTGCTTTATGTGGAGAAGCAGTTGTGTTTACTGGAAACAGTATGCCAAAGCATTTTCTTACAAGAGTCAAACAACATGGAGCCCTGCTTGCAAAAGGCAGACTTACGGGGGTACAGTTTGATGCACTTTTTACAGATGATCTGTATCTCGAAATTGGTAAAAATGCTATCGAAACAGCCGCCGTTCTTAAAGCGGGATTGAAAGAAAAAGGATATACATTTTACATAGATTCACCTACTAATCAGCAGTTTGTTGTTCTGGAGAACCGTAAGATGGAAGAATTAAAAAAAGATGTCCAGTTCAGCTTCTGGGAGAAGAAGGATGATACACATACGGTAGTCCGATTTGCAACCAGCTGGGCAACCAGAATGGAAGATGTAGAGAAACTTCTTTCTCTGTTATAGATTGTAAAAAGACCTTTTATATCGTATAATATAGATATTCAGGTGATGGAAAAAGGGAGGTAGAACATGAAGAAACACAGCAAACGTCTGCTGACTGCAGCAGCACTGGTTATGACAACAACTGCCACTATTCATATTATAAATAAAGTGATCGCAGCATCCGCCTGTCTGAAGGAAATGCTGGACACTGATGTAAGAAACTATTATCATTGGCGCTTTGGTGATATTTATTATACAAAAAAGGGCAAAGGAAGCCCGATCCTTTTGATCCATGATATGCTTCCGGGTGGTTCCGGATATGAGTGGGGTAAGATCGAGGATGATCTTGCACTGGAACATACGGTCTATAACCTGGATCTTCCGGGATGCGGACGTTCTGAGAAGTCAGGAATAACTTATACAAACTTTGTTTATGTACAGGCCATCTGCGATTTTATTAAAAATGTGATCGGAAAGAAGACAGATGTTATCGTGAACGGATATGCAGTATCTTTTGTTGTGATGGCATGTCACAATGAAAAAGATCTGTTCAACAAGATTATGATGGTAAATCCGGTCAGTCTTTCAAGTCTGAAACAGATGCCTGGAAAGAAAGAAAAACTTCTCCGCAGATGTCTGGAAATTCCGGTGTTTGGAACATTGGTTTATCACATGGTCGTATCAAGAGATGCTGTTAATAACGAATTCATTGAGAATTATGCATTTGATCCGTTCCATCCGGACAGAGACCTGCAGGATGCATATTATGAGGCAGCGCACAGAGGCGGCTGTTATGCAAAGAATGTTTATGCAAATAAAGCATCTAAATATATGAATATTGATATTACCCGTGGACTGAAAGAAATCGATAACAGTCTTTATATTGTTGAAGGTGAAGCTGAGAACAATGGAGAAGCGATCGTAGAAGCATATAAGAACGTCAATCCGTCTGTTGAAGCTGTTATGATTAAAGAAACAAAACATTTTCCACATGTAGAAGCACCGGAACAGTTCCTGGAACAGGTTGGAATCTTCTTCTGACAGAGCTGACTGTTCGACTTGAAAAAAAGATAAAAGAAAGAACTCATGCTTATGTTGATTTTCACAGTAAAATGTGATGAATAACACAAGAGCAGGAGTTCTTTTTTTCTGGAGAAGTGAGGGTACATTTCCCTACTTCTGTCGTTTATATTTCGAAAGAGCCAGAATGACAGAAACAAATGCCAGAGCAAACATAACTTCGATTCCCAGAGATTTCCAGATATCTGTGGCAATATTGCCGGAAACGCTATGATATCTGGCGAGCGTTTCATTGATGTCCTCATACCAGTAGACTGGAAGAAACTGTGCTATTTTAAGTACTTTTTTATCCATAACACTCATTGGTACAAAAACACCGGACAAAAAGCACATGCCAAGAGAAATAATATTGGAAAGTCCATTGAGCATGTTGCTGTTTTTTACAAAAAGTCCGAGCAGATAAGACAGAGACAGCGAGACCATCATCATCACAAAGGTATTCAGGAGATAATAGGTCAGAACACCGGAAGCCAGGAGATCTTTTTGATACATGACAATTGCACCTGTGACGGCGATCAGCCATAAACCGACTCCGATCGTAAACATGGCAAGCAGTCCTTCAAGGTTCTGCCGGCGAATGGAAACGGATGAAGCCTGCATACGTTTCTGGATATCTTCTTTCTGAAAAGCAAGAAGAATATAGCCCATGGAATAGCACAGAACAGCCAGAAACAGATAGGGAACATAACGGAAATAATAGGTATATGCCGGTGTTTCGGAAGTGGTTTCGGTGTCCTGATACATGGAAACCCTGGAGGAAGGCTGTTCCAGAGCGGCTTTTGCAGCTTCTTTCTGAGAAAAACCAGAAGCAATGTATGTGCGCACATTATTCAGCCATGCATTGATCTGCTGGTCTACATAAAATGAAGTATAGGATCCGGGAATCTTTGTGACGGAAATCGGGCTATCCTGTACAATGCAAGTTTTATAGAAATCTTTTGGAATCTGTACAATATATTCTGCATTTCTGTAAAAAAGCTCTTCCTGCATAACAGAAGGATCACTGGAAATCTCAGAAACATTATGGATTGTTTTGAGATAGTCTGTTAAAGCATGAGAAAGAGTACTCTGATCATTATCTGCAACGGCAATATCCACTCGCGCTTTTTCAAAATCTTCCAGATGCTCTTTGCTGGCAGCTGCCTGAAGAGCCATGGCAACGGAGAAAAAAATAACCAGATATATGATCACCAGACCGATATTCTTTTTTAATATTTTCATATAGCCTTTAAATACTGTCATAGCGATTCCTCCTGATCAGTAAAAATGAAGCCATAACAAAAGCAGCGCTCATAACTGCAAGTGTAACAAGATTGCGGTAATAGCGGGCTGTATCATTGTAAACATTGATACAGTAAAATGCATCCGAAATCAGGGCAGCAGGATTGATGCGGTTGATGATCGGAGCATGTTTTTCTACGAGATCTTTCATGTTACTGTTCATGAGTCCTGCAAGAAAACTGCAGACCATGGAAATCGCAAGGATAACAGCAACTTTTATACCTTCACTCAGTTTGCCGAGACTTCCGACAAACAGCCCCACAGAAACACCGATCAGGCTTCCGAACAGTGAAATGATAAGCATTTTTCCTATTTGTCCCTGAAAATCCAGTTTCAGTATGATCCTGAGATAAATAAGTAAAATAATTACATCGGTATATCCGAGCAGAAAGGAAGTAATCTGCTCGGATAAAATCAGTTTGAGTTTATGGGTGGGAGTAACACAACGTCTTGCCGCCAGAGCTGTTAAATTGGCCTGTAACGTGATCGCGGCGCCAAAGCCGATAAAACATCCATACAGGCACGCCATGGCGATCAGAGCGTAAAAAAACTGCGAATTACCATCGATCGTTTTTCCACCCAGGGAAAGTTCCTGTACAAGATCGCGGGTATCTGCCATCTGTGAAAGTCCTTCCAGAATTCCGGAAGGATGTTTTTTCAGGATATTCTGTATCGTGTGCAGGTTGTTATTGTAACTTTCCAGAACAGACTGGAGGATACTTTCCGGAATGCCATGTGCATTAACTGTCAGAGACGGAGTCATTTCATTGTAATAGATACCAGAGATTTCCTTGTTTTTTAAAGCAGTAAGCGCTGCAGATTCATCCATCTCCTGAATGTTCAGAAGATCTGAATTACTTTTTTTAACCTGGTCTATGTAAAAGCTGAACAGTGGATTAGGGCTGGTTTCCTGCACCATAGCTACCTGAACGGTCTCAAAATCTGCATCATTCAGGTTTCCAAATGCAAAAAAGAAGAAGGTACCAAGAATCAGAGGAAAAACAAGCGGCCAGAAGGTCATATTAAAGTTACGTAATTTAACCAGAAGATTATACTTTATTAAATGTAGCATAAAAAATCCTTTCTGTGAATTTATGCATATTCATGTATAAATATACATAAATATTAATCACGAAGCTGTTTTCCTGTAATCTCCAGAAAGACATCATTCAGAGTTGGAAGTTCGGAAAAGACTCTTCCAAAAGTAATGTCCTGGCTCTGAAGGTAGTTCAGAAGACGAATCAGATTATGCTGAGCACCTGTGCAGCGGAGAGAGAGAATCTGATTTTCATAATGCACATCAAAAACATGAGAAAGATTCCTGATATCCTGAAGGTGTTTTTCTTCGAGAAGAATTGCTTCCACTGTGATCGTTTCGCCTGTTTTGATCATTTTCTTCAGTTCCTCAGTGGTTCCGGATGCAATTACCCGTCCGTGGTCCATAATTGCGATGCGGGTACAGATCTGTTCTACTTCCTCCATGTAGTGGGAAGTATAAATGATAGTGGAACCCTGTTCGTTCAGTTTCTGGATACCTTCGAGAATTTTATTACGGCTTTGCGGATCAACTGCAACGGTAGGCTCATCCATAATGATCAGACGAGGCTTGTGAGCGATACCGCAAGCAATATTCAGCCGTCGCAGCAGACCGCCAGAAAGTTTCCTGGGGCGGGTTTTACAGTAATCTTCGAGCCCGACAAACTGAATTGCCTCATTGACCAGTTCTTTGCGGCGTTTTTTATCAGAAACATATAAACCGCAGAAATAATCGATATTTTCATATACTGTCAATTCGTCAAAAACAGCGACATTCTGCAAAACAATGCCAATCTGCTGTTTGACCTGATAACTCTCAGGGGTCATAGGCTGGCCAAAGACTTCGATCGTTCCTTTGTCATATTTTAAAAGAGAGAGGAGACAGTTGATCGCGGTTGTTTTTCCGGAACCGTTAGGACCAAGCAGACCAAAAATCTCTCCTTCATGAATATCGAGATTCAGATGATTCAGAGCAACCAGATCACCATATCTTTTTACCAGATTTTCTATATGAATCATAATAACTCCTTCCATACAAAAAGTTTAAATCATGAGTATCTGACAGGGGCAGATATGCATAAATACCGGAAGCAGACAAGTGTTTCTTCCTGACTATACTATAAGATAAATTGTGTGAAATACCAAGTGCAGGATGTCACAAAAAAAGGATTACATTTGTCACTTTGAAAACCTGTGCGTCGCATTCTCGTTACTTCAGTGATGAGTTAGGCGCACTATTTTTTTGAAAATAAGCAGAACGAATGTTTGTGAATTCTATTTGCATATGGTATAATAAAAATATGGATAAAAATATGTTTAATATCAATAATAATGAACTTTCATATGGTAGAGGATATGTGTATTCCCTGCAGTATCATCTGGTATGGTGTACAAAATATCGGAAAAAAGTTTTAAAAGATGGTATTGATGCAGAATGCAAGAGAATGCTCTATAATCTTGCAGAAGAATATAAATTTCAGATCCTGGCAATGGAGGTTATGCCGGATCATATCCATCTGCTTGTAGACTGCAGACCACAGTTTTATATCTCGGATATGATCAAGATCATGAAGGGGAACATTGCCAGGCAGATGTTTCTTGCGCATCCGGAACTGAAGAAGGAACTTTGGGGAGGGCATCT
>ERZ772812.1324-NODE-1324-length-18360-cov-3.874788_pt1 | contig 18360 bp, 12 predicted proteins | sample MGYA00511343_ERZ772812 | MGnify/ENA primary metagenome ERZ772812 (study PRJEB29015, sample SAMEA2737706) | human gut metagenome | biome: human gut; feature: human-associated habitat; material: faeces | place: China | collected 2012 ...
TCTAAAGTCGCAATTTTATCATCCAAAGTTTCACTCACCGATTTATTATTAACTCCAAAGTCAAAAGAATATTCGTCATCCAACGGCACTGTAATCCGGAACACATCTCCTTCAACAAATTCCGGCTCTTTACCTGAATAGAATTTACAATAACATAACTTTGTCTTATCCTTCAACTTAATTGCAAGCATCGGATTATATAATCTGCACCTTGACAGTTTTGCCCAGTCCTTTAGCAATTTTCTGTAAAATTTTCATGGTAGGGATTCGTTTCCCATTGAGAATTTTACGAAGCTTATATTGTCTAACTCCTGTTTTTTTTGCTAACTCTTTCAATGATAAATTTTGTTCGATTTGTGCGTCTACTAAAATCCGTACACATTCAATTTCCGGCTGATATCTGGCAAATTCTCTTTTGAATTCTGGTCTACATTCTCGTTTTTCAAAATATTCTTTCAGAATCATCTCACATCACTTCTTTCACAATTTCTTTATTTTAATTGCTTTTACTCAAGCAATACTAATAATATAGCAATGATATTTTGCGTATTTCAATGTAATTCCTGTAATCCATTTTTTCCTCGTTCATTTCCCATTTGATATATACTACCATTTTATTACATAAATGTATTCTTGTCATTGAACTAATGGTTTAATTATTTACTAAAACTTCCCACACCGATATGTTGTATTAACCCTTGAAAATTCAATATTTTAACCAATAAAAAAATCATAAACCTGTATCCATCTTTAATTATCATCTATATCTCTTCAGGTTTTAAAAAATGACCTTGACTACACTTCACGCATGGACCATACTTTCCCAGTATTCCTTTCAAGTCACCACCATCATTTTTCTTTTTCTTCAACAAATTCAGCTAATCCTATAGATTTGGGCGAATGTTCCTCTATTACTTTTCAAGCTATTTCCTTTATTTGACAGCGGTCTTTTATTAACTCCAACCTGAATAACCTCCAGCTCTGTTAGTGCCTTAATCATTTCAATTGTATTTTTCCCTTTGATTCTCACCATGACATGTAAAACAGTCTTTAAACATTAATATCTGAAACGTTTTAAACCGTATAACACAAGAAAACTGATTCAATCGCAATGAATCAGTTTTCTTTAAATAATAGCTACTTCATTTTTCTTTTTTTATATAAGCCTACAATCAAACCAAGACTAACAATCGCTATTAAAAACCATGCAACTATATTTGTTGTATCTCCGGTTTTTACCGTATTTATTATTTTCTGAATAGGATTTGGCTTATCCGGTTTTGAAGGTGTCGGATCCTTAGGCTTATCTGGATTGTTCGGTGGTGTTTCTGGTGAAACCCATTCAGCTTTTGGCTCTATCGTTACATTATATTCTACATTCCCATTAATTTCAGATGGTATATTAACAAGGAATGGAGCAGATTCAAATTTATCTGTACCACTTTCTACATTTCCGATCTGTGCAAGCAGGTAAATTCCTTCATTCAGTTCACCAAAACTCGTGCGTCCCGAAGTATCTGTTTCTTGCATTAAGCCGGAAATATTATTTTCCTTCGCAAATGCAAACAATTGTTTTGCTTGTTTTTCTCTTGCTTCTGCACTGGTATCTTGTAATGATATACCTGAATCTATAAAACCATTTTCCCAGACTAGTTCACCATTTTTCATATATTGAATTGGAAATATCGAGAACTTTGCTCCGGAAAGAGTCACTTCTTTATCCGAACTATTTCTCCCCTTGTAAATAATTTGAATGCTTCCTGTTCTGCTTCCTGCTTCAGCATGGATTGTTGAAATATCTATAAAACTACCGACAAGAAAAAGCATAACGAATAAAATAATGTGAATACTTCTTATCTTCTTTCTCACCTTACTTTCCTCCTTTTTCTATCTCGTATACTATAAATTACAGCTATCATCAGCCCTATAAAAATTACTATAATTGTTACAATCAGCACTTTAGCAGTAAAAGATAACTCTGGTTTTATATTTGTATCCGGCTCTTGCTTCGTTGCCTCTTCATAAGGTATTCTCTCTCCACGAACTAAAAGTCTGTGTGTATTAATTGCAAATGGTGTACAAGTAACAAGTGTTGCATAATCCTTACCTGGTTCAATGGACAAGCTATCTGTCTCTTGTGGCAAAACCGTTAATATCTGATCAATCTGATATGCCAGTGTTTCATCTAAGACTTTAATGTAAAAAATATCCCCTACTTCCAGTTTATCCATATTGGTAAATAGTGTTTTTGTCGGAAGACCTCTATGTCCGGTCAGAACTGTATGTGTACTTTCTCCACCAACTGGAAGAGATGTACCCCAAAAATGTCCGACATCTGCCTGTAACACAGCTTCACTTGTTCCATGATAGATTGGAAGTTCTACATTAATCTTAGGAATGCGAATGTATCCCATCATTCCAGAACCATCTACATTTAACAGGCTCTCATAACGAGCATCTATTTCCACATCTTCCTGCGAAAATGGATCAATCAAATCAATATTTCCCAGCATTTCCTTATTGTATGCTCTCGCATCTTCCAGCATCTGCTCTTTTTCTGCCTTACTTAACTTTACGCTTTCCTCATCATAATAGGATACAACTTTGGAACCATTCTTTTCATTCAAATAACTACTAAACGTTGGATATAACAATACGGAGAATGCAACCAAAAGCACAATCAGACGAATAATATCTTTTATTGTTATCTTCTTTTTTTTCTTCTTACTCTTCATTTCATTCTCCCTGTTGTTATACTTGGAATTGCGGTTACCTTCCGTGGAAGATAACCGCCCATTCCTTAAATATTATCTTGTATCTCTAGTAAAATTATTTATTATGCTTCTTTTCTTTTATCACGGATGAAGCTTACTGCTACACCGAATACAAGAAGAGCTGCAATTACAGCAAATGCGATTGCTCCACGTCCACCAGTGGATGGAAGGATGGAACCTGTGCTGTTTTCGATGTCGATGATTTTGTCTTTCTCATCTACTCCATCTTTGGAAATAGTCCAATTATTTACATCTGCATCTGCACTTTTTTTGATTGTTACTTTAATCGGAGCTGTCAGCTTGTTGTATCCTGCTGGAGCCTCTGTCTCTACAAGCCAGTAATCTCCTGCTTTAAGACCATTTACATGAAGGTTATAATTTTCCCCTTCAATACTTGCTACTGATTCAAATACTGTATTCTTAGATGTTGGATCTACTACATATTTTCCATCGCTTCCTGAAACCGTAATAGCGTTTGTTCCAGCTTTTGCATCTGCCTCTGTTGTATAAAGGCTAAATTTTGCACCTGCCAGCTCTTTTTCACTAGTCTTTTCCTTCTTTAAAATATCCAGTGGGTAAGTCGGTGTCTTTGCTTCACTTGGTGTTGTTTTTGTTGTTTCCTTTGGATTATTACCGTACTCTAACTGAGCATTATTCTTTTCTGTTACAACTGCGTCTTTATTTACTTTTGCATAATATGTAACAGTAAATGCTTTTCCTTTGTTTGTCTGATTAGCTCTTACCCATTCAGATAAATCAAGAGACATTTTTTTCTTGTTTGTTGAATCAAGTGTTGCTGTTGTAGGTGCTTTGCTTGCATCTGCAATTTCTTCTCCAAATGCTACTGCTACAGTAACTGTTGTAGCACCTTCTTCAAGAGCTGTTCCTTTTGCATCATTTACAAAATCAAGACCTTTAGATAATTCATCGTGAATAATGTACTGATACTGTTCATATCCTGTTGTATCCGGGATTGCACCTGTTACTGTATATTTTACTACCTGACCGATTTCTGCTGTTTCTTTGTCTGCTGTTTTTGTAATACTTGGCGCTTCTGTTTTTAAGTTTACTGTAGTTGTTGTCTCATCAACTGTAACTAAAGAAGACTGAATCTCTTTTCCACCTGTTACATATACAAGATAGTAACCAGCTGCTAAATTTTCAAATGTATAAGATGTTTTATTTTCTTCTGTGATTTTTCCAGAATTTGCTGTAGCTGATAATTTCTTTGTCAGTGCCTCTGCAGTAAAATCATTTGCAAACTTCTGTACTGCACCTTCTGTATCTTTAAGAGCTAAAACAGCTGCTGCATACTCCTCATCTGTTGTTCCCGAAAATGATGTTCCAAGGGCTGATTTAATTGCATCTTTATAACCAGTTTCAGTATTCACTGTATATGCATAGTTCTTTGATTCTGTTGTACCAGACTCTGTCACATCAAATAATTTGTACAGATTGATTGTCTGACCTTTCAGATCCTGTGCTGGTGTTGTTGATTTTACATTAACTGTAAGTGTGTGTGTTCCTGTTGCTCCTCCTGCGGCAAATGCTGTGACAGACATAGCCATCATCATAATCGCTGCCAGCATTAATGCCATGATTCTTTTCATTCTCTTCATAACTATTGTCTCCTTTTCTTGAGAATTTTTTCTATAGTTTTTCTGCTTTTTTATTTTCCTTGCATTTTTTATATCTCATTATGAAATATACCAGGAAAAGCAGAACAGCTATCAGGTAAATCAAATAGCTTCCGTATCCTCCGGTATCCGGAAGACCTGGGAAATGTCTATTAGTTATTGTGAAGGTAAATCCATCTTGCGATTTATCTATCGTTGTTGTATAACCATCCACTTTTGCTTCTGTGATGGAATACGTGTAATAATAAATTTCATCTCCATCTGTCTTGTATGCCGGGAGTTTCTTTATCACCTCCTGCCACTTAGATTTATCGCTGGAACCTTCTATTTTGTAACTCTCGTAACGTGGAACTGTTTCTGTCTTTTCATTTCCTGCCTTATCTTTCCAGGTACGTGATATTGTTACCGTAATACTGTTTGGTCTTGAATGATCAAGATTGTTTAAATCCTTCCAAACTTTATTGATTGTCAGTTTGATGTTCTCATCACATGGATCCTGTGACTCGGATGGTTCCGGTGTATCACTATCTCCCGTGTTCAATGTTGTTTTGGTATCTGACATCAATACTGCTTTTGCAGGTGATTCATAGGCATTAAGATCTGCTTTCACTGAGTCACTCTTGCTTGCCAGAACAGCATTCTTTAAAGTCTCAAAGGTCTTTACCGGATTCATATGTCCTATTGTATAAATATCCCATCCGCTTGCATCATCCTTTTCATGACTGCTGTTCAAGATACTGTTATTCTTTTTAATTTCATCTAAAGATTGATCCAATTTTCTATAAATACGGTAATTGTTCTTTTCGCCTTCCACCTTTTCCTGGCTATTGAAATCATATACCGTATCTAATTCACTTTTTCCGCTAAATGGTCCAACAAGATCTTTTGTTCCACGAACCACATCACAGTAATACATGTTGTTGTTCTTCAAAAGTCCTTCATCGTTGAATCCAACAAAGCCACCACTTCGTCCGTCTTTAGCATCACCATCATTGTTATTTCCGGCTCCACCGGCATAGACATCATATCCTTGACTGACACCGTAGACATTACTATCTGTGATTTTTGTTCGATTCGCCTTGATCAGACTCACACTGATATTGGATTTGGCATCATTATCATTCAACAATCCATTTTCGTCGCATCGAAGTTTGATGGATGAATCTCCAATCGTAATAATTGCAAGATCTGTCTCCTGGTTGTTATCTGTTGACTTCTTCGAAAGTCCCACAGAGATATCCAATCCAAGCAGATTTACGTGAAGCAGTTTGCCATCATACAGCGCATCCACTTTGATAATTCCAAGATTGATCTTCAGAAGATTGGAATCCTGGATTTTATCCAGATATAATGCTTTTACAAGTCGATTAACAACCGAGAATATTACATTCACTGCTCCAGAATCCAACTTCAAATCTGCAAGATAAGCGAAACTTGTTCGTCCTGCAAATCCGCCGGCTGTTCCACCTGACGCTACCTGTTTCAGTCCAATTTTCTGGTTCGTCTTGTCACCTGCTGTACAATTCGACATTCTTGCAAGATTGGCATATCCGATAAATCCTCCGGCAATCTGCTCATCTCCATTTGCACTCTGCACAGTGTAACCCTCATCAGTTCCTGTAACTGCACAGTCATCAATGTGAGAACCAAAAATGTCCATAACTCCAAGAGCTCCACCAAGTAACTGTCCTGTATTGTCTCCAAGAACGTCTATCTTGTCTGCCTTAACTACTCCGCTCTTTCCAGAATAGCCAACAAATCCTCCGACACTATTTAAACCTCTTACATTACTTAAGCTCGTTACTTTGCTGTTTTTCACAGAACCATTTAACAGTGAGCCGCCAAAACCTCCGGCTGTTCCGCTATATGTAACCTGATTATTCTGTCCGGATTTTATCGCTGTGTTTGCGCTGACGCTTAAGCCAGCATCTTTACTTCCGTTTACAGTTCCGTAATATACATAACTTCTAAAAGCGTCTAATACATCTGTTCTACCTAGCTTTAATAGCTTATCTAATAAAGATGTTTCATTACCTGCACTGATATTCGCAACACCTGCTACATCTGCAACACCAAAACATCCACCAGCATATTCACCTGCTACTACAGAACGAATATTCTTTACATGAATACCAGCTTCAGGTGTACCCTTTTCACCAAGAACTGTACCTTCCAGCATTCCTGCAAAACCTCCTGCAGTTTTTGCGTAAGAAGTATTATTCTTACCTGTTGTATATGCACCATTTACGATATATCCCCAGTCATCCCAGGATTCAACATCTGCATAACGTATTGTCGCAACTGTCGCATTAAGTACTTTAATAAGGTCTGCAGGAGTATCGAGTAGTTTATTAAGAAGCTTACTTAATAATCCTTCACCTGCAGTAGGGTTGAGTGTAGTTACACTACCAGGTCTAGAGCTTCCTGCAAAGCCACCTACGTAGCTTCTACCATCTACTCGTCTGAGTTTCTTAACCTGACAATGTGCAGTATTGTCACCCCAGATTTGTCCACCAATAAGTTTACCGACATATCCACCGGCATAACCACAGTTATCCTTATCCTCAATTCCTGTAGATTCAACCATTAATCCACTCTGATATCCTTCTACAGAAGATTGCTTGATAACAGGTACAAACACATTCAGTACATTGATCATTCGTCCTAAATCAAGTTTAAGACCTAAAATATTCACACCACCAAGATCTGCAGCACCACCATTGATCATTTCTCCTGCAAAACCGCCGGCGCATCGAAGTCCTTTAATTGTCTTCGCCTGATAAGCCTGTCCATTTGTAATGGTTCCGGTCTGCATTGATCCAACATAGCCACCGGCTGCACCGCCATTCGCCAGTTTTATCTCATCCCGATAATTTTCTCTTCCTGCGACAACATTGTATCCGTAAGCATACTTTCCAATAATATTATCCAGTTCTTCTTGATTATTTACTTTTCCATTCGCAGCAAGGTCACTTCCGTAACCACCTTTTTTACCGACAAATTTCACCCATTTGTTCCAGGTTTCATAATCCATCTGGGCAAGTGGTCCATAAACTGCCGTATTTTCTTCCGTCGGATAGACAACACTGAGTGCTCCAAGGATGTTATCTGCTTTTACCAGTCCCCATAATAAGGACAGATTTCCGGTACTTGCTGTATCGGCTGACTCCATAAGACCTGTGAAACCACCTGCAATTTCTTCTCCGTATACCGAACGGATTCTTACTGCTTTACAAGTACTTGTTGGTTCGGTATAAGCTTTCCCTTTCCAATTCTTTGTATTGTTTCCCCAGATGTGACCGCCTTCATTATGTCCTGCATAACCTCCGGCCATACCTCGTTGTACCTGTGTTGTGGAATCAGCATCTGCACGAACTGCACCACCACAAGGAATACAAGTCGTAGAGCTGTTTCTGATCGTCGGTACAAAGTCCTCCGCTAATGATGCCAATGTATCTGACACATTAACAAGACCATCTAAGATACCAGTATCGCCAAGGACATTTGCCACATTTCCTGGCTGCAAGTCTCCCACATAACCACCGGCTGTAATCTGGCCAATGATATAAGAAAAGTTATTTGCATTTGAATCCTGAATGTGCCCACCAGAAATCTTTCCGGCAAAACCACCTGCATCACCAAGTATGTCATTTGCTGATGCATCGGATGCTGTATTTTTCCAAGTTGCTTTTACTGCAAAACCTCCAACATCTCCTGTAACATTCGAATGTTCTATTGTAGAAACAACGACATTCAATGCATCCAGCACATTTTTGATTCCTATTGAGTGACCAAGTACGCTCAATCCTTTTCCAACAGAAGCTGCGGAACCAATATTCATATAACCAATATATCCACCGGCATATCTTGCACCCGTTACTGCATATGTACTTATATTTTCATCATAATATGTTGGTGCTTCATTTGCTTCCAGATCCTTCGGTTCCTTTACAGTAGTATGCTTCAGATTCGTAACATCACAGCAGCTTATCTGTACACCGCTTCCGTAACCGATAAATCCTCCGGCACTTCCAGAATTGCTATCGTCTGTTTTCATTTTGTTGGCAGTAACAGTAAATCCGTTGTCTGACTTGACTCCGGCATACTGTACATATGGAATGTAAGCATTAATCAGGTTCAGTAAATCTCCGACATTAATATTCAGACCTGTGATTCCTCCAAGAATGCTGATTCCACCTCCAGCATCTGCCAATGCTCCGGAGTAAACATTTCCGCCAAAGCCTCCGGCATAAGATTGCCCATTTACATGATCCAGATTATATACAGAATAATAGTTACCTTTTCCTGCATCCTGGTTGTTAACCGTTCCACTCTGGAAGTTTCCGGCAAAACCGCCTGCTGTATCTGCAGCAACTCCGCCTTTATCAACATAAGTAACCGTGCACTCTGTATAAGAAGGAAGCAAGTACGTGACAGCACCTAACAACTTATTTGCATTTAACAAAGCCTTAACATCCGCTTCACCAGCTACATCTGCAAGACCTCCGGTCTGTGAAGAACCTACAAATCCTCCTGCAAAACCATCTGTATCATTTGCTGTTACTTCTTTTAAATTTTTCACATCAGACTTAATGATCTCACAGCTGTTACTCTTTCCGATGAAACCACCGGCTGTATAATCCACTACTTCGCCGTTGGAATTTGTACCTGTTGCTTGTACAGTCATGCCTCCTGCGATGCCATTTACATGAGCTTCGTTGATTTTGACTCTGACACCTTCTGCCACAGAAAGCAGATTTTCTACTTTCAGCAAGTTGTTTAGTCCTAACAGATTCAAAGTCAGTCCGTTTCCACCTGCCAGATCTCCCGGACCTGCACAACCGATAAAACCACCGACTCTGTTTTTTGCTGTAACAGATTTTACCTGATTCAATGTTACAGTATCCACATCTCCACCAACAGCCTCACCAAGTGCTCCGCCGGCATAATTTTCTTTTGCTTCTACTGTATATCCATCACTTACTCCCGTCACCGTTACATGATGCACAGTAAATCCAAGGAAATTTCCGATTCCAAGCGTATTATTTAAAAGTCCTGTGACATTTGCTGTTGTTACACTTCCTGCAATACCTCCGGCACGATTTTCACTTGCCGTAACTGTTTTTAATCCTGTGAGCACATTATCTCTTTGGGCTACACTGCTCGCATTCCCTCCGCCATGTTTCCAGTACGGAAGTTTATTTAAATATTCTGGACTGGATTCTGCAATATAGACGCCATCACCACCACCAAGAATACCACCGGAATAACTCTTGCCAGCCTCAACTGAAACTGATGAACAATCCATGTTACATCCCAAGATTGCTGATGGTGCAATTCCTACAAGTGACAAGAGCATACCTGCTTTTTCCGGATTACTCGACAAAAGACCTGTCAACAAGTCTTTCACTGTTGTTAAAAGGCTTGCATCCTTGACTTCTTTATTTCCAAGGTTTGTAATCCATCCAACTGTTGAAATACCGCTCACACCGCCGGCATAACTTCCACTTGCTTTAACTGCGATGCTTCCATTCGCTCCGCAGTTGACCGCATAACTGTTTGCCTGTGCTCCTACGATACCACCTTGATAATTTTCACCAGATACTGAGACATTACATCCTGTCAGATTGCAATTTAACAAGATACTCTGTGGCTGCATTACTCGAATAAGTTCAACACCTACATCACTTAACAAACCTCGGATTTCTGCATCTCTGCTGATTCCTGCAAATCCTCCGCCGTATTCTTTTGCAGTTACAGAATAACTACTGTTTTTCAAGGCACAATCGAAGATTCTTGTTCCTACCTGCTGTCCTACGAAACCACCGGCATAATCTTTATCGGCAGATCCGATAGTTCCTGACAGATTCTCTACATGGCAGTTTTTGATATTTACATTTTTGTATCCAGTAGGAATTAAGCTGTCTACCGTCAATCCATTCTTCAGAAGAATTGTGATCAGATCTCCAAGTCCAAGTCCCGGAATTGCATTTAACAGTGACGATAACGCATTTACCGTTACCTTGAGCACTGTTGACAATCCGTCATACTGTGTTACGCCTTCCGTATAACCGACAAATCCACCAGTACGATCATTAATGTTCGAAACACTGACTTTTCCTGTCACATCACAGTTTTCAATGGAAACATCTCCCACCAGCCTTCCGGCAAATGCACCTGTTGCATAAATCGTCGGATCCTCTGCTCTTGCATTTAAAAGTGATGATAATGTATCTTGCAAATTCAAGTTTATGTTTCCAAAGCTTAAAACTCCTACTAATAAATCAACCACACCTCCTACAAGCCATCCAAGTCCTGATGTGAGTCCACTTATTATGGTCTGAGTGTTTTTATGTTTATTCGTGTTATTTTGTACATTTACATTTTGTAATTCCAGGTTTGATACGGAAACCGTTCCGGCGCTGACACCAATGTTGTTTACATTCACCTCATTCGTAATTGTTCCAAAAAATCCAATTCCTATATACTTAGAACCATCCATTTCTTCTGTCTGGTTCACATTCACATTAGAAATTACAGGTTTTCCAGTTGCCAAAATAGAATTTCCATCCGTAAGTGTCGCCTGTCCATCTGCTAACTTTGCACCTTTGATATCCCCCGATACCATAAGTGGTGTCCACAGATCATCTTCTTTATTCGAGTTCACACCAGCCTTTGATAAGTCAATATCTCGGAAAATAATATAATTTGCATTGGACGAATATTTAAGATTGCCGTATTCACTCCTTAATTTATATTTATCTATATTTTTATCAGGAAGACCATTTTCATTGATTCCACAAAATTCACCGGTTCCAACAGTAAGTCCGCCCAGTAAGCCTCCTAAAAGTCCACCTACGCCTTTAAGCAAACCTGTAAGAATGTTATCATCGGAAAGGTTTACATTCGCCAGCTTGTATTTGCCATTTTCCTTTCCATTCTCTTTATCTTTGTAATAAAGATATGAATTCTCACCTTTGACTTCATCAGGTTTAGGTTTTGTAATGAATGAACCCCCATGAGTAGTAGCGCCTTCCTTTGCAACAGCGTCAAGTCCCAAATCAGCATCACCGGGATAGTACGGCGTATAAAAAGGATCTCCGCCTAACAAACCACTTACCAGACCCGGTTTATAATAAACATACAGTCTCGGAGTCACGCTCTTGTTACTGCCAATTGCCCGCAGCTGTGACTCATTTCCAATAAGAATATATTTCTTCCCGGAAACTTCTACATATAGCTGCCCTGGCTTTGTTCTTCCATCTGCATGTTCACCATCTAGCCACTGAACTCCATTCGCCGTTTTTTCTGTCAATTGATCTGCAACCAGTTCCGGCTTATCCGAATTAAACTTCTGCGATAACACATAATTATGAGACTTACTATAAGTCAGATACGCCTGATCTTCACCATCCGGATAGATCATCTGCCCCATACCAAACTGTGGTGCATCATAATCCATCGACATAACTGGTTCTGTTTCAGATTCTTCCTGTGCAAGTACCATTAACTGATATGGATTGTATATGTAGATTGTATCCGTTTCCTTATCATACAGAGTTGGTGTTTCGTTTTCTTCTATTTCCGTACCTGTGATAGTTCCGGTAAAGGAATCCGGTACTGACCAAATCTGTTCCGAGTTCATCTGGATGTCATTCATCAAAATGTACTGAGCATCTGCACCGTATTTCAGCTCTGTGCCTTCATTCTTTACTACTTCTCCAGAACCAATCTTTCCATCCTTATCACCTGTGTAAATATAAGCATCTGAACCAATCTGTTTTAATTGTTCATAATTATAAATGCATATTTTACTATCCTTATAATAAGCATCTATATTATCTGTTGATTCCGCTTTAACATTTCCACCGGACGATTCCGATTCGTCATTTTTCGAGTTTTCACTTGTTTCCTCCGATATCTTAGATTCGGATTCCGTGGTGCCATTTATTTCATCTGAAACTGTGGACTCGGTTGATACTTCACCATTACTCTTATTGGCATCATCAGAAAGTATCACTTGACTAGTGTTGGTACCCGATGGATTTACGTCTGCCGCATCCGCAATATTCACTTGAGAAAATAAGATAGCCATACATAGTATTACTGCGATAATTCTGTTCTCTATTCTTCCTTTTTTCTTCATATCTGGACCTCTAATCGGAATAAAAATTCCTACTATTTACTCAATATTGCATTCTAATATCTAGAATGATTTTTTAGCATAAAATAACTAATTTTATTATAATATCCGTTAAAATTTCTTTCATTTTCATCAAATACCTACTGGACTTTTTCCTTACTCTTCTCTGTTTGATTCTACTTTCTGCACCCACTCTTTTTGCATAGCCGCAGTAAAAAAACATTGAAGCAATTTCATGGAAAACGCTCCACATTCAGCATTTACAATCATCCTTACCGCCTCGGCATGTTTCAGTTTTCGTTTATATGGTCGCTCACTGACCAAAGCATCATAGGCATCCACCAAACCGACCACCTGAGCACAAAGCGGAATCTGATCTCCCTTTAAACCGTCCGGATATCCAGAGCCATCAAATCTCTCATGGTGATGTCGGCAGATTTCATAGCTGTACTTATTCAATTTCTCTGTTGTCATACCATTCGGAAATCTCAATGTCATCTCTGCACCGGTAATTGGATGCTGCTTCACGACTTCCATCTCGTCTATCGTTAATTTCCCATTTTTATTCAATATTTCTATCGGTACCCGGATTTTACCAATATCATGGATTGGTGCCAGGTGTGATACATTTTCAATCTCTTCTTCTGTAATTCCATATTCCGGATAATTTTTCTGCAGTTGGCGATAAACCTGCTCCGTATAAAAACTAATATCATCCTGATGTTCCGTTTCCACCAGATTATTATGATTCAATACCGCAACAAGCAAAGAAACCATATCCCAATACTGTTTCGTGATATTCTTTTCTTTCTTCCGCAATTCCTGTTCCATATTAACAATCGTATCTGGAATGACCTTCGCATTATGTAATGTGAGAATGGCAATATTCTCCGTCTCATCTACATATCTTTTTGCTTCCATCCAAATATAAGAATCTGCTTCATTATCACATATTCTGCGGTAGGACATATCATCTTCCATACAGCCGTCTACTAAGTGTTCCGTAAGCTTTTCGCTTGTCAAAAATCGTCTTAACTTCTGGCGATCCTGTTCATATACATATTGTTCTGTGTACTTCCTTATAAACTCATCATAGGTAGCTGAATCACTTACTTTATCATAGACTTCATGTACGTGGGAATAAATACATTCATATGTTTGATCCTTTAAATTCAATTTTATAACTACATAAAAACGTCCAAAATATTCATCTTTGCCCGGTTGAATAATATCTGATATTTTCACATTTTCCAGCCTGTTATTATAAGTGTTCTGCAGATCCAGTAACACCTTATGCACCTTGCAGCAATCTGAATAATTTCTGGAACAGTATCCGTCCTTCTCCAGACATCTGCTAATTGCCATTGTTGACTCTGTACAGTTAATAACGTCCATAAGAGAAATTTCTTCCGGTCGTTTTTCCAGCATATAGCCTCCATTCGATCCCTCTGCCGCTTTAACAATTTCTTTTTCTTTTAATTGCTTTGTTATTTTAGGAATGTAACTTGCCGGAATATTTAATTCACGAGATAGTTCTGCTGTAGTTATTACCTTATTTTCTGATGCTAGATAACATACGATTCTAATGGCATAATCCGTTGTATTTGTAAGCTGCATAATGTCACCCTCTCTATCCGTCCCCAATAATGATTTTTATCCTGAACATTTTTCTTGTTTCTTTCATTGTAAAAAGGAAGAATCATACTTTCAGGTTCTTCACTTCACAAGCACAATTCTTCCTTTTTGCCTTAATGATATTTTCTTTTTACTTTTCTGAAAAATACCTTGCTTCCAATGCCAATCAGTAAAACCACAATCAGCATCATAATCCAGCTATTATTCTGAATATTTCTTCCGGTTACGGGCGGTGCCACGGTTGATGTATTTGTAAATTGGATATCTTCCGTTCCTGCCATTGTAAATGATGCTGCTTCTCCAACGGTTTTCGATCCACCATTTATCGAGTATGACACCTCGAAGTTTGTTCCCGGTGCTGTCTCCGTAACGGTATATGTCCATTCTGTCGGTAAGCAACTGATATCTACAGATTCATCTTTTTTCAATGTAAAGGCTGCCTGATTATTTGTGAAAGTCAGTTTTTCTGCTGTTCCATTTCCTTTTTCAATAACAGCTGAAAGATATCTTCTCCCAGTGTCGTTTCCTGTCTGGGAAGCTGTTTCTCATTATTCTGTTCTTTCTCAACCTGTTTCTTTTTCATGATTCATTCCTGCTTCATATCAACTTAGATAATCAAGGTATCCTTTTATGTACTGGTTAAAGTATAGCACTTGTTTTTTGCAAAAATAATACAGAGAATAGGAAGATATTTTCACGTTTTGCTACAAAAAATTTGTAGTTATCGGTTTTTCGCAAAAAAAGAAACCATACCATAGAGATATAGTTTCTCTTTGAATTACAGTGTTTCTGCCATTTTGAATAAAACGATTCCATTTCTAACAGCCAGCATCTCAGCAGAATTCTTGAAATCAATGCCGGAAATATCTTTTATTTTTTTCAATCGCCCTGAAAGAGTACGATAATTTACATAGAGTTTTTCAGCTGCTTTATTCGCACTCTTATCACAGTCCAGATACGCCTGCAGCGTTTCAATCAGTTCTCCATCATGTTCTTTATCATACCAATATAATTTCACAAGTGACTCTGGCACATATTCCATCAGTTCATCACGATTTTTGATTTTTTCAAAAATCTGGAAAAAACCGAGCTTAGAAAAATCGGCTACCGATATATTCTTATCACCATAGAGATATCTGAGCATATCCATATAGTCTATGATTTTCTTTGAATCCTTAAAAGATTTTTTCAAATCTCCATATCCATTAACAATACTTCCAATGCCAATCTGAAAATCCGTTGTCTTATTTCTGTGAAAAATCTGCTTCTGTACTGTCTGATATAATTTTTCCATTTCTTCCCGGAACCCTGCTTGTGTTTCCCCAGGCTTAATTTCATGAATACACACAATCTGATTCAGATTCCGGTAAATATGTTCATCCGGAAGTAATCTCTGAATCTCGCCTTCTATCACTCCGATTTCTTCTAATTCTTCTTTTGTATAATAATCTTCGCTATTGCTTGAAATCGTATGAAAACTTACCACACAATATTGAGCTGTATCTTTCAATTTTAGCATTCTTGCAGCTTTACTCAATTCATCGCCCGTTAATAAACCATTAAGCAAGCTATATTCAATATCTCGTTGATATTTTTTTTCTATCTCATTTTTAGCATATGTTTCCATAAAACTATACTGTAAAGTAATAACAGCATTTTCCAATGCCATATAGTCCAGTATTGTTAATGGCATATTCACTTCCGTGACTACCAAATAAATTTCTGTTCGGCCTAACACATGTATTTTTGTAATATATTGCGTATGCTCTTTTCTCTGTTTTTTGTATTCAAATCTGGTAACAATATCCGGTTTATATTTCTCAACATTTTTCTCAAATACAAAATCAGACAGATCCTGCGTTGTGGACGCACAGCAAGTTAAGTTACTATAATATAACGCTACCGGATTGCCAATCATAGAAGACAATAGAAACAAAATATTTTTAGTTGGATCTTCAAAATCCTCTCCATCCAATAATATGTTAGAAATATTGTCGTGTGTCAATTTGAAATAAATCAACCGTGCGATATTTTCATCATAGATCTGCAGAATAACATATTTTATAATACCCCAATAATACTCATCTTCCGAAATTTCTATCACTGGAATATTACGTTCCGAACAAAACTTTAATAAAATATCATAATAATTGACTTTCTGTACCATGTCCGGATGCTGCTTTATAATAAATCCACTGACCTGTTTCTTCTCCAGTTCATTCAAATGTTTCCGAAACTCTCTGTCCGTTTCTCCGAAATACACTTTCATATTTGTAAGAAGAAGCTCTCCTCCAGTCAGATATCTTTCCATATCTTCTATTTCGATAATTCGTATACCTTTAATTTCCTGATTCAGATTTTCTTTACATGTCACTAATCTCATATCAGGAAATTGTTTCGATTCTAATAATTGTTTTACCGTATAAGCCATTCAGCACCTCGTCAAATTCGTCTTTTGTTGTCTACTTTGGTTGTACCAGCATCTGATGTTGTGTTTTCAAAAGTGGCATAAGTATACAGTGTAATTATACCCCCCCCCGAAATTTTCTGTCAATTTCTTCATGCGTATAAAATGCATATTTTATATAGATTCAAATAAAAAAGACAGCTCGCATCTTTGTCGAACTGTCCATTACTTCTTCAGGCTGCGGATAAAAGTCATAAAAATTTCTCTTTCCTTCTCATCCAAGCCATCCCAAATCTCAAGTATTTCTTTTTGCTCATCGGTCAGATCTAATCTGCTTCCATCCTCTGAAAAAAATTGTGCGATTGTCACTTCAAAAGCATCACATATTCTTTCCAGATTAGCCATGGTTGGCATACTTTTCTGATTAAGTATGTTTCCCAGTGCTGTCTGCGTTATTCCTGTAAGCTGAGCTAACCTATATTTTGTATATCCTCGCTTCCGACATAATTCCGCAATTCTTAACGGAATATACTCTTCCACACACAAGTATATACACCTCTCTTCTAGTCTATGATACCAATATTGTACCTGTTGACCAGAAGATTTATTAGACATTTATTTATTGATTATATACTCTTGTACGCAAGACTATTCAAGTAAAAAAAATATAGCTGGACAGTCCACGATATTCAGTTGTTGCATATATTTATGATACTTTCTACGAGGAAATCTGTCAAATACATGTTGTTAAAAAATGATATTATAACTCAAAAAATCCTGATAGATAACTTTATCTATGCAGTTACCTATCAGGATGGGAATTTTATCTTACACCACGATCAGCTCCTCTCTCCGGCTTCTGTTGATATTGTCAGTATAGCAAAATAAGCTTTTGCAATATACATCCATAATAAAAAATTAAATCTTTATAATTCCCATTTTTGAGGAATAACACATAATAAGGCCCAAAAGGGCACTTTCCCTTTTGAGCCTATACACTTTATCAGCTAACGTATTTCACTTTCATTTTTCCTCATGGTCACGAGGCATTTTTCTCTTAAATCGCATCCTATGATAGTTCTTTCATCTTGCTGATATCCTTTGCCTGCATTTTTCTTGAAGTGCTATATGGTGGTACCAGTTTTAAAGACATCTTTATTACGCACATTATTGTTCATCAATACATACACTTCCTCCTCAGACACTACCTTTTCTTCTACTTTTTGTAAAGCAAATAATTTTTTACATGAAGGGCATCTCTTTTTGCGTCCTTGAAGGTAATATGCTATAAGTCCTATAACCACGCATATTCCGATACCGGTAGTTAAAAATTCTGCATCTCGATCATTAACTCCCAGAACTATCATGAGTATTGCCATTACAGCAAAAAAAATCCCTGCCTTTTTGGTTCTTGACATATCTCGTTCCTCTCTTTCTTATGTAATTCTATAATATACATATTAATGCATTGCATTATAAATTGCAATATGCACTGCATATTATTTTTATTTTGCAATGCATTAAAATTACGAACTTTCACGTATCATATAAGATGTATGGAGGTATTATCAATATGGCATTCAAACTAAAACCCGATAAGAAAGAATCAGAAAATAAAACGATACGTTTTCCAGTAGATCTAATCGATGAAATAAACACCGCAATCGCAAAAAAAGAGGTAAGCTTTTCTGGATTTGTTATTCAAGCCTGTCAATATGCTCTCAACGAACTTGAAGACTCTGATGAAGACAATTCCCAGAATTC
>ERZ772812.1344-NODE-1344-length-18148-cov-152.152766_pt1 | contig 18148 bp, 15 predicted proteins | sample MGYA00511343_ERZ772812 | MGnify/ENA primary metagenome ERZ772812 (study PRJEB29015, sample SAMEA2737706) | human gut metagenome | biome: human gut; feature: human-associated habitat; material: faeces | place: China | collected 2012 ...
TTTTTTAAATTAATTTTGTAGGCTCTTTCCTTACCCCAACATTTAGTATAGAGCCTTTAAACGATGGTTTACATTATGAATCTTAGGCAGCAGTTCGGTTTGCCCGGTGCAAGCTACTACGATACAGTATCGCAGGGCTACAAGGGTTGCGGTTTTGATTTAAAAGTTTTAAACGAAGCCGTGACTGACAGTGCGGAGAAATTCTACGAAAACCTTGAACAGAATAATCTGTTTGATTCACCCGATGAAGATGAAAATATGGGAATGGGCGGTATGGCTTTATGAATGAGAGAAAGAAATTGAAAAAGCAACTCGCCGAAAAATATATTTTCAAAATGTATCTGTCGGTAAACGAAGTTAAGAAATTACTTTCCGAAAATCCAAAGGACAAGCATGACACTCTCTTTGCTTCACTATCAGTCGGCTGTGTAAAAATAAACGCTGTTGTATTTCCTACTCCCGATAAAATGCTCCTTGGCTTTGACATTCTCGTAAAGGACACACCCGAGAGCGAGGAATGGATTTGCTATGACACTTTATGTGACGAAATCAAGTTATCTCCTCGCAGTATTGAGCAATCAATGTTCGATATTCTGAACCGTGAAGTCAAGGAGTACGGACTGTCCTATACAGAGTGTAATTTTGAAGTGATAAACGGCAAAGTGATTAAGTAAAGAATAATGGAGGTGTTCTTGCCACATTCGCCCTGTGTCGGCTTTTAAAGAAGAAGTCAGGAAAGTATCCGAAATCGAATAAAAGCCGAAATCGGGCGGTTTGTGGCAAGGTGTGAAAAATCAGAGTTACGGCAATTCGGGCAGTTTTTCAAGGGCTGAAAAATAAGCAGGAGAAAGACACGGGGTTGCAGTCGCTCCCTCGTGTCGGTTTACGGCAGACGGCAACGCCGACTGCCATGCAGTTTTTCGCACTTTTCAGCCTCAAAAATCCATAGGGGTTAATTTTCAGCCTTGGGGTTGTACTTGTGGGTTTAACTGTCCGATTAGCCGAATAAAATGCCAAAATTCAAGGAGTTGCAACTATGGGTTGTGGCTGTAAAGGAGGTTTTGCAGTTGAATGAAACGGATAACAGAAAAGAAGTAAAGCGAAAGTTTGCACTATGGATAAAGCAGTCAACGATTGATATGGTTGAGGGTATTTACAAGGAAGATAATTGCTCAAGCCGAAGTGAATTTATTGAAAAGGCAATCATTTTCTATGCAGGTTATCTTTCCTCAAACGACAACAGTCAGTATCTTCCCAATGTGGTTACCTCTACATTGAAATCTATCGTTGCCGAGAGCGACAACCGAATGAGCAGACTGATCTTTAAATTGGCGGTTGAACTTGCTATGACAATGAATATTATTGCCTCGTCACAGGACATAGACAAGATGACTCTTACAAAACTTCGCGGCGAGTGCGTCAAGGAAGTCAAACGGCTCAATGGATCGTTTTCCTTTGACGACGCATACGACTGGCAGAAAGGGTAGTTATTCGTGGCAAGATTAGTTACAAAATTCAAATATCTCAAGCCGAATCGAAAAGTTAGTGCGGGCGGTTATGCAAAATATATTGCCACCCGTGAGGGAGTTGAGAAGATCGATGACACTAAAAAATTTGCTCCTGCAACTGTACTGCAAAAGAATTTAATTGAGAAAATCCTGAAAGATTTTCCCGACAGCAAGGATATGTTTGAGTATGCCGATTACATTGAAAAGCAAAATCAAGGTTCGGCATCTGATTTCATTTCAAGAGTTATGGAAGATTATGCTTATGAAATCTCGGGAAGAAAAGCATATGCCGATTACATCGCTACCCGACCTCGTGCCGAGAGATTCGGGTCACACGGATTGTTTACCGACGACGGTGTGCAGGTACAGTTGAGTAAGGTTACCGAAGAACTCGACCGTCATAAGGGAAATATCTGGACTGCAATAATATCAATACGCAGAGAAGATGCAGAAAGGCTTGGCTTTAACACAGGCTCACGCTGGCGGGATATGCTCCGCACACAGACCGAATCCCTTGCTAAAAATCTTAAAATCCCAATGCAAAATCTTCGTTGGTATGCAGCGTTTCACAACGAATCCCACCACCCTCACGTGCATTTGATTGCATATTCAACAGTTGAAAATGAGGGGTATCTCACGCAAAAGGGAGTTGAAAATCTGCGTTCATCATTTGCAAAAGATATTTTTCAGCAGGATTTATTATGTATCTATGAAAAGCAAACCGAACACAGGGACAAACTCCGAGCCGAGGCAAAGGATATTGTAGAAGATCTGGTTGCGAATATCAACTGCGAAATCTATGTCAGTGCATCAATTCAGCACAAGCTGTTGGAACTTGCCGACAGGCTTTCAAAAACGAAAGGCAAAAAGGTTTATGGCTATCTCAAGACTGATGTCAAAGCACTTATAGATTCTATTGTTGAAGAGCTTGCAAGTGATGACAGAATCAAAAAGCTGTATGACCTTTGGTATGAGCAAAAGGAAAATACAATCCGAACCTACACTGATGAAATTTCGGACAGGATTCCGCTTGCCCAAAACAAGGAATTTAAGTCAATCAAAAATGCAATAATCAAGGAAGCGTTGAAACTAAATCTCACTGAAGATGAGGTTGAGAAAAGAGAGAATACGGACGAAGAATCTGTTTCAAATCCATTTGAATATGAAGAAAACACCTCTGCCGAATCAGTCTTTGATTCAGGCAGAGGTGTTTTGTATCCTCGTTATTCAATTAAAACCAACCGAAACAGCGTTGCAGTTTCTTCCCTTTATTTACTGCGCTATCTTTGCAATATAATTCAAAATCAATTAAGATTTGAAGAAAAGCAGAAAGTGCAAAGGACAGATAGAAAATTACAGCAGAATATCAATGATAAAAAGCAGGCTCAGGGATTATATTATTAGATATAAATAAACGGGTTCATCGTAATCGTTGTACTCCCAAGAGTAACTGCATTATCAATATCATTATCTTCATACTCTAGAATTGAAAGTCTAAGTGTTTTTGCTTTAATATTATGATGTGAGAATTGTAGTATTAAATGAAAATATCTTATAGATTTTTTTACGATTTTTTTTGAAATAATTTTATTTTTATTTTGATCTTCCATAGTTTTTATTTCAAAGTTGGCACTACAATTTACAATTCTTTCAATTTCATTAGAAACACAATTATTGATAAGTAGATACCGACCATATAAATCCAAAGACATAGATGTATATAGTATAGAGTATGGAATATTAAACCTATGAGTATGTGAATAAGAATAATTTTTTGAGTTTATGTAGGTATTAATCATTTTCTCAAGATAATTATTACTAAAATTAATTCCTGTTATCTCACGAATATCTTTAATAATTTTATATGTATTTTTATTTATTAATAAAAGCAAATTTGAATTGTAAATTTCATCATTTCTGAGTTGCTTACAAGAGAAAGAATTAACATTATGCAAAGGGCAATCTAAATACTTCTTTTGATTGTGTTTAGTTAATCCTTTTATATCTTTTCCAGTGTGCCTAGCATGCGTGTTACGCTTTTTAGTTATTTGTTCTTCATATTCTTGTCCAAATAAATTGATAATTTGAATTGGGTTCCCACACTCTGGACATATTGCATAGTGTTTTTCTTTTCCTGTGGCATCTACCTGAAAATATGGCTCTTTTTTATGAGTAGCATCAACAAATTTATCTATTGTAATTTCAAAAGGGCCTTTAGTAAGTGTACTAAAAACATTCATAAACATTCACCTCTAATATTCGAAACTTACTATTATCGTATTACATTATTGTCGAAAAATCAATAGGCAGTATATATCCCGCCAAGGAATAACTGCACGCAAACGCTGATAGGTGCCACCTGTCACAGTGATAAGAGAAGAACTATCCACTATAAGATATTACAGCAGAAAGAAAAAAATATATTATACTCAAGGAAGTGATTAAAATATCAACCTACATTCATTTTACAAAAGAACAACGAGAACAGGCAAGGCGAACTGACCTTGCTAATTTTTTAATCGGTCAAGGCGAAAAAGTCAAGAAATCAGGTTCGGAGTACGAATGGCTTGACGGCTCGCAAAAGGTTACAATCAGAGGTCACCTCTGGTATCATCGGTACGAGCAGATAGGCGGTGATGCGGTTGACTTTGTCCGCAGATTTTACAGCAAGGACTATGCCGAAGCGGTGGAAATGCTTTTGAATAACGGTGGCGGTCAAATCATAACCTCACCGCCCATAGAAAAAGAGCATAAACCCTTTGAACTGCCACCGAGAAATGACAGAATGAGCAGGGTTTTTTCTTATCTGCTGTTGAATCGTGGCATTGATAAAGATGTGCTCTTTGAATTTGTCAGAAACCGAATGATATATGAATCGGCGGATTTTCACAACGCTGTCTTTGTCGGCTGTGATTCAAGCGGTAAACCTCGCCACGCACACAAAAGAGGAACGGTGACAAGCAATCCGTACAAGGGAAATGTTGCAGGCAGTCAACCTGAATTCAGCTTTCATTGGCACGGCATAAGCGACAAGATATTTTTATTTGAAGCTCCCATTGATATGCTTTCCTACATTTCAATGCACAAGGAAAATTGGAAAAATTATAGCTATGCTGCATCCTGCTCCGTTTCGGACAGGTTGCTTTTTCAATGTCTGAAAGATAATCCAAACATCAAAAATGTGTTTCTCTGCTTTGATAATGACGAGGCAGGGCAGACAGCAAACAAACGGATAGCCGATAAATTAAACTCAATGAATATCAAAAGCGAAATCCTCATTCCTATCCATAAAGACTGGAATGAGGATATTTTAAACGGTGAAAGGACTGATGAAATATGCCGTCAAGTGTTATAACTCTGATTATTGTTGCAGGCTCAATGTTTGCCTTGTTCATAATAATTTCTACGGTCGGCAATTACTATTCTCTCAACCGCATAAAGAACAAAACAGTCGGACAAGGTCAGCACGGCACGGCTCGTTGGGCGACCAAAAAAGAGATTAAGAGAACCTACAAGCAGATTGATTTCAAACCCGATGAATGGCGCATAAATCCTGACAGCAGACCAACTGAACAAGGAATAGTTGTCGGTTGCAAGAATAGAAAAAATGGCACAACAGCGATGGTCGATACAGGTGATGTTCACGCTCTGATGATTGGTGCGGCCGGTGTCGGCAAGACTGCCTATTGGTTATATCCCTGCATTGAATATGCCTGTGCAACGGGTATGTCATTTTTATCAACCGACACAAAGGGTGATGTAGTTCGGAATTATGGAACGATTGCAGAAAAGTATTACGGCTACAAAATTTCAGTAATAGATTTGCGTAACCCAACACGCTCTCACGGCAACAATCTTCTGCACCTCGTAAATAAATATATGGACTTATACAAAGCAAATACCAAACAGCTTGTTTACAAGGCAAGAGCAGAAAAATATGCAAAAATCATTTCAAAAACGATTATTATTTCAGGAATGGACTCGGCTTCATTCGGACAGAACGCTTACTTTTATGATGCGGCAGAGGGACTTTTAACAGCAACCATTCTGCTTGTTTCGGAATTCTGCGAACCTGAAGGAAGGCATATTGTTTCGGTATTCAAAATCATTCAGGAATTACTCGCCCCGACCAACAAGAAAGGCAAAAATCAGTTTCAGCTATTAATGGACTATCTTCCCGACGACCACAAAGCAAAATGGTTTGCAGGGGCGGCGCTGAACACAGCCGAGCAGAGTATGTCGAGCGTTATGAGTACGGCACTTTCAAGGCTGAATGCTTTTCTCGACTCCGAGCTTGAACAGCTTTTGTGTTTTGATACGGAGATAGACGCTGAAAAATTCTGTAATGAAAAGTGTGCGATATTCATTGTAATGCCTGAGGAAAACCCTAACACATTCTTTATGGTTTCGCTTATTATCCAACAGCTTTACCGTGAAATACTGTCAGTCGCAGATGAAAACGGCGGTGTACTGAAAAACCGCTGTGTGTTCTTCTGCGATGAATTTGGAACATTACCGAAGATTGATTCAGCCGAGATGATGTTCTCAGCTTCTCGTTCAAGGCGTTTGCAGATAGTGCCGATAATTCAATCCTTCGCACAACTTGAGAAAAATTACGGCAAAGATGGTGCTGATGTTATCATAGATAACACACAGCTGACCATTTTCGGCGGCTTTGCTCCAAACAGCACAAGTGCGGAAGTGCTGTCAAAAGCTCTCGGTTCAAGAACTGTTATGTCAGGCTCCGTCAGCAGGAGCAAAAATGATCCGTCCCAATCATTGCAGATGATAGAAAGACCATTGATGACTCCCGATGAGTTAAAATCACTTCCAAAAGGCACATTTGTTGTTATGAAAACAGGTTTTTATCCGATGAAAGTCAAGCTTAAATTGTTCTTCAAATGGGGTATTAAGTTTGAGGAAAAGTATGAGGTCAAAGAAAACGGCAACCGTGAAGTTCACTATGCCAACCGCTCGGAGTTGTTCAACAACATAATCCAAACATACTGCCCCGTAACTGATTCGGAATTCGATGAAGCAAGCGGTGAGAAAAAGAAGAAAAATGAAAATCTTAAAACCTCTCCAAATGCAGAGCAGACCGAGTGTGAAGATGTTGCTGAAACAGAAGAGTCAATATCTAAACAACAAGACAAGCCAACAGAAGAACCCAAAAATTCAAGCGTTGAACAGAACGCAGACAAGCAAAGAAAAGTAGTTATAAGGACCGAGCGACCGCCGCAGGAGGATAACAGCAATGAGTAAATTAACTTTTCTGTATAAAATGGACTTACCCCACAGAGCCGTAGCCGTATATACCTACCTCTACGACCGAGCTAATAAAAACGGCGAATGCTGGCCCTCAGTAAACAAAATAGCAGGCGACATAAAGCTGTCGCCTGCCACAGTCAGAAGAGCTATTAAGGATTTGAAGAAAGTTGGATTGATAGTAACCAAGCAAAGATATAGGGAGAATGGGGGAAATAGCTCTTTAATTTATAAAATTTATAGAAAACCATTTTTAAAATCGTAAATTACATAAGTGTATATTGAAAAACATTTTAGTATTTGTTAGAATAAAATGGGCGGTGAAGATATGATAAAAATTGCGGTTGTGGATGATGAAATTGAATTTGTTGAAAGCTTAATCAACAAAATAACCGAGGTTTGTGAAAAACTTAATTTGGAATTTAAAATTGACAAGTATTCAAACGGATTTGATATACTTGATAATTATAAAAAATATCATTTGATTTTTCTTGATATTGAAATGCCTTCGATTGATGGCATTGCTACAGCTAAAAGGCTAAACGAATTTAAGGGTTCTGCTGAAATACCATTCCTTATTTTTGTCACTAGTCACGATGAACTGGTATTTGAAGCATTAAAAAGCTTTCCGTATTCTTTTATAAGGAAAAATAAAATAGAATCAGATTTATATGAATGTATTAACCACGCTAATATTTTTTTTAAGGAATTACATCAGACTATAGTATTACATACTGAAAGAAAAGATATACCTGTTATTATTGATGATATTATCTATCTTGAAAAAATAAAAAATTATGTTGTGTATCACACACGAAATCAAGATTATAAGGTAAGAAGTGATATGAATACTGAATTTATAAACATCTCAAAATATGGTTTTATAAGACCGCATATAGGTTATGCAGTGAATAATAAATCGGTTCAATATATTGCTGCTGATTGCGTATTATTGCAAAATGATATAAACATTCCCCTTAACAAAAAATACATAGAGAATGTTAGAAAAGAGTATTTTAAATGGTTGGGGGATATGAATGTTTAATTATAGCTTTGAATTGATAGTAAACTTTGTGCAGTCAGTATATTTTATTGGCTTTTTTGGGGCTTTTTTAGGTGGGAAATATTCGCATAAATGCAATATAATATTTTTTTCAGTATTTGTTATTTTAAATTTTTTTATTTTAACTTATTTCACATTTAACAATCCGTATATCATAATGCTTGATATGTTGATAGGCATTATGTTACACGAAATATATTGTCTGGTTTGTCTTCGAGGTGAACCGGCAATAAAAATAATACTTCCTCTAATTGCTTCGTTAATCAACACGATTATATCATATGGTTTTTTATATCTTACATCGTTTGTAGTAGGTTTAACATTGGAACAGTTGGGGTCACAGTCAAGTATTTTCAGATATTTATGTGTTGTGCTTGTGAATTTGACAACTGTGATAGTTTTTTTGATTATGTGGCGTACAAAAGCAAAAGTGTACAGCTTGAAGAAGGTTTCAAACATAATAGCTTTTATTGCTATTCCTGTGTTGACTATGGCGATAATCTATATAACTGTTTATATATTGATTCTTACAAATTATCAATCAAATTTAATTATGTTGTTGTCAATAATTTGCATCAGTATGATTTTGATTGCCGGAATGGTTTGGTTTATGATTGCAAGGATAAACAGAGATAATCAGATAAGAACAAAGCTATTATTGTCAGAACAGCGAGCAGATTTGTATGAGAAAAATATTATAAACTCAAATACGCAGATCGAAAGCACAAAAATGTTGCGTCACGATATGAAAAACAGTGTTGCTTGTATTGATAATCTGATTGTTGAGGGTAAGTATGATGAAGCACATAAAATTTGCCGGAGCCTGACGGATAAGTATTCGTCAATAGGTTCTGTTGTTAATACTGAAAATTATTTATTGAATGCGGTGTTGAATGTTGAAATTGAAAAAGCAAGAAGTAATGGAATTTTGGTCAGATTAAGTGTTTACAATGATATGAAAATGTTTAGTAACGGTTCGGATATAATTTCGATAATAGGAAATATTTTTGATAATGCGATTTCATATTTATCGGAAAATGAAATTGAAAACAGAGAAATTTATTTCAGTACGGAACATAAAGGGGATTATTCTATTATTAAATGTAAAAATAAAATTACTGATTCTGTACTGTCTAAAAATCCTTTATTACAGACTGATAAGGCAGATAAGAAAAATCACGGTAAAGGAATTACCATAGTAAAAAGTATTGCCCAAAAATACGGAGGAGATGTAGTTGTTTCAGAAAAAAATAATGAATTTATAGTTTCTGTTATTTTGGATAACAGAAATTTACCAGCAAACTGTTGATTTTTCCCAGTTTAATAAAAATTAGTTGAAGATATGCTATTCTTTTTACAGGAGATGTATTATATGCTACATATTCTGTCAAAAAGAATAGCTTTTTTAGTTTGTAAAAAAACAGATAAAATACCTTTTGAAATATATGTCTATGGATTTGAATTATTAGTATCATCAATAATTGAAACCGGTGCATTGATACTGATAGGAGGCTTAATCGGAAAATTTGTAGAAACTATATTGTTTATAATATCTTTTTCCAGTATAAGATTTTTTAGCGGTGGTTATCATGCAAATTCATATTTAAAATGTTTTGTTGTGACTATGATTAGCTATATATTGATTTTGTTGATGACTAATATCTTATCTGAGTTATCCTATAGCATTATTGTTTTAATTGCTTTGATGATATTTGTTCTTTCTCTCATTTTATTTATTAAAATATGTCCGGTTTACAGCAACGGTAAAACAATTTTTAATCCAACAAAGCAGAAGAAGCTTTCTGTTATCGCACTGTGTATAAATATAATTTTATCAGTTGCTTTATTTTCAATACACCAAAATTATATGTTAATCATTGTGTTACTAACAATATTTACTGTAGATGCAATGATTATTATAGAAAAATTAAAACAAGGAGTTGAAAAAAATGAAAAAAATAAGTGAAGTATTAAAGAAAATGTCTGAGTGTGCAGTAAAGGTAGCTTGCAATACAGCTTCGTTTAATTTGTGCGGTCAGCCCAAAGAGCCTGAATCGCTCAAGACATATTTTGCTGAAAAAAGCAAAAACAAGGAAGAATAATCTTATTGATTATCAATTGCTGATAACCGGTTATCTTTTAAAAGATGGAAAATGGCGGTTAAATTATAGTGTAAAGTTATTATAAATAAAAATTGCCATACAGAAACAAATGTCATTAATTCATAATTATTCAAAAATATCTGCTGCAAATTTAATGTGCCGCAGATATTTGCATAATTATATCGTAACCGATTAAGTTAAAAAATATAAGGATTTACCTATGAAGTTCAAAGCTTTTGTAATTTGCATTATTATCTATTGTGGCATCATTTGTTTGCTTACTGCTTTTGAAAGTAGCAGAAATAGCCTAAATGAAAATTTAACTTCATTTGTGATGTATTTTCAACAGGCGTTTAGATTGTTGTAAATTTATTCGTATATTTCAATCCCACAAAAGATTATATTGAAATACGAATCTATTTTTATTTAGTGTGTGGTTATTATGATTTGATGTAAAATGAACAGTTCTGTATGTCAATAATTGAGGAGGTTTTATTTATGGGTGTATTTAAAAAATTATTATCTGCCGTATCGGTAACATTAACGGCAACAATAGCATTCACTTTTCCTGTGCAGGCGGTTGCGGCAAATTTATCAAAATTTTCGTCTGCAGAAGAAAATGATACAGAAAACACTATTGTCGGTGAATTGGTTTCTGAACGAGATGAGTACACAAAGTATTTTAGAATGAGTGACGGCTCTACGATGGCGGCGCAGTATGAGTACCCGGTGCATTATAAAGACAATAATGACGAATGGGTGGAATATAATAATTCATTGTCTGAATTAAACGAAAACGCTACCGAATATGAAGCAGGAACTGAAAGTAATGAAAAATACTATAAAAATCAAAACAGTAATATTAATGTCAATTTATCGAATAAAGCCAAACTAAACAATATGATTAAAGTTGAGTTTGACGATTACATGGTAAGTTGGGGTTATAAAGGCACTAATTACAGTAAAGGTAAATTAGTTGATAACACAGAAGAACTTACCGGTAATGATGCTTTCCTTGCACAAGAAAATCTTATGTCTGAAATGCTCTATGAAAATATTTATGACAACATAGACTTGCAATGTCTTGTCAACTCATTGGGTGTTAAAGAAAATTTTATTATTAAAAGTAAAAATGTAAATAATGAATTTGTAATTCAATATAAAATAAACAATTTGAATGCAGTTCAAAAAAATGAAAGGGAAATATCGCTTACAGATAAAAACGGTAAAGAAGTATACATAATTGAAGCTCCGTATATGACGGATTCTGCGGGGAACGGCAGTTCTGATGTTTCGGTGAAAATTACAAATCAGAAAAACAATAAATTGACGGTTACTTTATCTTATGATAAAAGTTGGCTTGAGGACGATGAAAGAGTATTTCCTGTAACTCTTGACCCTACTTTCACCACAAGTCAAAAATGGAATAAAACATCATGTGCATATGTAGATAATTCAAATCCAAATACTTCTTACGGCTATGGCAGTGATACGGGATATACAGGAACTGTATATGTCGGAACATATGGCTCCGGTATGTACAGAACTTATATAAAGTTAAATGAATTGCCTAAGCTCAATAAGGGAGATATTGTTGTTTCGGCGCAACTGAATATGCATCTTTATCAGAATTCTTTTTATGATGATATGTATATAGGCGCATATCCTGTTACAAGCGATTGGTCACAAAAAACAATTACTTGGAATAATAGTGCCGATTTTAGCGGAACAGCTCTTGATTATGAAAAATTAACTTCCGATAACGGAACATGGCATGATTGGGATATTACAAATATTGTAAAAAAATGGTATAACGGTAGCAAAAACTACGGTGTTGTATTAAAATCAACAAACGAAAGTGATGAAGAACAATGTGCTTCATTCTATTCGGGTTCTTATCCGTCTTCCTCAATACCACGCCCGGTAATCGCTATTACTTACAGAAACAATAAAGGTCTTGAAAACTATTGGTCTTATTCTTCGTTCTCTGTCGGTACGGCAGGTACTGCGTATATTAATGACTATTCGGGAAACTTGACTTTTATTACATCTGATAATTCTACTGTCGGCAGTGGCTCTGTTTCTTTACAGCATATATTTAACGGATATACAAGTAATTCACATTTTACAAGCTCCTATCCGTATGCAGGTAAAGGCTGGAAACTTAATTACCAACAGACTTTATATTCCTCTTCCAAATTCAGTTCGGATACAAGTTTAACCAAGAAATGGCCTTATGTTTATACCGATGAAGATGGAACCGACCATTATTTTTTGGAAGAAACAACTAACGGTAAAACAACATATAAAGATGAAGACGGTCTAAAGCTGGAGTTAACCGTTAATTCGTCAAATTCAGCTGAAAAGTACACAATAAAAGATGATAAGAATAATAAGCTGATATTCAATAGCGATGGTGTTCTTGTGAAAACTGTCGATTCAAATTCAAATGCTGTAAAAATCAATTTAGATTCTGCAAAAGGAATAAGTACAATAGAAGATGCTTGTGGAGATAAACTTACATTTAACAGAAACAGTGAGCATTGTATAACAAAGGTTACAAACTCAGCGGGAAAAGCAAGAATTTTCAGATATGACAACAACGACAGACTTATTCAAATTCAAAACCCCGACAATGGAATAATAACATTTGAATACGATAATGACGGTTCAATGACAAGCGTAACCGACACGGACGGATATAAGGTAGTTTTTGGTTATTCGTCCTTAAGCTCAGGCAAGAAAGTTACATCAGTTACCGAATATGCTTCAGACGGAACAGCAGGACAAAAAATCATATTCAGCCGTAATGAGTACAATCTTACAAATATCCGCTCAGCAGGTCTTGACGGTGTATATGGCAACAGTGACGACTGCGTATCTGTATATCAATTTGATAATTTCGGCAGAACAATATCTGTTGAAAACCGTTTGCAAAGCGGCGAAAAAATGGGCGCAGCGGTTTATTCGTATACTGACGGACAAGCCGATACATCTAAAAATAACCTGAAAAATCTTAACAGAGTTACAACTAATTATGCGACAACAACCAATGTTCAAAATTTACTTAAAAACCACAGCTTGGAAAGCAGTACATATTGGAGCAATATAAACCAAGGTAGCGGTATTGATTATTCAACAAGCTATGTTTCGGAAGAAAAATGTTTTGGACAAAAATCGCTGAAAGTTAAAGTAAATACCGCAGGTGAAGATTCAAGATGCGGCGTAAGGCAAACAACAGGCAATAATGTGCTTGTACCGGGCAAAACATATACATTATCGGCATATGTAAAAACTTCAAATATTTTAAAAGGCACGGATGTCGGTGCGTTAATCGGAGTTAAAACCGAATTTGCGGACGGTACATTTAATCAATATAATTCAGAGCACATAACAGGCACAACAGATAAAAATATAAATAACGGTTGGCAGAGAATTTATACTACTTTTACCGTTCCTGAAAACACAACAAATTCTTGCGTATATCTTGCCGTAAGAGGTACTACAGGAACAGCATATTTTGACGGTGTACAGCTTGAAGAGGGCGATGTTCCCAATAAATACAATCTTCTTCAAAATTCAAACTTTGAAACTACAGGAAGTAACTTGATGCCAACATTTTGGGGTAATCATAATTTAACTTTAAATTCCTCAAATGATACAACTACCACCTATACAAAATGCGACGGCAGAAAATCGTTTAAAATCCGTGGTGATGTTACAAAGAACAAACAAATTTATCAGGATGTGCCTGTAAGCGGCAGTGAAGACGATACCTATATTTTCAGTGCATGGTCAAGAGGTGATTCTGTAGCAGTAACGGATAACGATACTTCCCGATTTGATTTGTATGTTGAGGTAAAGTACAGCGACGGAAGTGCAAAAGGAAAGAAGCCGCAGTCTTTCAACAAGTCCGTTGGTGTATGGCAATACACTTCGTTTGCATTTAATCTAAGTGATGAAACAGATGCAAATAAAGTACCTGTTAAAGTTACGGTTTTCCTTAGATTTACCAAACAGTACAACACGGCTTACTTTGACAACGCACAGCTTATTAAAGATTCTGTTCCGAGTTATACATATAACGATGACGGCGAACTTGTAACTGTAACTTCTAATGCAGAACAAAAATCCAAAATGGAGTATTCCGATTCAAATCTTACAAAATCAGTTGATGCAAAAGGCTATGGCTACACTTATGACTATGACGATAATCATAATATGACGAAGGCAACAAGTCAGAACGGAGTTGAATACAACTACACCTACAATTCCAAAGGACAGGCAACAGCACTTGAAGCAAATAATTCCGAAAAAACACTTGTACTAAAATCAAATCTGGACTATACTGAAAATGGTAGATTTTTGGATAAACTGTATGATCAGGACGGCAACTGTGATACATATAATTACAATTCAACCACAGGTTATCTTGACAGTGTAAAGGATAACGACACAGGTGCACAGATTAACTATACCTATGATGAAAACAGGGGACAGCTTATCAGCGTGTCGCAGACAGATTCATACACTGACATCACGGCGCAAAATAACTATACCTATGATGAATCGGGAAAACTTCTAACAAAAATCAACCATTCAAACACCGATTACATCATCGACTATGACAAGTTCTACAATACAACCGAAAACAAAGTAGGTTCACAGGTGCTTACTGCTTTTGATTACGGCACAAATAACAACATACTTCAAAAAGTAACCTACGGAAACGGTCAGACCGTAAATTACAATTACGATAAATACGGCAATGTTAAGGAACTTTTCTATAACGGCAAACTTGCATTCAGCTTTTTAAGCGATAAAACAGGTTCGGTTATGCGCCATAAAGACTTTGTAAATAATCGACAGTATGACTATGATTATGATACAACAGGCAGACTTGTGCGACAGGTAAAAACAGATATTTCAAAAACCGACGCTGAAAATAAGTTCGTTTCGGCTTATGAGTATGATTACGATTTAAATAACAATGTAACAAAACTCGCAAGCAAAAACGGCGACAGTTCCATAGTGCACAGCTTTACTTACGGCAAAGACAATTTGCTTACAGAATATTCTTCTGATGTTTCAAGTAAGGTAACATATACATATGACGGACTAAACAGACAAACGAAATCATCTGTTGCATTAAAAACTCCGCTTGATATGAGTTACACTTACTATGACAGTAATCGTGGAGAAAATTTTACCACAACAAAAATTAAGGAAGAAACCATTGGTAAAGATACTTATAAATATGAGTATGACACCAATGGCAATATTACCGACATTTATAAAAAGGTAAACAATGACTGGCAAAGATTATATTTGTATGAATATGACGAATTTAATCAACTTATAACTTCCTGTGATTATATTAATCAAAAACAATACCGATACGATTATGATGAAGCCGGAAATATTCTTACAGAAACTGTCAGCAGGATTGGTGCTCATGGACAACTATATGATTCAAGAGTAAATACATACGGATATGATGACGCTAACTGGGGCGACAAACTTACAAGCTACAACGGAGAAACTATAACCTATGATGAAATAGGCAATCCGCTTTCATATCGTGACGGTATGGAAATGACTTGGCTCAACGGCAGAAAGCTTACAACCCTACAAAGCGGCAACGACAGTATCAGCTATAAGTATGACAGCAACGGCGTAAGAACAAGCAAAACCGTAAACGGAGTTGAATACACATACGAATACCTCAACGGTAAGCTTATGCACGAAACAAGGGGAGAAAAAGTATTCGACTATTGTTACGATGTAAACGGTCAGCTTTATGCAGTAAGCTACAAGGCAAATTCTTCAACCGACGCAGTAACATATTACTATGCGCATAATTGGAGAGGTGACATTACTTCAATCTATGACGGCGACGGTAATATGGTAGCTAAGTATGAATATGATGCCTGGGGCAATGTGCTCACAGTAACAAATTCAAATAACAGTGAAATCACAGACCCGAATCACATTGCAAACCTCAACCCATTCCGCTATCGCAGCTATTACTACGATTCGGAATCAGGCTTATACTACCTTATGAGCCGTTACTACGACCCTGTTACCCACAGATTTGTAAACGCAGACGGATATTTCCAGTCAGGCGATGGTATTCTCGATACTAATATGAATGCTTATTGCAGGAATAATCCGATTATGTATTATGATCCAACTGGTGAATATACACTTAATGATCTAATGCATATAGCGGTTGATTCTAATAATAATATTAAATTTAATATAAATGATATTAGTATGTATGCACTTATGGGTTATTCTTATAATGAGGATAGATTCTATTTATCAAGCAGTGGATATATTTATACATATGATGATATAATTTATTCTATTGCAGCTTCTACTCATCAAAGTCTTGGTTTAGGATATGGTATAGCATATGGCGAAAAAATATCAAAATTTTTGGGGTTCGAAGCATTTTTTATTATGAATATGGTGCAAATAGATTTTTCGGCGGCAGGAGATCTTTCTTTCGGTAGCGGAGCATCTACGGGTTTTAATATATCAATACTAGGTTGGGATAATTCAGTTTACAATATGAACGGTATTGAATATTCATCAGATTCTAATACCATACCTGATAATATTATTCCGATAAGATCTCATAAAAGTTATGCTTTAATAGGTTTTTCTTATGATGTATATTATAATCCAGATCAATATATAAGTACTTTAAATCAAAGAATATCTCAAAGGCGAAATCAATATATAGCGTAGGTTTATAATATGAAAAATTTTAATTGTGTATTGGTATTGTCATTATTGATATCATTATGTTTTATAATTATTCCTTTATCTGAAAATGTATTAAGTCAAATTATTGTAAGTCTTTTATTTTTTATAATAGCGTATTTTTTTATTATTGCATTAAAGCGTGACAGGAAATCAAAATACAAAACAACAGATAAAAAAAGATATATACCTGCTGTTTTGTGTGTAACTGTTTTTGCTTTTAGTAGCGTTGTTTTTCAAATACTAATATATTTAAAAAATACTGTAAAATATAATTATTGCGTTTATATGTCATTGTTGCATTTTATTATTTCTATGATATTAGCTTTTGCAGTGCTTAGTATAAGTAAAAACAATGTAAATAATACGGCGGCTTTTGTAAAAATAATATTGCTGATTAATTTAATCGTGAATTTTATAATTTCATGTTTATTAATATTCGGTTATTATATTAATGATTCGGGTGTTATTATAATTTCATAAAAATATTTGCATAAAAAATACAGTATTATTGGTATAATTGGGGGCGGGGAGAAATTCTGGGACTTAAGATACCGGGTATTCATCTTGCAGTAATTTCCACTTGGTATGGAGGGTTATTATCATTATCAATTAACAATATAATTTTATGTTTAAAAAAAAGAAATAGTGCGCAAAAATCCAATGATTCAGTTTTATCGCTTTTTATTTCCTTACTTAAGATATGGATAAGTGTTGTTTTCCCTGCGATGTTTATTTTTGGATTAGCAATAGTGTTTTTCGCTGAACATTTTGCGGTACTATAATGCAAGGAAAAGAGAATCTTTATGAAATTTAATAATTTAAAAAACATTAGTATTGCTTTTTCTGAAATGCTTATAATTATATTTGTTAATACATTTTTAATGATATTTAATCTTCCTGTTTGGTTAAATGCAATATTCTATTTATTACTTTTATTTGAAATTGTATTTTTATTATTAATTACAAAAAATAAATTTAATCCCACAACTAAATTACCGGTTATTATCTCTTTTATGATGTTGTTTTTTTTGCTTTTATTAAAAATGATAATTGGTGTATTTATAGATATTCCTGTTATCTGCATAGCATCATATGAATTTTTAATGGGATACCTTTTCCTCAACACCTTAATAAATATTTCAACACTTTATACTGGTAAAAAACATAATAGTATTCTTATAATAATTGGTAGCGTAGTATTTATTTTATCAATAATAATGGGATTTTTAGGATTATTTGGTTTAGCGTCTTAAAACGCATAATATCCCCCTTAACATTTTGTTTATGAGGTTGTATGATGAAGAATAGCCTATGACGAAAACAGGAAATCTTCTGACATACCGTTACGGTATGTCAGAAGATTTAACTCAACGGCAGAAAGCTTACAACCCTACAAAGCGGCAATGACAGTATCAGCTATAAGTATGACAGCAACG